>WNGP01001680.1_pt1 | contig 48349 bp, 45 predicted proteins | sample 5407671 | NCBI WGS metagenome assembly WNGP01 (sample SAMN13153381, study PRJNA577476) | soil metagenome | isolation source: 40 cm soil or saprolite under Garry oak tree replicate 2 | place: USA:California | collected 2016-06-15 | reverse complement strand
AGCAACACCAAAAACACGACCGCCATCGTGATCGCGAGCGTCGGCGACATATTTCCAGCGCCATTGAACGGCGTTTTCCACAACGGGAAGAGCTGGACTTCGTGGCCGCGATTCGTATCAGGAAAATCGTTTTCCAACCGTTGCGCGATCGAGTTCAGCTCGGCCTGCGCCTGCTGACGCATAACGCCAGGTTTGAGAAATGCGTAGCCTTCGATCCAACGCGCCCCACGGTTTTCCAATTTGTAACCGGTCGAGTCGAATGTCTCCTGCATCGACGTCGGCACCCAAAAGCTGAACGAGTAACCGATAAAGGTGCCGTGAAACTTTTCCGGTGCGACGCCAACGATCGTGTGCTGCACGCCATTGAGATATTGCGTCTTGCCGATAATCTCCGGGTCGGACTTGTAACGATCTCTCCAGGTTCGATAACTGATCACGACCACCGGATGCGCATTGCGTCCGGTTCCTTCTTCGGATCTGAATCCGCGGCCTAGAATTGGCCGCACGCCGAGTGCGTCGAAATAATTCGCCGTAACAATTCCCACCGATGCGATTTCGGCCCGATCGCCAACGCTCAAAGACGTCCCCGTGATTTTATCGACAATGAACGATTCAAACAGCGTCGCGTTTTTTTCGAAATCGACAAAGTCAGGATAGGAAAGCCCGTTATGCCCTTCCACCCCGCGTGTCGTGCCCACAAGCGCAAACATCCGGTCCTGGTGTGACACCAGTGGATAGGGCCGTATCAGAATTCCTTCGATCCAACTGAACACGGCCGCATTCGAACCGATCCCGAGTGTGAGGCAAAGCAATGCGAGAACGGTAAAGCCGGGACTGCGCCGAAGCATTCGGAAGCCGAAGCGAAGATCTTGCAAAAGCGTTTGCATTTACCACTTCCTTAGGCCGCGATCCTGTCTTCAACCACTCGGCCATCAAATAAATGCACTGTGCGATCGGCGTGCTGCGCGAAACGCTCGTCATGCGTAACCATGCAGATAGTCGCGCCGACGGCGTGCAATTCTTTCAAGAGTTCCATAACCGCCTCGCCATTGCGTGAATCGAGATTTCCGGTTGGCTCGTCTGCCAGCAAAATAGCCGGCCTGCCAGCAAGCGCGCGCGCGACTGCGACGCGCTGCTGTTGGCCACCTGACAGCTGGCTCGGTAAATGTTTTGCCCGATGTGCCATGCCGACGCGTTCGAGTGCTTCGGTGACAAACGATTTGCGTTCACCCGCGCCCATTCCGCGGTAGGTCAGCGGCAACTCCACGTTCTCAAATACTGTGAGATCGCCGATCAAATTGAAACTTTGGAAGATGAAACCGATTTCGCGATTGCGAATCCGCGCACGATCCGCAAAGGAAAGATTGGCGACTTCGTTTTCTTTCAGGGAATAGCTGCCTTCCGAAGGAGTATCGAGCAGGCCGAGAATCGATAGCAGCGTCGTCTTGCCGCAACCTGACGGTCCCGCAATTGAAACATACTCGCCGACACGAATGTCCAGGTGAATCCCGGAGAGCGCATGCGTTTCCACTTCATCGGTGAGAAAGACTTTCGTTACCCCACTCAATCGTATCAAAGGACTTGAGCCGTTTGTCATAGGAGGTTGCATTGATTCAGTAGCAGTTGATGTTGAATTCATTGATATTGGTTCTGTTCTAGTTAAGGCGAATGCGTTCGTGCGCGTCCCACGCGCTGGTGTCGGAGAGAATCACCTGATCCCCGGGTTGAAGGCCGTTTAAAATCTCAATCGTGTTGACCGAGCTTTTGCCGAGTTTCACCGGCGTCCGGAGAGCCTCCGAGGTGCCGTTGAGGAGTTTGAACATTCCTACGGTATTGTTCTCCTGGCCAAACGCTGGACGGCCGACATAAACCACATTGTCGAGACGCTCGAGCTCGATTGTTCCATCGACGCTGAGGTCCGGCCGCGCGCCTTTGGGCAGCGCCTCATCGACCGTAACATCGACAGTGACAGTTCCCTGTTCGACTGCCGGATCGACGCGCGTGACGTGGCCTTTCACCGTGCCGTTCCGTGTATCGATCACCGCTTGTTGCTTAATCTGAATATCTTTCGCCTGCGTCTCCGCGATTTTGACTTGGGCTTTCAACTTCGTCGGGTCTGCGACGCGCGCCAAGTTGTCACCGACCTTCACGCGCTGTCCGATCTGAACGGGTAATTGTTGCAGGACGCCAGACATTCCAGCGCGCACGTGCAACGCTTCGACTTGATCCGCTTTTAACTTGGCAAGCTGCTTGGCTTGATCGACTGCCGCCTGTTTGGACGCCAGCTGCGGATCAATGGAGTCATGCGCAAAATTGAGACGTTTCTCTTCGATCTCATTCCGGTTCGCCAATTCCGCCTCTTTCACTTTTGAGGTCTTGTATTGGAGTTCGGCGATCAAGCCGTTCTTGGCTAACTGATCGTTGGTTTCGCGTTCCATTTTCGCCTGTTGGTAATCAGACTTTGCTTTCGCGGTAGTTGCCTCCTGATCGAGAAGCTCGCGCTGTAGGGTCGCCCTCAAGGTAGTTAATTCCGCCTCTGCGGCTGTCGCTTGCAGCTCGGCGTCGTGAGCGGCTTGCTCCAGCTCGGGACTGCTCAATTCCAAAATGACAGAGTCCGGTTCAACGTGCGTACCGGGCCAAATAATTATTTTTTCCACGCGACCTTCCGCGTTTACCGAAATCCAGCGAATGTCTTCAGGAACGAGCGTCCCAAGACCGCGCACCTGTCGCACCATCGGTCCGCGTTTAACTGTGTCGATCCAAACCGTGGAGCGATCCACACTCGGCACTGCTGGTTTCAACCGTGAGATGGCAATCGTCGCCAGAATCAATCCAAGGGCAGACGCAGCAATGATAATGACGCGGCGCTTGCGCTTCTTTGCTGCAACCCCCGCGCGCGGCACATCCATCGACGAGAGAGTCGGTGTGAATCCAGCCGGCCGCACGATTGTCTCTTCTTTTAACTTTCGCTGAGGAGTCACAGTTGAATCACGGCTGACCGAAGGCCCGGCAAAGTTCGGCAACGGCATATGCTGCACTCACCAATGGTATGGCCGCGGTGATCACTAGCATTGCGAACAAAATCGCTTCGCCGACGAAATCGTGCCGCGCTTCCCTTTGAAAGTATTGATGACTGATATTGCGGAAGGATGGCGTCAGCGGTTTTGCGCAGTGGCTACGATAACCACTAAGGGTGACCGGATGGTAATTGCAGTCGGTAAGGGGGAACCTCGTGTGATTGCGAACTATAAAGGCCGTTGGTTTCATATTTCTTTAGGATGCGTTCGGTGGGTTGTTGGATTCAAAAGTTTTTCTGATCAGCAACAGCTATTGCAATGTTCGTGCCAACAGCGGCAAAGAAATCACATCGCGTGCCCGATCAGGCACTTACGTTTGGTGGCCGAAAAACGGCGGAAGTCCGATTACTCCGATTCTGGGATTTCGGCGTCCCGATTTCGGGACGCGCTTCGCAGAACTCACCTCAGAATGGGTTCATTACCACCAACGAACCTCCGTGCGCTTCCGCAATTTGACGGCTCAGCGGCAGACCAATCCCAGAGCCCTCGGGCTTTGTGGTGAAAAATGGCACGAACAAATTCGCCGTGTTCATGATTCCGGGTCCTTCGTCCTGAACAAAAATCTCAACCGAATCTTCTTTCTCTCGCCAGCCGATTGCGACGTTTCCGTGTGTCTCAAGCGCAGCATCAACAGCATTGCGCACCAAGTTAATCAACAACTGTTCGAGCTGTGCCGCGTCGACATGAATCTTTCTCTTCGGGCCGGCCATGACCTTGACGTTCAACCTTGGTTCCAAATCCACGACACGCTGCACAAGTTCAGCAAGATCGACATCTTGTTTTTGAGGCGGCGGAAGCTTTGTCAGGCGCGTGTAAGCCTGTAGAAAGCGACTGAGCGAATCGGCGCGGGATGCAATAGAACTCAAGCCAGTACGCGCATCGTCCTTCCAATCTGCTGGAGGCGGATCGCGGCGTAGCAATGATTCGAGACTGGCGGCAAGCGACTTGATGGGCGCAAGTGAGTTATTCATTTCGTGACCGAGCACGCGCACCAATCGCTGCCAGGCGCGGCGTTCTTCTTCGCGCAGCGTGCGACTGAGATCCGTCAGCACGAGCAAGTCGTGCGGTAAACCCTGTTCACGAAACGTGCTGCGACGAATGCCCCATCGACCGGAACCCCCAGGAAAGCTGAGCGTAAGCGGTTCATCCTGGTCGGCATCGTAACAGGGTTCGAGCCCAAGTTCCTTTGCCGTTTTGCCAAGTAATTTGTCCATTGGCTGACCGAGCAACGCTTCGCCGGCGCGATTGACGAGACGCAAACGCCGTTCTGGATCGAAAGTGAAAACCGCGACATCGATTTCCCCCATGATCGTGCGCAAAAGCGCCGTCGCTTCAAAGGCGCCGAGGCGTTGCCGACGCAACGTTTCGCCAAGCGAGTTGATTTCCAGCAGAACCTCCCCCAGTGCATTGTCGCCACCGGCGCCCCGCGCCCGGATTGAGTAATCACCTTCGCGTAATGCGGCGAGCAGATTGGACATTGTTTGCAACGGATGAACGATGTGCTCGCGCGCGCTGGAGATGAATCCAATGAAGCATGCAACGATCAGGATCGTTAGCGTCCACTGCACTTTCGCGCTGTAATCGCCGAACCAAAGAAGGGCGAGCGCAACAACAATCGCGGGAGCAGCCGCGCCAAGCGTCAGCCAGGTTAGTTTGCTTTCGTGGGACAGCCGGTAGCGACTTTTCGGTACCCGATTCATTTGCGCGCTGTAGCGGCAGGCGTGCCGCCTGCAAAATCGAAAAATTCGCAGCCGACACGGCTGCCTCTACAGTTCATAATCCATATTGCTGTAACCGCCGGTAAAATGCGCTTCTGCTCAAGCCCAGAGCTTCCGCTGCTTTGCGCGCATTGCCGTCGTTCCGCGCCAGCGCCTTCTTAATTAGAAATGCTTCTACTTCTTCGAGACTCATCTCCTCAAGACTGCGAGACTCAGCCCCGGCAAACGCCAGGCCAAGATCGGCCGCTCTTATCTGTCGATCCTGCGCCATGAGCACGGCCCGTTCGACGACGTGATCGAGCTCGCGAACATTTCCAGGAAACCGATGTTGCAATAAGCGCTCCCGCGCGGCTTCATCGAAAACGCTAACCTGTTTCCGATATCGTTGCGCGTGTTGTCGCAGAAAGCTATTCGCCAGCGGCATAATATCCTCCCGTCGCTCACGCAACGCGGGTAATGAGATTTGAATTGTATTCAGTCGAAAGAGGAGATCCTGCCGGAAACGCCCGGCCACGATTTCGTCCTGCAGATTTGCGTTTGTGGCGGAAATGATGCGCACATTTGCGTGCATTGTCTTCGACGATCCAACACGTTCAAAATTGCCGGTCTCGATGACGCGCAGAAGCTTTGCCTGTTGGGCAAGCGGAATATTTGCGATCTCGTCCATAAAAAGCGTTCCCTCATCCGCAAGTTCAAATCGTCCTGCGCGATCTGTCTTTGCATCAGTGAACGCGCCTTTTACATGTCCAAACAATTCGCTCTCAAAAAGGGTTTCCGACAAGCCGCCCATGTTGACTGTAATCATCGTTCGCGATGCGCGTGGCGAGAGCGTGTGAAGCGCTTGTGCGATCAAGCCTTTGCCTGTTCCGTTTTCTCCCGTGATCAGCACGTTCGCGTCAGACGGCCCGACGCGTGAAATCATTTCCATCACCGGCCTCATCGCGGGCGATTCGGCAATCAGATTCGGCATGCTGCCACGTAGCAACTGATTTTCGGCTTCGAGTTTGCGGCCGCGGCGGAGGGCCGTCGCCAGCTCAATCTGTGTGCGCACAATTGTCAGAAGCCGCTCGTTATCCCACGGCTTCGTCACAAAATCCCGCGCACCGCGTTTCATTGCTTCCACCGCCAGATCGATTGATGCCCAGGCTGTCATCACGACAATCGGCAACGTGCTGTCGATCTCTTGAATTTTGGGAATGGCTGTCAAACCTTCCTGTCCCGACGTCGTATCGCGCGTGTAATTAAGATCCATTACCAAGAGCGCGTAATCTTTCTTTTCCAGCGCATTAAACACCGCGGCGAGCGAAGTGACCGCTTCCGTTTGATAACCCTCGCCTTTGAGTAAGATGCGCAGCGCTTCCAGCACGTCGCGCTGATCATCCGCAAGAAGAATCCGAGTCACCGCTTAACTCTCAATCGCGAATTCGACTCACTGTCAATCACGCAGCTCAGATCTCTTATACTTCAGAGAACACTTTGCCGCGCGGGCAATTCGGATATCGGTGGCCAGCTAATCGGCCGAAGATCAAGAATGTCCGAAGGCCGCTTCCTTTTGCGCTGACGCAGTTGATCGAGCGCGAGATAGATCACCGGAGTGGTATAAAGCGTGAGGATCTGCGAAACGATCAGGCCGCCGACGATGGCGATAAAGCGCGCAATCTTGCGAAGTCGCTGACGGCGTAGTGGCGCCGGCGTTTTGTCTCCGGCATCGCGGTCGCGAAAATCGCGAGCGCGATGGAAGCGATTCCAGCCAGCGCGAGGAACGCGACGTTGTAGCCGGCACGTTGTACGATGAAACCGGCAACGCTATTGGACAGCGATGCGCCAAGACCAGTAGCGGTCGCAACCAAGCCCTGCACGAAATTGAATCGCCCTGTGCCGCGAGTGAGATCCGAAATAATGAGTACGCTCATGACGCCGAAAATTCCCGCCCCAATTCCGTCGAGCAATTGCACTCCGGTCAGATAAATCGGATTACCGCTCAGCGTGTAGAGGACGCCCCGAATGGGCAGCGCCGCGAACCCGATCAAAAAGACGGCGCGACGTCCCCATTCTGGCGCGAGCCGCCCCGCCATCAACGCGACCGGCACCATCACTAGTTGTGCGCCGACGATGCACACTGCCATGCAGAGGGAAGCTGCGCGCGGATGTCCGACCGAAAGTTCCTGACCAACCAACGGCAACATCGCCGCATTCGCGAAATGAAAGAGCACTACCGAGAGGATAAAGATCGACAATGAGCGATTGATCAGGACTTCGCGAAATCCGGAGACGTTTTGCTCGTTTGCCACTTCGCCTTTCTCGCAGCCCCGGGCCCATGCGAAATCGATTTCGTCCGCGCGGATGAAAAAGATCGCGACAATCGTAATCACGCAGTTCGCAGCGGTGAAATAGAAGATCGATTCGCGCGCAAAAATGTAACCGAGCAACCCAGCCGCGACTGCGCCGAAAACATTGCCCGCGTGATTAAATGTTTCGTTGCGCCCGATGCGCCAATCGAGGCCGGCGCGGCCGACAATTCCCAAGGTCATCCCTGCCATCGCCGGCGGGAAAAACGTTCCAACGACGCCCATTACGATCTGCGCGCCGACCATGTCAGCGAAGCTTTGGGAATAAATCACGGCCAGGGCGCCAATTCCAAGCAACGCCGTGCCGACGGCGAGCGCTACGCGTTTTTGTCGCAGTCGATCGACGAATGCCCCCACCGGCGTTTGCGCGATCAATCCTGCGATGCCGCCCGCAGAGAGCGCCACACCGATGGCGCGCGGATTCCAATGCCGCGATGCGGCCAGATAAATCGCAAGAAAGGGACCGACGCCAGTGTGCACGTCAGCCATCAGAAAATTGACGGCGTCAAGTGCACGCAACGTTTGCTTGCTCGCCGCCGTTTTCACTTGTTGAAATTGAACGTGAAGTAAACGGCCGCGATAATGAGCAGGAACGACACGATATTGTTCCAGCGCGGCATTTGCCGGAATAGCGCCCAGGCGATCGCCACGAACACGATGATGGTAATGCATTCTTGCATGACCTTGAGCTGCACGAGATCGAAGCGTGCCGAGCCGATGCGATTGGCCGGCACCTGGAAGAGATATTCGAAGAATGCGAGCCCCCAGCTCGCCGCGATCGCGATCCAGAGCGGCGCCTGTTTGACTTTCAAGTGCCCGTACCAGGCGAGCGTCATGAAAATATTTGATATGATGAGCAGCAGTGCAGTGATCATTTTCGTTTTCATCAGGGCCGCGGCGGCATCAGCGCTGCGCCGTAAATCGGCGTGAGCGTTTGACCTTGAGCGCCAACCTCGGTCGCTTCAAAAGCGCGGCCGAATTCGTTTTCAGTGCCATAGCCTTTCGCGGAAATCGTCGCGCCTGTTTGCAGCAGCGCACTGAATTGCGTGCTTACGTGCGGCGCGATGCGCACGATCATGCCGTCGTCCAGCACCGCGCCCTCGATCTCGCCTCGCGGCGCATGCAGCACGACGCGAATTTTTTCGTCCGCCTGCATCGGTTTCAGATTTACGCCCTGCAAATCGGGCGGTGGTGGCGGCTGCATCGGACGCGCTTCGTTCAGCGATTGCCCGCTCGAGTTGGTGATCGTAAATGCGGTGAACACCGGCGACACTTCACGCACGCCTTGCGCAGTGATGCGCTCGTTAGGCTTTACCGAGCGTGTGAGATCGGCGCTCATGTGCGGCGGGAATTTCACCTGTGAGCCGTCGGCCAGCAGGAGGCCGTCCACTTCGCCGCGCGGATTGAGCAAATACATGCTCACGGTGCCGGCGATTTGCTCCGTCGGAGGGACCGGCTGCGTGGCGGGCGTCGGCGGTACTGGTTGGGCAAGCGAAATCGCCGCTCCAACAACAAAACTCATGAGTATGATTGGAATGAGATGTTTCGTTTTCATGTCCATCGTTATTTCAACTTCCATGCCAGCGCCGAATGGCGTGCAAACCCCTGGAAATCAGCCCGCGAAACTGATCGAGTTTTTTGAAAACGTCCCCGAAGAAGACAACTCGCGTCCGGAATGCGGACAAGCGTGGCAGCGCAGTCCCGGGTAGCGCACGCGTCCCGTTTTCGCGGACACGCGGGAATTACAGACCGTGCTCTTTTAGTTTCGTATAGAGAAATTGCCGGCGGATGCCGAGACGCCGCGCGGCTTCGGCGCGGTTGTTGCCGGTTTTGCGCAATGCTTTTTGCAACAGCATTTTTTCCAATCGCGCCGTCGCAGCCGGCAGATCGAGAGCAAGCAACTCGTCGATTGAGTCCCCCGGGGTCAGCGCGGTTTCAAAATCTAAATCGCCGTGATCGATCGCCACGCCGCGGACAGTGAGGCTCAGACTCCGCATCAAGTTTTCCAACTCGCGCACGTTGCCCGGCCAAGTGTGCTCAAGCAACGATTTCGCCGCTGCGGTGCTTAATTTCTTCGGCGCATCCGGCAAGGCGCGACGCAAAAAATGTTCGGCCAAAAGCAAAATGTCCGAGCCGCGCTCGCGCAGCGGCGGCAGCTCAATGCGCAAGACGTTGAGCCGGTAGAAGAGGTCTTCGCGAAATTTTTCCTCGCGTACGAGCGCCGCAAGATCGTGGCGCGTCGCGGCGATCACGCGAACATCGACATGTTGCACGGAGCTGCCCCCAACCGGCGTGATTGCGCGGTCCTGCAACGCGCGCAACATTTTCGCCTGCATCGCCGACGTCATGTCGCCAATCTCGTCAAGAAAAAGCGTGCCGCCGTCGGCCTCACGAAATCGCCCGGCGCGCGCCTGTAATGCGCCGGTGAATGCGCCGCGCACATGACCGAACAATTCGCTCTCGAGCAATTCGGCTGGAATCGCCGCGCAGTTCACGGCGACGAAGGGACGCCGTGCGCGCTCACTGTGACAATGGACGGCGCGAGCCACGAGTTCTTTTCCAGTGCCCGTTTCGCCGAGGACAAGCACGGTCGCATCGCTCGAAGCGGCGAGGCCGATGAGCTTTTGCACTTCGCGCATCGGCAGGCTCGAGCCGATAAGCTCTTCCGCGCTGGAAATATCGATCTTTCCGGCCGCGATCGTTGGCGGATGAGTGAGCGCACGCGCGAGCACGCCGCGAATGTCATCGCGGCCAATCGGCTTCGTCAGATGGTCGAACGCGCCGAGTTTCATCGCCTCGATGGTGTTGGCACTATCGGCGAACGCGGTGAGAATCACGACCGGCGTGGATGCGCGATCGGGATGCGATTTAAGCGCGCGGAGCACTTCAAGTCCGTGCATTCCGCGCAAGCGCAGATCGAGAAAAACCAGCGCGGCCCCGATTTCATCGAAGCGCGCAAGGGCGTCTTCGCCCGATGGCGCAATCGTCACCTCGTAGCCAAAATCGCGCACCGCCTCTGCGAGGCTCGATGCGAAGCCAGCGTCGTCTTCAACGATCAGGATTTTAGACATGGCAATTCGATTTCAAAACGCGCGCCGTTTGTGCTTTCCACGCAGCGCAGCGTGCCGCCGTGCGCTTCGACAATTTCGCGCGCGATGCTGAGCCCGAGTCCGGCGCCGTTTCCGCGCGTGCTCACGAATGGCTCAAATATTTTCTCGCGCTGCTCCGGCGCGATGCCGGGACCGGAGTCTTCGATAGCGATGCGGCAGCGCTCGTTGTGTAGCTGAATGTTAGCTTTGATCCAGCCGCCGTGCGGCGTGTGTTGGACGGCGTTGAGCAAAAGATTGTCGAGCGCGCGAGACATGCTTTTTTCGTCGAAATTCCACTCGGCGTCCGGCGCGTCGCCGCTGAGCGCGAGATTTGTTTGCGCGGCTTGCTCGCGCACGTTGTCGATCCTCACTTGCAACCACGGCTTCAACGCAACCGGCGCACGGCGCAGCTCGCCGAGGCGCGTGATCGCGAGCAGGCGTTCGAGCAAATCGTCGAGCCGCTTGATTCCATCGAGTATTGCGCGCAACGCCGCGCTTTGCTGTTCGAGCGGCTTCACGAGTGCGTTCTCAGCTTTGAGTCGCATCGACGCGATCGGGTTGCGAATCTCATGCGCGATCTGCGCAGCCATCCGGCCCAAGGCGGCGGCGCGGTCGGCGCGCGCCAGTTTTTCAGAAAGCGCACGCGATTCGTCGCGTGTTGTTTTAAGCCTGGCGATAAGCTGATTAAGCGCGTTTACGATTCGATCGAGTTCGCGCTCGCCAGTCAGCCGTAAGGGCGATAGTTCCTCAGGCGGCGCAGCGGCAATCGCATCCTCGAGAGCGCGCACGCGAGCCGTCCAACTTTGCATAAACCACAGCACAGCCGCGCCTGAGAGCAGCGCGAAAATGAACAGCACGCCAAAGCCGAGCGTCAGTTTTTGATACGCTGCCGCCGCGCGAACGTGGGCGCGTCTCCTGCGCCGACCGGTTCTGCGCGCAGGATCAGCGTTTCCGTTTCGCTCGGAAATGACTGCGTTTGCGCGCTACCGCTGTTGAGCGCCGCCTGCGCGACAGCGGCGATGCGCGCTGCTTCAGCTTCCGGCACATCTTTTTTCGGCACGCCCCCGCCAGCGTAACTGGGATATGCGTAGGCTAGGAAACCGTCGGGCGCACTCCAGAAGCCGCCTTCGACTTCCTTAAAATCTGCGAGCACGAGCTGAAGAATCAGCGTTAGCTCGCGGCGATGTTCGTCGGTCGCGAATGAACTGGGGGTTTGCGGAAAGCTAGCCTCGTAAGCGTTGAACCGCTGCGCCGTGAGGCTCGCCGCGCTTTCCACCTGCGTCTGCACGTGACCGATCTGCGCACCGACCCCCAACCGAAAGATCGACATCAACAAGAACGCAAGCGCGACGCAGATGACCACGATGAGCAGCCAGAGGCCAAGAAGCGACGCGCGGAGAGATGAAGTCACGCTTGCACTTTAATGGCTCTCATGTGGAATCCAACCGCCGCGCGAATCGCCCCATGTGAGCATGAAGCCGAAGCTCCGCCCACGTTGTGGCAGCTACCGATGCACAGAACGTGCACGCCAGGGCAGATTTTCTTCGATGCCTTCAATCAACTCCGCCAAGCTGATCGGCTTGGCCAGGTACGGATGTCCCTCAATCCACAAACCGGACTTTGTCTCTGCTTTGGTGACCAGAGCCGTCAGAAAGACAACCGGAACCCTACGCAACCCTGGATCAGATTGAATTCGAGCAGCGACTTCACCTCCGTCCGTTTGCGGTATCGCAATATCCAGCAGGATTAAATCAGGCTTAAACCTCTGCGCTGTTTGGTGAGCTTTGGCCGCGTCGTTTTCTTCGCACACAAAATAGTCTCGCGCCTTTTCCAATGCCAGCTTGGCCGAACGGGTGAAAGCATGGTCGTCATCGATAATTAAGATGCGCACTCTCTCTTTGACCGTTTCAGGGGTCTGAGGAAAAAAGTCTGCCTCGACTACCTTGTTCATAATACCCCTTCGTACGCCTCTCCTGATTTTTGACCGCCAAAATATCAGCTCGGTTACAATTTTTTGATGGAGTCTGCAATCGACTAGCCGAGCGCGCCAAATGCGAGCCCGAGCCCGTAAGTCACAACGGCCACGATGATGCCGATCCAGGTCATTTCCAGACCCGATGCCCACCAGGAGCGGATCGTGATCAGCGATTTTAATGCGCCGACTAGAAAGTGCGCGACCAAACTGATGCTGAATGAAGTAATCACCGCTGGAATTCCGCCCAAGAAAAAGAAAGGGATAATTGGGACGAACGCACCAATCGCAGTCGAAATGCCCGCCGAGGACGCAGCAGTCCATTGATTCGGGAAACGGTGCTCGGAGAGTCCGAGCTCACTTTGTGCCATCGCCTGCACGAACTGCTCCGGCTGCTGGGCGAGGCGCTCCGCCATTCTTTGTGATTCTTCGGGCGTGAATCCCTGCAATTGGTAGAAGAGCGACATCTCTTCGATTTCTTCCTCCGGATTTTCCTCCACTTCCGCGCGCTCACGGGAAATCTCCGCTTCGTAAACCTCCGCTTCGCTCTTTGCAGCGAGATAGGCACCTGCGCCCATCGAGAGCGTGGAAGCAAGCATCCCCGCGAGGCCGGAAATAAGAATGTAATGTTGCTGGTTGTTTGTCGCGCCGGCCACACCTGAAACAATTCCGAACACCGCGCCCAACCCATCGTTTGCTCCGTAGATGGCGTCGGCCACCCAACTGCCGCCGCGCCCGTGCCAGCGTTCGCGCTTTAGAATCTTGTCGAGTGCAGTACGGGGGCTGACCGGTGGCGCCATGGCGCTCAACGCGCGGGCATGCGCTTTTTCCTCGAGCGCGCTCTTCCGCAAAAATTCCTGCACATCCTCTTCGCCAGCCAAGGTGCGCTCGGCTTGATCGTGAAATTCCGCCTCGTGCCGTTCTTCGGCGGCTTCCATGCGGCGAATGGCAATCTCCGCGCCTGCGATCTTGTTCCACCAACGATTTAGCCGGCGCCCAAGCGTGTCTTTTAGAACAGGCGGCTCTGCGCCGAGGTCAATCAGTTTTTTCTCCCAACGCTGCGCATGGCGCTCCTCGGCGTCCGCCATGCGCAAGAGAACGCCTTTGCGTTTCTCGTCCCGTTCGCGCTCGGCCAGATCGCGATACACTTCCGCCGTTTCGACTTCCGCCCGCCAGTTGCGCTTGACCACTTCGATCGTTTGTCGTGGATCTTTCCGGTCATCCGATGGATTTTGGCTTTTCATGGTCACTAATCGGCTGGCTCTATTGCGGCGCTAATTGGTGGTTCCGCTCTTTCTCTTAGTTGCTGCGCAGTAATGACCAACGCAACAGACCCGATGATGAGCCCAGCCGCCACTAATGTTCGCATCCTCAAAGTTTCTCCAGCAAACGCGGCGCCCAACAGCACTGCCACAATTGGATTCACATAAGCATACGTAGCGACTTTTGCCGGATCACAATGTCGTAGTAGCCAAATGTAAGCGGTGTATCCGACCACGGCTCCGATAATCACTAAATAGGCAAATGATGCCAGCGATAAGATCGACATTGAACTTGGATGCAAGCGTCGCGTTTCGCCCGTCACAACGCCGGCGAGCAAGAGAAGCAATCCGCCGCAGATCATTTGTTGGGCAGCGGTGAGAAATGGCGAGGCTGCGTGTTTTGCTTTGCGTGAATAGAGCGAGCCAGCCGACCAGATAAACGACGAGAAAAGCAAGATCGACATCCCAATCGCAGGATGGCGTCCGCCACTTGACGAGAAGCGGAGCGCGGGTCCGAGCAAGGTGCCGACCCCGAGAAAACCACCCACGAGACCCAGCCAGACAACTGGAATTGGCCGTCGCGCCATTCCGGTCGCCCACGCCAGCAGCACAATGTAAATGGGAACGATCGCCACGATCAACGCCGCCAATCCCGAATCGATATACTGCTCTGAGATTGTCACCCCGCCATTGCCTGCGAGCAGCAAACAGGCACCGATGATCAACGACGTGCGCCAGTTCGCCCAAGTCGATTTACCGATGCCTTGCGACCACGCGATCGCGGACATGATCAGACCCGCAGCCACGAATCGCGCGCCCGCCATCAGAAACGGTGGAATTGTTTCAATGGCGAACCGAATTCCGAGAAAAGTCGAACCCCAGATCAGATAGAGCGCAGCAAACGCGATGACGACTAAACTTCTTTTCGGCGCAGCCATGGAGCAATGACAATCTGCCATTCGCGCGAGCCAGCAAACAGGGGTCGTTAAATCGTTGGAGCGTTGAAGCGCGGTATCCGTCGTGTCGAAATGTTGCACCCGGAATAAGTACAGAGGCGTTTGCGTCAAACGCCTGATTAACGGGTTCGGTGCTCGCCGCGACGAGCACCGCTACAACACGCAATGCGTGTTTCTACGCACCACGCCTGAAAAGCAATCGATACAAAAGTAACAAGATCATCGCCCCGACCACGGACATAATCCAACCGGCGACATAATTCTCGCCTACAAAAAGACGACCGATCCACGTTCCTACGAACGCGCCGGCGATGCCAAGCAAAATCGTGACGATGCAACCACCGGGATCTTTTCCCGGCATCAACAGTTTCGCGATGGCACCGATGACAAGGCCGATGACCAAAACCCAAATGATAGAGTGTGCGCTGAAGTCCATATTCGACGAGTTTTATCGGATCGACTCATCCAGGACAAGAGAATTGGTTTGAACCGGATTTTTCGGAACGCTGTCGGCAGGCAGGAACGGCGCGCTGCGCTGTCCACGGCGGCCGGCGGTCGCGCCCTACCACAGGTTAAAATTCAATCACTTGCGCGGCGTGGATATCTTCGCTGGCGCGAATTTCACTCATCAACCGGTCGCTGGGCGCACTGTCCAGATTTAAAACTGTAAGCGCAGTGCCGCCAGCTTGATTTCGGCTGAGCGACATGGTCGCGATGTTGACGCCGTGATCACCGAGCAATGTGCCGATCCGTCCGACCATTCCCGGGCGATCGGTATTTTCTAAAACGAGGACGACCCCCTGCGGGCGCGCCTCGACGGGACGGCTGTAAATGCTGACAATGCGCGGTGTCGCCCCAAAAAATGCGCCGCCTACTGATACGGTTTTTCCTTCTCCTGCGGCGGACAACTCAAGCATATCAGTGTAATCGCCGGGCGCGCTTAATCGCGATTCGGTAAGTTTCAGACCGAGGCTTTTGGCAAATGCCGGAGCGTTTACCTCGTTCACGTCGGTTCCACCGGCGATCTGCAAAAATCCTTTCAGGATGGAGCGCGTGATCGCGGTTGTGTCCACGTCGTTTACTTTCCCGCTGTAGTTGATGTTTAGCGTATCGACGCGTTTCGGCGCAATTTGCGAGAGGAACCGGCCCAGCTTCTCGCCGAAACGCAGGTGCGGCCCGATGACCGCAAGCGTTTTCGCGTCGAGGCTCGGCATGTTAACTGCGTTACGGATGGTGCCTTCGAGCAGCAGCGCGCGAATCGATTGCGCAATCTCGATGCCAACGCTCTCCTGCGCCTCAGCCGTGGACGCGCCCAAATGGGGAGTGAGGATAAGATTGGGCGCGGTACGCAATGGCGAATCAGCCGGCAACGGCTCAGTTTCGAAAACGTCGAGCGCCGCGGCTGCAACACACCGATCTTCTAACGCTTTGATGAGCGCGGCTTCATCGATCAGACCGCCGCGCGCGCAGTTCACAATGCGCACGCCTCGTTTTGTTTTCTGCAAACGCGCTGCATTAAGGATATGTCGCGTTTCAGGGGTGAGCGGTGTGTGCAACGAGATGAAATCCGCGTGCGTGAGCAAATCGTCGAGTTCGTCCACAAGTTCGACCTGTAAACTTCGCGCGCGCGTCGCCGAGAGGTACGGATCGTAGGCAATCACGCGCATCCCGAAAGCAATGGCACGCCGACTCAGTTCACTTCCGATCCGGCCCATCCCGACGACGCCAAGCATCTTGTTGTAGAGCTCGACGCCTTCGAGATTTTTGCGGTCCCATTTACCGCCGCGCACGATTGCATCGGCTTGCGGAATTTTCCGCGCGACGCAAAGCAGCAGGGAAAATGCATGTTCGGCGGTCGAAACGGTGTTGCCGCCCGGCGCGTTGAGCACAACAACACCGCGTCGCGTCGCAGCTTCGACATCGACATTATCAACACCGACGCCGGCACGGCCAATCACGCGCAACTTGGAGCCGGCATTCAAGACATCAGCGGTAACTTTCGTCTGACTACGGACAACCAGCGCGCTGAATTGCGGGATGAGATCGACAAGTTCGGGCTCGCTCAGGCCGGTTTTGATGGTGACCTCCAGCGCGTGGTCGCGCGAAAGCTCATCGATTCCGCGTTGGGAAACTGAATCTGCGATGAGTACCTTTGGCGTCATCAGCCGAAGATCAGAAGTTGAATCGAGTCGGGCAAATGTTGGGCGACGCTGGTGACCACGCTGCCGCGAAGCAGCTTCGCCAGTGCCGTACGTTGCGTAGCCCCAATGAGGAGAAAATCTACTCCCATGGTCGCGGAAAGATCGACAATCGTTGCCGCCGCGTCCGGGCTTACAGCGTAGAGTGGCACGACAGAAATTTCCCGCTCAGCGCCAAGTTTGAGCATCAAGGACATGATCGCGTTCGCTTCCGGATCATCCTGCCAGCGTGCACGACCAAGCCTTGTTCCGCCGGCAGTGTAGTAGACAGCGACTTCCTTCACGTAGAGCACACATAAGGTCGCCTCACGCAACTGAGCTTCGTCAAGGGCAAAGCTGAGGACGGGCGTGATGCCGCGCGCAGCGACCATAATTTTTTGTGCATCAGACAAACGAGATTGCATGGTGGCGGGTAGTTCTGGCGTGACCATCGCTGCCACCTGCCGGTGCAGCATTACCGTAGTTAGCCCCTGGCGCTTCAATGTATATGCGCGCAAGGCCAAGCCACCGATCAAGACGGCAAGGACAAATTGCAGCGCGTCAAGCTTCGTATGAGCCAGTGTCAATTCGACAAACAGAAGAATCGCGAAAGTGATGCCAAAGAGAAGACGGTCGTACCAGGTGAATCCGACGCTGCGATTTGCTGCGCATGAGCCAACATTCACCGTGATTGCTCCGACCACTCCAATGGCGTAAAGGCCGGCGAGCGCAGTAAAGTTTGCCACGAAGAGCAACACCACCGCGGGCAGCCCAATTGAGATGATCAACGGGTATATTGGCACCCCGTGGCGATTCAGCCGTTTGAATTGCCGCGGCATTTCCCGATCGCGGGCCATCATGTAGAACAAGCCGATCATGGCGACGATGGCGGTGTTGGCCGCGCTCAACAGCAGCAGAAAAAAAACGATTCCGACAATCCACCCGAACACATTACCGACCGCCGCTGAGAACGTCGCAGTCGCGAATTGTTCTCCTATAAAACGCAGCATGTCTTCACTGCGCTGCTGGAGCACTGCGGCTATGTCGCTACGGGCCGTGAGGTGAAGCGTTTTGCCAAGCACTTGCGGCAACGAGAGCATGGCCCAGCCGAGCAGCGCGGTTCCGAAAACAACTTCGATTGCTACCGGCGCGATCGCCTTGAGCGATTCGCGTGCAACGCTCGGGTGCTCCATTGTCGATCCGGGATCGAGCTTCATTACGCCGGTCAGGTTGGCAATCGATTCCGCACCGGAGAGCGCAAGAATCACGCTGACGAATTGCACCCAAACTGTGGTTAGACTCTCATGCCTCGGTTCGAGAAAACGCGTGGTGAAATGCGGCACACTGATCGCAATCATTGTGATCACAACGAGCGCGGTTGGGATCGCTAAAGCGACAGCAAAGGTGCCAGAATGTTTCGGACCGAAATAATTAATCGCTCCCATGATCAGCAGCACACCAATGGTCGTCAGCGCGATGTGATCGCGGAGCAACTTGATCGAAGTAATGTGCTCGGCGCCCGATGTGATGTAGCTCAAGGCCGACCAACCGCTAAGCGCAGCGGTGACCGTTAAATCGGCCACAAGTAATAGCGCACCAACAACCGCAAGGGCCCGGCCCTGTGAGCGCGCTGCTGAGTACACACCACCGCCATCGGGAAAATGGCGGCAGATCACCATGTAGTTGATACCGACGAGACCCGTGACGGCGCAGACTGCGAGGATAATCGGCAATGACGAAAAACCTGCCGCCAGGAATGCAAGCCCGATCACATACGCCTTGCTCGTGCCCCAGTCGCCATAGAGCAGAGCCGCCGCGCGTTTCCAATCGACGTTGCGCGGCCGATGCACCGCGCCGCTTTCCGTGACAATCAAGTCAGCCATTGCTGTTGAACTGAGTGTCTCGTGCATACCAGGTGTGACAAGCTCTTTCTAGCGTCAGCGGTGATCCGCATGTACATGCCACATTCTTCCCGCCATCCTTCATTGGCACGACGCCGACGCGACGACTTCGATCTCGGCAGTCTGCGGAAACATATCCAGGGGGGTGACCGAATTGATGGTGAATTTCCCCCGTAGTTCTTTTAGATCGCGGGCCAACGTCGCCGGATTGCACGAAACATAAATCAGTGTAGCCGGCGCAAGATCGCCAATTGCGTTGCGAACAGCCAAGCTTAGACCGACCGCCGGAGGATCAATAATGAGTATCGTTCGCTCACGCTCCTCGAGCTCAATGCTGGCCAACTCAAGATCCATATCGCCAGCGATGTAAGTTTCTTTTGCGGTCGCCTCTTGCTTCGCGGCGTCAATAGCGAATTTGTCCCAATCGATTCCGATTATGCGCTCAAACTTGTCGAGCAACGCCTTGGCAAAAAATCCGGCGCCACAATAGGCGTCGATGAGGAGCTTCTGATTTGCGGGGACAAGATCGACGATCAGGTCGCACAACGCATTTGCGACCGCTTCGTTCGTTTGGGAGAAAACGCGCGCCCCGGACGAAGCGCGCAGCGTGTAATGCCCATCGCGCACGTGTGGTTGCTCGCGTAACTCGGTCAGCGCTCGATTGACTTCGTCTCGCGAAATGGGACAACGCTCGATGTCGATCAAACGATGCGAATCGCGACGGAAAAAACCGATCACGCCATCTTGCGCGTGGACAGTGATGCGATTGCGATATCCATACTGCTCGAGCGACGCGATGATTGGCCGCATCGGAACGTCTCTGAATTTGCCGATGCGCTGCAAAGCATCGCGCACCTGGCGCCACTTAATCGCAAGTTGATGTTCGTAGTTGATGTGTTGATACGTGCATCCGCCGCAACGGCCAAAGTATGGGCACTCCGGTGTAACGCGATGCGGCGAGCTTTCCTTAACACCTACTAGTTCCGCCTCGGCGAACTTGATTTCAGCCGAAACGGTCTCGTCCTCGATCGTAAACGGAATGAAGATCGCCTTCCCGTTTTCCCGCGCGACACCCTTCCCACCAAAAGCGATGTCTTCGATTTTAAGATCGACGATGCGCAAAGAAGTATGCTCGCGCTGCAAATCGCCTACGCTACTTAACTCGAAACAGGTTCCGCTGCGATTGCGCGCTCCATCGCCGCTTCGAGTTTCTCGAGCTTCACCGGTTTGATCAAATGCTCGGAAAACCCTGCCTTCAGACTTTTTTCGATGTCCCCGTAGTTGCCAAATCCGCTGATGGCAATACCTGGCATTTTGGAAATGGCGTGCAACTGCATCATTAGTTCCATGCCGCTTCCGTCTGGCAGCGCAATATCGCTGATCAGAAGATCGAAACGATTGCGCACCGCGGCCTCCATCGCAGAGCGCACATTGTGGGTCGCTGCCACCAGGTGTCCGCGCCGGACAAGCAGTTTTTCCAGAGCAGCGCATGTGTCTTGGTGATCGTCCACCAGCAAAATTCGCAGAGCACGAGCTTCAATAGGAATCATCTCTGGCTCCGTTGGCCGCTCCTGTGGCGGCGCGACTGTGTTCATCGTCAAAACAAACGTGGAACCGCGGTCGCGCCCTTCGCTCGCCACGGCGAGCGTACCGCCATGGGCCTGCGCGAGCGATTTGGAAATTGCCAATCCCAGACCAAGTCCACCAAAACGCCGCTGGAATGACCGGTCGCCCTGCTCGAACGGATCAAAAATTCGTTCCAAGATTTCGGGTTCGATACCAATGCCTGTGTCCCCCACAATGATTGTCAAAACTTGCGGCGAAGGATTTGAGGATGAAATCGTGATTTCACCATTTTCGTTTGTGAACTTGATCGCGTTCTTCAGCAGGTTCCAAATGATTTGCTGAAACTTCGTGACGTCCGCCGTCACATGGTGAGCGCCCGCCCGCAAGTTGAGATAAACCCGGAGTCTTCTGGCGTTCGCTTCCATCCTACAGATTTCGGCCACGTTCGAAATCGCTTGATGCGCATCAATTTGATCGAACTTCAGTTGCAATTTGTCTTTCGCGATTCGGGTCAGATCCAGCAGATCGTCAATGAGCTGACTTTCCAACTCCACATTGCGACGAATCATCGCCAGCGAGGCTTTGGAATCTTCAGATTGGGACGGAACAGATTCCAGGACATCCAACGCGGCAATCACCGGCGTTAGTGGCGTGCGAAGTTCATGCGAAAGCATCGCCAGAAAATTGTCTTTTGTCCGATTCGCCGCTTCGACAACCGCTTTCTGTTGCTCGATAGCCGCCTCAGCGCGCCTCCCCTCCGCCATGCCCGCGGCAAGCGCAAGGGCCGTAATGACCAGCACGGCCGTAAAAGTTTGCGCGATAAGAAGCGACTGGTTTTCCGTGGCCATGACAAATGGCCCGAAACCGCGCAGCGTACCCCAAATCGCGATGGCCGAGAGAACGAAAATTCCCGTCGCCGTTTCGCGTTGCGTAAAGCGGAACGCCATCCAGATCACGATCGGTCCGCAAATGAATGAGATCGGATAATTTCTTGCGGTAATCGGGAACCATCCACCGAAGACCGCTTCACCGAGCATGAGCAGCACCAGGAGAAGGAGACCGACTTCAAGATGTCTCTTCGGATTCAAGCGCCACCTCGGTCCGATACTCCAGAGGATCAGTAACGGAGCCACCACCAGAGCGCCCGTTGCGTCGCCAAGCCACCAAGTCAACCAGATCGCGCGGTAATTCGCCCAGTCCGCCAAACCACCCACCGCCAGACTGGTCACACCGAAAGTTGGGCTAACCGCCGTGCTCACCATCACCGCGAGGGCGAATTTGAAAACGTCTTGCGCGCGATCGAAGATGCGAGTGCCGCCGGCAAACTGATTCACCAGCCAGGCGCCGCAAACCGCTTCCAGCGTATTGCCCGTGGCGATGCAAAGCGAAGTCCCGATGTTGCCCGCCGTCGTGACATTCACCAGAAATGCGCCCAGAAAAATCGCGGGCCAGGTGCGATAACCGAACACGACTAGCGCGGCCAGCGCGATTCCCGCAGGCGGCCACACCGGGGAAGCGCTCGGGTGCACAAACGCAAGCTGTAAACTCAGCTTGCCGACGATGAAGTAGATAACCGTTAAAATGCCGATGGCCGGCAACGTGGAAAAACGTCGCGAATGCATCGCTCGACCGCCTCAGCGTGTCGCCTATCTGTACGTCGCCGCTGAGCGCGGTCAACTGTGAATCGCGCGCGCGTCGGCGCACGCATCCGCCAATCATTTATCTGCTGGGCCACGTTCCATTTCGCGACTACTTTTCGGCGAGAAACTGAATCTGTTCGCCTCCTAAATAGCCATACTCCCGAGAGTAATAACAGAGTGCCGAGACACTGGAAAAGCCAACCTCGGTCATTTGTTGGAGCATTCCCAGCCGAAATGCTGGAAGCATAGGGATCCTTTGGAATTTTTCGGATGGCCGTGATATTCAGGCGGGAGCAGATGCTCTATTGTCCCATCCGCGCGTATTCTGGCGCGAATCCGATTGTGTGTCGCTCTAGTATCGAACGGAACGGAAAACAACATTTTGCCGGCAGGCTTTAGAATGCGGGCGCACTCCGCAAATGCCCGGTAGTAATCAGGAATGTGCTCTAGAACCTCAAAGCTCAGAATGACGTCGAAGCTTTTGTCATCAAACGAAAGATTGGTCAGGTCCTCATTTCGAATACCCGCGGGATTATTTTGTCCATTTCGGAGCGCACCCTCGAGGTATTCGCTTCCCTCTACAAACGGAAAACATTTTCGCAAATGGCGATAAAGCGGAGACCATTGTTCGGTCGCGTAAATGAAGGACCGTCTTGTTGGGTGGACGATCTCCATGAGCAAATGAATGCTCGCCCGCCTTCGATTATTCAGCTGACAAAGCGCACAGACCAGGTGTTCCCGCCAGTTAACCTGCAGATGACCGTCCATGCGATAAGCGAAATCCCACGAGCTCATAAATTCGGTCCACTGCTGACAGACAAAACAGAATCCTGGCGTTTTAAACTGCGGCTCGGGGTGAAGCGAGCTCGCGTTCCCATTGTCGTCGGGCAGCCACTGCTGCATTCGTTTGGACGGGGTAGCTTTGAAAATCAATCTGATTTGCAAATCGCTCGATAAGTAGCGGCGGTGGCGGACGGCGCCGAATCTTGACCACCGAGCCTACGCCGGGCGACGCCCGATAATTCCCAGCGATTAGATCGCGAACGATGTTGATGAGTCGCACACCCGCGGGCACCTTCGAGTCTTTCGAACATGCTGCGCATCGACACTGCGGTCAACGGGCAACGTAGCTGCTCAAATCATCCGAATACCACGCAAACTTCGATGAAAGCGAACCCTAGTTGGGATCTTGGTTGTAATCGCGTACGTAAGGATATTTCGATTCGTTGCCGACCTCGGGAGGAAATTCTGCAAAGCCGGCGTGGATATACGGAATGTCTGGCGGCAGGATGGGATAATAGCTTCCGCGCAAAAACGATGGGAACGGCCACGTTAGAATTTCCATCAGACCTGCAACGTGTCGCGCGGCTGAGCGCCTGATGCCGCGGGCCAGGCCGTAGCTAAACGCAGCGGAATTGCCCTCCTCTTTGTTGAGCTGTTGAATGTTCACCGGAATTTCCGTCGGCGCGAAGAGAAGATTCGCGAGGCCACGGCCGAATTTGCGCGTCGGCCCATAATCATTCATCGGCGGATCCTGAATGTCGCCGAACGAGCTTGCGACAAATCCGAGCACTAACGCGATGACCGTTAGGGTTTTCATATGCTGGTTCATTGTTACCAGATTCCCTATGTCTGATGCAACATTTTATTTTCGATCGTCAACCGCTGCGCGGTTCTGCGTCCTCAGGATCGAAATTACAACCGTAATCGCAAGAATGAGTAGGACTACGCCGAGGGAGATCGAAGTCGGCACCGGAAAATACTTGGCCACGATCATTTTGAGCCCAACGAAAGCGAGCACGAAGCCGAGGCCCGTTCTCAGGTAAACAAAGCGATTCATCAAGCGCGCCACCACGAAATAGAGCGATCGCAGGCCCATGATAGCGCAGATGTTTGAAGTATAAACGATGAACGGGTCCTGGGTGATCGCAAACACTGCCGGGATGGAATCGACCGCGAAAACCAGGTCCATCACATCGATGACGATCAACGCCACACCGAGTGGTGTGAGCATCCAGCGGTTATTCACGCGCGCTCTGAAATCTTCGCCGTAAAATTCCGGGGTGATGGGAATCCAATTCCTGCAAAAACGCATCACTAGGCTCTTCCCGAAATCTGGTTCGCCGGCCTTTCCAAAAAGCATTCGAATGGCGGTCACCACTAGGAAGATTCCAAAGATGTAAAGAATGAAATGAAACCGCGACACCAAAGTCACGCCGAGCAAGATCATGATGCCGCGCATGATAAGGGCGCCCACGATTCCCCATACTAGAGCGCGATGCTGCGCCATCGGCGGTACCTTGAAATAAGTCCGGCCCGCGCAGTTTCCACACTAGCAAATTGAAAAGGAGCGAGAGCACGATCCAGATGGCAGTGCGTTGGGTCGCCGCGCGCATGCTCAGTTCGCGTCCGCGGTGCTTGAATTGGGCGAGATCGATCGTCAGCGCGACGAAAACGCCCGCATTGAACGCGAGCCAAAACCAGATACTCGTCGTCGGCACAGCGCGTAGAATTTCATTTCGCATGCTGGACGGCAATGGAAATTGCGCGAGTTGCACAGACGACCTATAGGTGACCTGCGACGCATCCGTCGCGTAAAATGGACACCGAACTGCAAAAGCTTGTCGAATCCGGAAAGCTCACTTCTAAAGCCGCCGAGCAGCTGGAGAAGCTGAAGCCTGGCACGTTTTGTTTGCACAGGAGTTGGGGGTTCGGGCGCGTGGCCGAATGGAACCTGCTCCTTAATCAGATCGTGATCGATTTTACCGGTAAGAAATCTCATCCGATGCAGGTCCAGTATGCCGCGGAAAATCTTACGCCGCTCGGCTCCGAACATTTTCTCGCGCGCAAGGCGAGCGATTTGCCATCGATCAAGAAGCTTGCCGCGGAGGACCCGGTGGCCGTCGTGCGAAGCATCATTGAGAGCCTTGGCGACCAGGCGACCGCCGCCCAGATCGGTGAGTGGTTGATCGGCGATGTTTTTACCGGAGCGGAATGGAAACGCTGGTGGGAGTCCACAAAGAAATTACTCAAAGCGAGCGGCGCTTTTTCTGTTCCTGCGAAAAAGACGGAACCAATTCAAATGCGCGCCGAAGGTATATCTCACGCCGACGAGTTGATCGCGGCCTTTCACAAAGCGCGCCAGCCAAAAGAACAAATCATCGCAACCGAGCAGATCATAAAATTCCACCAGCAATTCAAAGAACCAGAAAAACAACTGCAGCCGATCATCGCCACCATCGAGAACATGGCCGCGCGAAACCAGAAGATGCATCCGCAGCTCGCTTTCGAGCTGATCATTGCGCGCGACGATCTGCTCGAGCGCGTCCCGCAACTGCATACAACGCACATCGGCCTGACAGTTTCGAAACTAATTAACGACGAAGAGAAGCGTTTACTGTCGATCTTGCCGAAATTAACAGCGGCAAAAGAAAAAAAAGTTTTGCAGGCGCTGCCGTCCGCGCTCGGTCAGCGCTGGACGGAGCGCGCCTTGCAATTGCTGCAAGGAAGTCACGGCCGCATGGTGGCGCAAATAGCGCGCATCTTGGGCGAGACGGGACAGCAGGGCGAACTTCGCTTGGTGCTCGAACACAGTATTCGCGAGCACTCCGCCACCAGTGAAATGCTGGCGTGGCTGTGCACCGAACGGGAAGGCTGGAGCGAGTTGATCACGCCGGAATTGCTCGGCGCGATTCTCGCGGCGCTGGAACGCGAACAACACGGCGCTCCCGGCCGCGCTAGCAAGTTGCACCGCGCATTTGTCGAAGATCGACAATTGCTGGGCCAAATGCTTGCGAACACCGACATTGGGATCGCTCGCGACGCCGTGCGGCGTCTGCAACTCAGCCCGCTGTTTGACGAGCTAACAAAACGCTCGCTGCTGGCACGTATCATTAGAATTCATCCGGAACTGGAAACCATGATCACCCGAGCGCAACCAGAGGAAAAGGCAGCTCCGTTGATCGTTTCATGGAGCAGCCTCGAAAAACGCAAAGCTGAATACGAAGAGCTCGTGAAGGTAAAGATTCCGGAGAACAGCAAGGAGATCGCTCTCGCAAGATCGTATGGCGACCTGAGCGAGAATTTTGAATTTAAAGCGGCCAAGCAAATGCAAAGCGTGCTGATGCGCCGGAAAGCGGACCTAGAACAGATGCTGCACAACGCGCGGGGAACGTCGTTTAAAAATGTCGATATATCGCGCGTCTCGATCGGCACAATCATTAGGCTGCGCAATGTGGAGACGAACAACGAAGAAAGCTACACCATTCTCGGCGCCTGGGACGGCGATCCTGAGCAACACATCATCTCGTATCAAACTGCCATCGGTCAGGCGCTGCTCGGGCATAGCGTTGGCGAAACGATTTCTCTCAATACGGAGCACGGCGTCGCTCAATTTACAATCGTTTCGATCGAGCCTGCGCCACCTGACGGGACTGCCCCCGCTCGGACTCTTCCCGCGGAGTCTGGCGTCGAGGCAGCAATCGCTGAATAGATCTTGTAGCCAGCGCCATCTGGGCGGCGAGGGGCAGATCTGCTGCCATCACCAGGGTTGCGTTTCTCAGAGCAGAACGGCTACGTCAGCAATTCATAGGAGAGGACACTCAGACAATAAATGGCGGCAGTTTCCACTCGCAGGATAATCGGACCAAGCGTGATGGGCTGGCACCCGTGACGGCGAGCGAGCGCGAGTTCCGCAGGCGTGAAATCGCCTTCCGGGCCGATCAGCATCAACACACGGAGGGGACGCTCCGGGTGTTCGCTTGAATAGTCCGCGAGGATTTGTTTTAAATGTTGCGCATCGGGCTGAAGCGAACCGACCAATCGAAGGTCGAATGACTCCTCCGCCGCAGCGGAAAACCATTCTGCGAGTTTCCTCGGCACATGCACGCGCGGCAGCCAGTTTTGTCCGCATTGCTTGGCTGCCTCGATGGCGATCTGCTGCCATTTGGTCTGTTTTTGTGCCACAGTTTCCGAATCGACCTGAACGATGGTGCGATCGGAGATGATGGGCGCAATCTCGGCAGCGCCAATTTCCACCGCCTTCTGAACGATCAACTCCATGTTTTTCCCTTTTGGAATCGCTTGCCCAAGAACGATTTGGCAGCGGAGCGGTGGAGTGTCTGCCTCGTGCAATTTTCGTAATCGAATCTCGTCGCCGTTGAGATCGACAACCTCTGCCGTCATCTCCCGTCCGCGTCCGTTGAAAAGAACGAGTTTCTCGCCGCGATTCATGCGCAGGACGTCGCGCGCGTGATGCGCTTCTGCTCCCGCCAACGTGGGCGCATCGGGATTCCACTGCTCAGGAGCAACGTAAAATCGGTGCATCAGCAGAGGTGCTTATAGGACTCAGTGATCGAGGGAAGAAGCAATGCGAATTCCTTATTCGTAATTCGAGGCGATGTCCGAGTTTAACATGAGGACCCCGGCTAGCGATTTACCTATTGGCGGCTCGACGCCGCGCTGTCGCAGCGCCTCGATCACGCTCTCGGTTGGAATGTTCCCAACGAGCGCGTCCTGGGCGAATGGACACCCGCCGAGGCCGCCCACGGCCGAATCGAAACGGCGGCAGCCTGCATCGTACGCTGCGAGCACCTTGGCGGAAGCGCCGCCTCGCGTCCCGTGCAGGTGCACGCCGATGTCGTCGTCACTGTATTCGTCTATCACCGATTGCACCACGCGGGCGATCAGATCGGGCGCCGCCACACCAACAGTGTCTGCGAGCGAGATGGATGGGATCCCAAGGTCGACTATTACTTGGACAGCCTCGCGGACCTTGATCTCATCCCACGGATCGCCATACGGGTTTCCGAATGCCATCGAAATGTAAACGACCACGTCGAGTCCCGAATTGTCGGCTTTTCTTTTAATCGATTGCAAAATCCTGCGGGCTTCTTCCGGCGATTGGTTCTGGTTTTTATGCAGAAACGTCGCCGAGATGGAATAGGGATAACCGAGTGTGGTAACGGCTCGGGTTACAACGGCGCGCTCTGCGCCCTTCTCGTTCACCACGATCCCAATGATTTCGACATCGGACGGCCGATCGATTTGTTGCAGCACGTGCTCGCTGTCGGCCATTTGCGGCACGGCGTTTGGAGAGACAAAGCTGACAGCATCGATGTGCTTGAATCCCGCGGCGATCAACGCGCGCAGATAGCGTGCCTTCAGCTCCGTCGGGATTTGTTTCTTCAGGCCCTGCCAGGCGTCGCGCGGACACTCGATTAGTTTGATGGGATCATCCGACATCGTTGACCTAGCGGCAGAATCCAGGTTTCACCCAAAAACAGCCAACGAACGCGCCATCTGAATGCTGAAACCTGGGCTCCGAAAAACCTGAACCCTGTTGTCTAAGCAGGCGCGGCACTAGCTTCGATTCGTGTAATCAATGGCACACTGATGAGATGAACAGCTTCAGCATGTTCCAGAGCGACGACTAACACGCGCCCCACCGTGTGTTAACATGGCAAAATCCGGGTGTGGAATTTCGTATGCCTTTTGCTCGGCTGCGACGTGAACTTTAAACGGCACAAAAGGCATAGCACGCAATAACTTCTTAATCTGATCCGCGCTTACAGACTGATCTAACGTGAAAGCGGACATCAAAACAAGAATGACACGTCGAGGTTCAGAAAAGCCGCACCAAACCGCTCAACTCTAACATTCGAACTCGTTCACTTAAAAAATTCTTTCGCGCGCTCGAAGAAACTTTTCCGCAACGGCGTGTTATCGTCGCCGCAGAGCGCGGCGAATTCTTCCAGCTTGCGACGCTGTTCGGCATTCAGGCGCGATGGCACCTCAACAATCAGGCGGGCAAGCAAATCGCCGCGGCTGCGTCCATCGATATTTGAAATTCCCTTTCCGCGCAGTTTGAACATTTGCCCACTTTGCGTGCCGGCTGGCACTTTCAAATGCGCTTTGCCTTCCAAAGTCGGTATGTCCACTTCGCCTCCCAACGCTGCCACCGAAAACGGAATCGGCACCTCGCAATAAAGACTGTCTCCATCGCGCTGAAAGACTTTGTGCTCCTTAATGTGAATGACGACGTAAAGATCGCCAGGCGGGCCGCCGCGGATACCCGCCTCGCCATTGCTTGATGAGCGCAACCGCGAGCCTTCCCGGATCCCAGCTGGGATTTTCAACGTCACACAGCTCCGTTTTTCGACGCGCCCTTCTCCGCGGCATTGTGGGCACGGTTTCTCGATGATTTCGCCGGCACCGCGACAGCGCGGACAGGTCTGCGAAACCTGAAAGAACCCTCGCGAACTGATCACCTGACCGCGGCCGCGGCAGGTGGGACAGGTGACAGCGCGCGAGCCCGGTTCTGCGCCCGTTCCGTCGCACTTATCGCAGATGCCGAGCTTTTCGATCTCAATCTCCTTTTGAACGCCGAAAGCCGCTTCCTCGAGCGTGATCTCCATATCGTAACGCAAATCGGAGCCTCGATGTCGATCCTCTGTGCGCGTCCCGGCGCCGCCGAAAAACGTCTCGAAGATTCCGCCGCCAAATCCGCCGCCGAAAACTTCACGGAAAATATCGAACGGATCATGAAAGCCACCGCCGAAACCTATGCCACCCGGCGCAAACGCAGCGTGACCGAAGCGATCATAGGCGGCGCGCTTCTCGGGATCCATCAGAACATCGTAGGCCTCGCCGAGTTCTTTGAATTTTTCTTCGGCATGCGGGTCGTCAGGATTTTTATCAGGATGAAACTTCACGGCGAGCTTGCGGTAAGCGCGCTTGACTTCCTCGTCGGAGGCATTGCGCCCGATACCCAGCACTTCGTAGTAATCGCGTTTCTTCGTAGTAGCCATGTGGCTATATGCGTATGTGATTTATGGGACTGATGAGACTGAGAGGCAAGAAGCCTCCGTTATTTTCCTGGTCCGCTGGAAACGATCACGCGCGCTGGCCGCAGCAAGCGATCTTTGAAGCGATAACCACGCCGGGTCTGGCGGATGACTGTTTCCTCTGGGAACTCGCTCGGTTCGTGTGCAATCGCTTCGTGCAAGTTCGGATCAAATTTTTTTCCTTCCGCTTCGATCGGCTGCAAGCCGTTTTCGCTCAGTAAATCGTTAAGTTGTTTCAGGACGAGCGTCATTCCGGAATAAATCGGCGACTGGTCGCCTTCGCCCTTGGCCGCTTCGAGACCGAGCTCAAAATTGTCGATAATTGTCACCAGTCGCTCAAGCAACGCGCTGTTCGCGTATTTGACCGCTTCTTCCTTTTCGCGCGCGGCACGCTTTTTGTAATTCTCGAAATCGGCCTGACTGCGCAGCGCGAGATCGCGAAACCGGTCGAGATCGGCCTGCAAGCCGGCCATTGGATCTTCTGGCTCGTCAGCTTCCGCCCGAGGCACAGCGGCCCCGAGTCCAGCTGTCGATTTTTCCGAAGCCGGCCGTTCCGTCTCTTTGTTTTGCGCGCTACCAGAAATCTTTTTCATGTCTTACGGATGGCAATCAGAGTGATGTCGTCATTTTGCGGATGCGAACCGGCAAAGTTGCGCACGTCCTCGATGACTCTTTTTACAATCGCCGGCGCTCCGCCAGTCGCACTGGCGCGCACCGATTGAGCCATGCGGTCGACGCCAAATTCTTCGCCTTCGCCATTGAGCGCTTCCGTGACGCCATCGGTATAGAGGACGAGGCAGTCGTCGCGCTCCAAGGGGAGGGCAAAATCGCTCGTCAGTCTATCGAACACGTTTCCGCTGTCAATTCCAACTACCATTCCCGGCGACTTGACCGGTGTAACAGTTTGCGCCTGGCGTTTGTAAAGCAAGGGCGCATCGTGGCCGGCACGGGCAAGAGTGACGCCGCTGTGCTCGTGGTCCAGAATGAGGTAAGCCATGCTGATAAACATGTCCTCCTTGATGTCGGGATAAAGTTGCCGGTTCACCTTTCGCAAGACATCGGCCGGAGAGGGATTGCGCGCCGCTTCAGTCCGCAACACGCTACGGCAAATCGCCATGATCAGGGATGCGGGGACGCCTTTCCCCGATACGTCTGCGATCGCCACGCCGAGCCGTTCGTCATCGACCCGGATGTAATCGAAATAATCGCCGCTCACTTGGCCAGCTGGGACATTGATACCGCTGATTTGAAACCCGTTAATTGCCGGCGCTTCGGCGGGAAGCAAAATACGCTGAATATCGCGCGCGATCTCAAGATCGTGATCCAGCCGCTTCTTTTCATTCGCCATCGAGTAGATGATGGCATTGTAGAGGGCGAACGCAGACTGCTCGGCGATTGATTTAAAAACAACAAAATCGCCCTGCGAAAACGGCGCGCCGTTGGGACCGTTGGCGACAGCAAGAACACCTAGGTCTTGCTGCCCATAGCGGAGAGCCGCGGCCATGACCGATTCCGCGCCAAACGCGCTGCCGCGCAATTTCGCTAACTCCGGCGCTTGGGAAAGGTCATTGAAGCAAACCGGCTGTCCCCTCTCCCAGATGCGACCAAGCATACCTTCGCCCGGAGCAACGGTGTGCGACCGAAGAAAGCTCTCGAGCGTGATGGGCGTAATGGCCGCTTGTTGTAGGATCTGCGGTGGCACCTCCACGAGGGGAGGGCAGCCTTTGGAGATAAAAGCTGGAGTAAGTCTTGCGCCCGCCCAATCCGTCACGTAAAGCGCGCCGCCATGCGCATCCAGAATGCGTGTCGCCCCCTCGACAATAAGGCGGTGTAGTTCACTGGGCCGAATGCTTTCCCTAAAGGCCTCCCCCAGCCCGTGCAAGAAATCGAATACGAGAGTTTCCTCGACCTGAATTTCCTCATGTGAGCGCTCGAGCTTCCGAATCTTTCGCGCTTGGAACCAGGCGGTGAAAATCCACCCAGCCACAGACGTAGCAAGCAGTCCCAAGAGAAGGGTTGGCCACATGATGCAGGGCCAGCTTACTTCGAAGTCGTCTCGTGATGAAGGTCTTCTTTCAGGTACTCGAGAACGTCCTTAAAGCGAAATAGATTTTCCGGTGACGCTTCACAGAGGGCTTCGTGCGCTTCGAGCATCGTGCCGGCTTGCTCGCGTTTTCTCTCCTCTCGCGAAGTCTCCCCGCGTTCCAGCGTTTCACATTCGGGCGCGGTCGCGCCATTGGCGCGAATATCGAAGATATGGTCGAGCCCGAGCCCGGAGAGAAGTTCCCGGCTCCGATTGCCACAACGAACGACATGCAAATGGCCCTGGCCCAGCTCCTTCAGACGCAGCGCCACGCTGGCCATCGTTCCCATGAAGGTCGAATCCATCATCGCGCAATGCGCCAGATCAACAACAAACTCTCGATAACCGCGATCCAACATCCGGCGAGCGAACTCTTTCAAATTACCGCTGTTTAGGAAACTACCTTTCCCCTCTACTCTTACCCACACGGTGGGACCGCTTATCCCTACTAGAATCGATGACTCCACGTTCGCCATAAAAGATACCAGACCCGGCCACAAACTGTCAAACCTGCGGGCGCTAGCCTCTTACTTCCACATGTAGGAGCGATTTTCCGCTACGATCCTGCTATTTTCGATTAATAAACAGCGCCAAGCGATCACTCGCCCGTCATCGAAGTAATCGTCGCCAATCACTTTGAATTCTGTCTTGTGAGTGCCGCGCATATTCCGATACGAAATCTCCTGCGCTTGAACGAAGTCGTGCAATTTCTCCTGACGATATTCCAAGCGAACCGTCACATCGGCGGGACGTTTGGCGCGCCAGAAGAAATCGAAGTAATCGCCGCAGCGTTGACGTTGGTCGAGGCCTGTCACCGCACCGAAAAGTCGATATTGCCGCTCAAACACGATTTGCGCATCCGCTAGTGTCGCCGTTTTCTGCGTGGGCGCTGCGCTTGAAAGCGCCCCGGGTGAAAGTTTGCTGGCACTCTGTTGCGCGTGTTCACCGGGTTTCGGAGCCTTTTCGCTCAGAAAGAACAGCTTCGTCTTTCGAAACTCAAAATCTTTGCTCAACGCCACGGGAAGCGGCGTGACCTTTTCGAGAACCCTAGGTTCGTTCGTCGCCCCGAATAAAGCGTTCGCAGCAATGAGTAAACCAAGCGCTGCGGAAATAAACCTCATTCCAATAATGAAACCGGTTGATTTGCGAGATGTCAATATGGGGCATACGGACGCCTTAAGTCCGGCTGTTTCGCTTCCCAGGTTTCCCGACTACATTTTCTGAGTGATTGATGTTCGTTATCAGAGGGGCGTTTATCTGCCGGAGCAGGATTTTTGGCTCGACCCGTGGGATTCAAAACGGCTCGCCTTCGTCTCGCACGCGCATAGCGATCACATTGCGCCGCATGCGGAGATTATCGTTTCCGAGCCAACTGCTGCGTTGATGCGAAAGCGGCTTCCCGCGATACGAACAGAGCATCTCCTCCCGTTTCGTGAACGCCGGACCGTGCGCGGCCTCGATATTATGCTGCTGTCGGCCGGTCACATTTTTGGTTCGTCACAAATGTTCCTTTTCGCCGATGGTGAAACGCTGCTTTACACCGGCGATTTCAAACTGCGTCGGGGCAAATCCGCCGAGCCGGCGGAATGGCGCCAGGCCGATACGCTCATTATGGAAACGACCTTTGGCCTCCCACGCTATCGCTTTCCGCCAACGGAACAGGTCATCGATCAAATCGTCGCGTTCTGCCGCGAAACAATTGAAAACGGCCAGGTGCCGGTGCTGCTCGGCTACTCGCTGGGCAAGGCGCAAGAGATCTTGTGCTCGCTCGAAGGAGCGGGCCTCACGCCCATGCTGCACGGCTCGGTCTATCAGATGACGCGTGTTTACGAGCAGTTCGGCCAATCATTTTGCAAATATGTGCGCTACAAACCGAACGATGTCACCGGCAAAGTTCTCATCTGCCCGCCAAGCACAAATGGGTCGCGCTTGCTGGAAAAAATTCCGCGCAAACGCGTCGCGATGCTCAGTGGCTGGGCAGTCGAACCAAATGCAATATATCGTTACCGGGTCGATGCCGCATTTCCTCTGTCCGATCACGCTGACTACAACGACTTAGTCCGCTATGTCGATCTGGTTCAACCCAAACGCGTCCTTACTCTCCACGGATTCGCTGCCGAATTTGCCCGCGACTTACGCGAGCGAGGCCTCGAAGCGTGGGCGCTAAATGTGGAAAACCAGATGGATTTGCAGCTAAACTCTCCGCAGCTCGGAAAGCTCGCGGCGACCGCGCTTCCGCAGACGCAGAACGGGGCGTTTGTTCCTTTCGAATCCGAATTTTGGGCATTCGCGAGAGTAGGAGAGAAAATCGCAGCCACTGCGGCAAAGCTGGAGAAGATCAGTCTACTTTCAGATTATCTGCGGACACTTGATCATAAGCGGCTCTCGCTAGCGGCGACTTACTTCACTGGAAGAGCTTTCCCACAGAGCTATCTCCGCACCTTGCAGGTGGGCGGCTCCATTATCTACCGCGCAATCATGGCGGCAGCGAAGCTGAATGAGGCAGAATTTCGCCGCATTGCTCATAGCCACGGAGACGCCGGAAAAACGGCATTTGAAGCGCTCGATGGACGAACCCAGCCCAAGCCATTCACGCTTTGCCAGTCGCGCGATTTCTTTGAGGCGCTGCAGAAAGCCCGGGGCCCAGTTGCCAAAATCGACCTGTTACAATCGCAACTGGCCAGGCTTTCCGCGCTGGAGGGTCAGTATTTGGTAAAAATTCTCAGCGGAGATCTGCGCATCGGTTTGCGAGAAGGATTGGTAGAAGAAGCAATTGCTCGCGCGTTCGAGGCGCCGCTGGATCAGGTGAAGCAAGCCAACATGCTCCTGGGCGATATCGGGGCGGCGGCCGTTCTCGGTCTTCGAAAAGAATTGCATCGCGCGGAATTGTCGATCTTTCGCCCGATCAAGTGCATGCTGGCCAGGGCCGAGCCGACCGCCGAAGCGATCTGGGAACGATTTGCCGACCAAAAATCTCCACTCGTTTATGCAGAAGACAAGTTTGACGGTATTCGCGGGCAACTTCATCGCGACGCGAGCCGCGTGGAAATTTTCTCGCGAGACCTCAAACGAATCACTGATCAATTTCCCGAACTATCCGAGCGAGCACGTGGCTTCGATGTCGATCTTATCCTCGACGGCGAAATCATCGCCTTTGAGGACGGGCGCAGGTTGACGTTTTTCGATTTGCAAAAGCGGCTCGGTCGCAAAACCGACGGTCCAGATCTGTTCCCCACGTCAACTGCGGAAGTGCCAGTTGTCTTCGTCGCATTCGATCTGCTTTGGTTGAACGGCCGATCGCTGTTGAAAACGCAATTGCGCGAACGGCGCGAACTACTGCGCGATTTAAAAGTACCGGCACAATTTCAGATCTCGGAAGTTTTTCCGGCACGTTCTGCCGGGGAGATCGAACGAATCTTCCGGCACGCGCGTCGCCGTTTGAATGAAGGGACCATGGTCAAAGACCCGGAGAGCTTTTATTTGCCTGGAAGTCGCGGGATGGTTTGGTTCAAGTTAAAGAAAGAGTTGGCCACGCTGGATGTGGTGGTTGTGGGGGCAGAGCTCGGCCACGGCAAACGCAATCGTGTCTTGAGCGATTACACATTCGCGGTGCGCGACGAGGCCACCGGCGAACTTTTGCCCATCGGCAAAGCCTACAGCGGATTGACTGACGCGGAAATCGCGGAATTAACCGAGCACTTCAAACAAAATACTACCGCTGTTCATGGCCAATACCGGGAAGTGAAACCGGATGTCGTGCTCGAGGTCGCATTTAATTCGATCCAGCGTAGCACGCGCCACGCGAGTGGATTCGCGCTGCGTTTCCCAAGAATTAAAGCCATTCGGCGCGATAAAAATGCCGATTCCATCGATACACTCGAATACGTTCGGGAACTGGCGGCGCAGTATGCAAAATCATCTGTCGATTCCTACTAGTTCTTGTGTAACCCGACAGATGACTATCGGATCAAGTCGCTCAATGCGCTGGCGTCGACGGCGGATTCGTGGGTTTCACGATAACGGTCTCGACCTGGTTGCGACGCCAGCGTTGAACGTTGGCATAAACAGCCAGCAGCGCCATGGACGAGAGGATGATCAGCAGTAAGACCACGGCGGCCTTGGAAACTCGTAGCTGACCCGGTTTGTCGCTAGCCGGATGAGTCGGATTCACGTTGGAAATATCGGTGTCGCCAAACCTGCCTCTGGCAGGCAGCTACTTCAAGCCAGATCCATCATGTAGGAACAATCACGCGAGTCGAAGGGGCTGGGCGATCCAGCCAGTTCAATAAACCGGCGGCCCTCCGGGCGCGAAAGCGGATCGATCTTACGCGCGCAAACAACTCACTCGAACTCTAATGCCGCGATCGCGTCCATGATGCGCTGACTCAGTCCTCCGTAGGTGTCCTTCCCTCGCAGCTCCACGTCGGCCGGCGAAAAAAGAATCGGCTTCCCAATCACGATTGTGATCGGCCTGAGACGCAACCCACCGCCCGGCGGCAAAGCTTCGTGCGCGCCAAAGATTCGCATCGGCATCACCGGAGCGAGCGTTTTCGCAATCACGAGACCTAATCCTGGCTCGGCGGGCTGCAGATTACCGTCGAGTGTTCGCGAACCTTCTGGAAAAACCAGCGCAGCGTTTCCTGATTTTAGGATGCTGATTACGGCCTTGAGCGCACTGCGGTCAACTCCCTCCTGATTAACCGGGATCACGTTCAATTTTGGCAACAGCCAGCCTAGCAATGGCACGTCCAGCAGCGTTTTGCGCGCCAGAAAATAAATTGCCCGATCGCATGTGATTCCGGCGAGCGGTGGATCGAGATAACTCTGGTGGTTCATCGCTAGAATCACCGGGCCGCTTTGAATCATGCGCTCTCGGTGAACTACTCGAAAACGAAAAAGCAACCCGGAAACCAGGCGAGAAAGCTGGTACCCGAGCCAGTAATAAATGTTCATTGAAGCGGGAACGATTTTGCTAAATCGACAGACCAATTTGCCTTAGCCGCGCAATGATCTCGTTGACCACTCCTTCAATCGTAAGATGCGAAGTGTCGATGATCTGAGCATCCTTCGCGACGATCAGCGGTGAGATCGGCCGCGATGAATCAGCGCGGTCGCGCATGATAATTTCGTCGCGCTGCCCCTCTGCGGCGCGCCGGCGCAGCCGCACCTCGGGCGAAGCATCGACGTAAAACTTATAGGGAGTCTTCGGAAAAACGACCGAGCCGATGTCGCGTCCTTCGACAACCAAATCATTATACCGCGCGTACTGACGCATGTTTTGCACGACAATTTTGCGGACGCGTGGGATGCTGCTGACACGGGAAACATTTTTGTTCACGCGATCGTCACGCAAATGCTCCGATGGATCGACATCATCGATCACGATGTGCGACTCGTTATTTTGGAGGCGGCAACTGATCCGCGCGGCTTCGGCGGTTTGTGCGATGCGCTCAGTGTCTCTGCCATCGATTCCTTTCTGCAGAGCATCCCAGGTGATGGCTCGATAGATCGCGCCAGAATTGACATAGGCAAACCCAAGCCGTCGGGCAAGCTCCCGCGCAACACTGCTCTTCCCCGACGCGGCCGGACCATCAATGGCGACGACCCGATGAATGTGTCCCATCTGTCTTAACCCACCTCGCGTGGCTATGCTTCCTCGACTGGAGCGGGGCTGAGCGAGCCGATTACAGGGGTGCTGATCTGCATCCGTTTCAGGTTGGTAAACTCCTCGAGCACGGTTTCGAATCGCGGATAGGATTCGCGAATACAGTCGGCGTCCTGCACGATGGTTTCGCCTTCAGCAAATAAACCCGCGATGCCAAACGCCATGGCGATGCGGTGATCGCCAAAACTCGCGACGCGCGCGCCGTGAAGCGGCGCCGGACCATAAATTTCGAGGCCATCAGTCAGCTCGGAGACTTGCGCGCCCATCGTCCGCAAATTGTGTGCGATCGCGGCGATGCGATCGGTTTCCTTGACGCGCAGTTCTCCGGCATGGCGAATGATAGTTTTGCCATCTGCAAGCGCGCCGGCAACCGCCAGTATCGGCAGTTCATCAATGAGCTGCGGCACTTCTCTGCCTTGAATCACTGTACCCTTGAGAGGAAAACCGGTGACTTCGACGATCCCCCGCGGTTCCAGTTGATCGACGTCTTCGATCGCCTCGCGCACTTGCGCACCCATTCGCAGCAGAACGCCAAGCAACGCTGTGCGCGTGTTGTTTAAACCCACGTCGCGCACGAGCAAGTGACCTCGCGGTTGGACCGCCGCCGCGACTAACCAAAACGCAGCCGAGGAAATGTCCCCGGGGATTGTAAAATCCCGCGACTCGGGAACCTGATCGCCGAAGACTGTGACAGTGTCATTCTCGTCCTTCACCGTGCGAACGAGAAAATAATTAAGCATCAGCTCCGTATGGTTTCGTGTCGGAACAGGCTCTTCGACGGTGGTTTTGCCCTTCGCAAACAGCCCCGCGAGCAGCAAGGCGCTTTTGACCTGCGCGCTGGCAACCGGCAAACCATAACGAATTCCGCGTAACGAGCCGCCATGAATGCGCAGGGGCGGCGTTTCTTCCGGGCCTTCAGCAACAATGTTGGCCCCCATTTTACCCAGCGGCGCGATCACGCGGTCCATCGGACGCCGAGAGAGTCTAGCATCACCCACCAGCCGGCTCTCGAAGGTCTGTCCCGCGAGGAGCCCGGCCAGAAGCCGCATGGTCGTCCCAGAATTTCCGCAGTCGATTTCTTTCTTCGGCGGGGTTAGCACGCGCTTTTTTCCATGCACAATCAGCGTATCCGGCTCGGGTTGTTCGATCCTGACGCCCAAAGTGCGCAGGGCGTTCACCGTATGCATGCAGTCCTCGCTTGGAAGAAATCCACGCAGCGTGCATACGCCGTTGGACAAAGCAGCAATAATCACGGCGCGATGCGAAATGCTTTTATCCCCCGGGACAGTGATTTCGAGATCGATTCGGGGCGCTCGTTTGACCCGTAATTCCATAGCCAATGAACGGAAAGCGATATTAGATGCTGGTACTCGATAAAAACAGCGCTGCGCTAATTCAGTATCCAGTATCTAGCACCTAGCATCAGCCGCAACCCCAAGAGCAATCCGGCAGCAAACCAGTTACGGCACCAAAAAGATTTTGTCGGTGTACGGGTCTTTCACTTCCGTTCCTGGGGGAAATCCTTCCACGTCGACGTACTTGCCGGGCGAATAAGGGCTTTCCACCAAGTGCGGTTTGCCAGGAACTGGAATTCCGTAGGGATAATCTCCCTTTGCCACCTTCGTCGGAGCGGCCGTGGGCGGAGGCGATGCGGGCCCCTCTTCTCGGGGCGGAGCGGGCTGGGCGGGTCCGTTCGGATTGAACGGTTGTTGTGGCGGGGGATACTCCCCGGGCGCAGTTGGTGGATAATTTGCGACGCGATGCCGGGTGGGTTGCGGTGGTGGTTCTTCGGAACACGCCGCGACGAGGAACATGGTGAGCAGGGCAAGCAACACTAAGAATCTCATAAATGGAAAGCTGTCATAAACCGTATCCACAGTTCCACTCGTTGCCAATCAATAAATCGTTTTCTCCTTTAACCGGCGTTGCGCTGGCGAAGATCAATATCAATACGATGATGGAGCGGTCTTGATCCGAATCCAAAGAGAAGATGTCGAACAACTCCCATGCCGAAATTTTGATCGTAGATGATGATTCCACGAGCCGCAAAATTCTGGCGCACCTGCTGGTGGCCGCCGGTTACAAGTGCCGAGAATGCGAGGATGGTACCAGGGCACTCCAAACAATTCAGGAGAGACAGCCTGCGCTTCTTCTCCTTGATTTCGATATGCCGGGGCTGAACGGGGCGGAAGTGCTAAAACGCCTGCGCTCGGATAACGATCCGGCCGTCGCGCAAATTCCGACGATCATGCTAACGGCGCATGGAAGTGAAGAAAGTGAAGTGCGCTGTTTGCAAGCCGGCGCGGATGATTTTGCTACCAAACCGATCAATACTGCGGTGTTGCGGGCGCGAATCGAGACTCAACTTCGCCTGCGCTCGATGCGGCGCCAATTGGAACGCCAAAACGACGAACTCGAACGGTGGCGCAGCAATCTCGAGCGCGACCTGGCGGCCGCACGGTTGACCCAACAATCCCTGATTCCGCAAAAACCCCCGGCGCTGCCCGGATGGGAGGTTGCGACTTGTTATCGTCCAGTCATCCAGGTGGGCGGCGATATTTATGGATGGCTGCGAATGAAAGATGGCCAGATCTTATTCTGGATCGCCGATGGAACCGGCCACGGCGCGGCTGCGGCGCTGCTGACCACTCTCGCAAAACTCCTTTTTCACCATGGCAGCGTGGAACAGGATGCTCCAGCGAGCGTGATGGAAGCGGTTAACCACGATTTCCGCAGCATCTTTGGCGCACGATCCTTTATGACTGCGATGTGTGTTGCAGTTGATCCAGCAACCGGACGCGCCAGCGTCGTCGGCGCCGGGCATCCGCCGCTTTTGATTGCGCGCCGCAGCGGCGCGACTGAGACGATCGCTTCGGTAGTGCCGCCATTGGGCCTAATTGAACATCCCGAATTTACCGAAACGATTGTCGATCTAAAACCGGGTGATACTTTTCTCCTCTACACGGACGGGTTGTTCGGCTCAAGGAAAGGCAAGCAACCGCGCCTGACTCCGCAACGCTTGGAAAAAATGCTCGATCATACCGCGCCCAGCGCCGAGGCACTGCTTGGGCGAATATTAACCGAGGCGGTGCCAGCTAAAGGCGAAGAGGCCCTGCCCGATGACCTGGCGGCACTGGCGGTACGCCGAGTCGCCTAAAAAATTTTGGCTTGAGCAAAAATTAATGTTGCTCTCCTCCGAGCAAAACGTTAATCAGCGTCTATGCCGAAAACCAAAAAGAAAACTTCCAAACGCAAACCGAATCCCGCCTTTATGAGACCGGTCCAGCCCGACGACAAGCTTGCTGCCGTTGTTGGGTCAGCGCCGCTGCCACGTTCCGAGCTTACGAAAAAGCTTTGGAACTACATCAAGAGGCGCGGTCTGCAGGACAAAAAGAAACGAACTATGATCAACGCCGACGACTCACTGCGGCCGGTGTTTAATGGCAAGAGCCAAGTGAGCATGTTCGAGATGACCAAGCTTGTCTCGAAGCATCTGCGCTAGATCGACAATGCCGTTTCATAGCCCGGCGTTCCTGCGCCGGGCTATCTGCGGACATCGAGAAACAGACAAGGCCCGCTAAGGTAGAGAACAAGCGACGCCGGCCGGCGATGCGCTCCGAGCTGCCGTCAAGATCAAAAGGTTGAAGAGATTGCCCTAATTGAAGACAGCTCGTTACGTCAGCGCGATACATTGGAAAGAGCTGACCACGTCATCAGGGCCTTTTTCGGCGAAGAAGCTTTCGTAATAACCGGGGCCAAGGTCCCAGTAAGGGCCTTTGTAGTATTCGTCGCGATAAAATCGCCAGACGCCGCTCACCACAATGAGGCAACTGATGCGGTCGTTCCAAAAATCGCCGATGTAATGAAAACTCAAGTTGGTACGGGCGTAAGCGCCTTTGAATCCGACGTGATCGTAAAGGACCAGTTCCGGCAGCCGTATGGGCTCCGTTACCATCGACACTTCTATTTTCCCGGCAGCAGAAGCGTGATAGCTCAGGGGGCCCAGTTTCCATTTCATGTCGATGATACAACCGTTGTCCGGCGATAATTCAGTTTTCGGTATTTGTTTCATAAGCGCAAAGGTTCAACATCGATCTTGAACCACAGAGGCTGCGATGTCGAGAAGAGAGATTAGCTGTTGCAGCGGCGGTCTATTACGCCATCGACGCTCGCACGAGCGCCGCTACAATCAAATCAAGTGTTCGCGATTATCGGAGCGGAGCCGGATCGTTTTTGTTTGCAAATTGTGCCTCGCCCGAATGAAACGCACGGTCTTGCTCTTGGCACGCATGAGGATCGAATGCGTGACGGCCGTGACGCCGCCGTGGGCCCGCACGCCGCGCAACAACGCGCTGTCGCTGATCCCAGTCGCGCAGAAAAGGATGTTCTGGCCGTTAGCCAGATCATCAGCTGAATAAATGCGGTCCAGATCTTTCTTGTAGCCCGCGTCGATCAATTTCTTTCGTTCCTTCTCGTCGCGCGGCCACATTTTGCATTGCATATCGCCACCGAGGCACTTGATCCCAGCCGCCGCCAGCACAGCTTCGGGCGAACCGCCGATGCCCATGTAAAGATCAACGTCGGACTCGGGCAGCGACGGCGCGATGGCCGCCGCAATGTCGCCGTCGCCGATCATGCGCAACGACGCGCCTGCCGCACGGATTTGTTCGACGATTTCCTTGTGCCGCGGTCTGTCGAGCATCATAACGGCCACGTCCTGGACGCGTTTGTCCACCGCGCGCGCTACGATTGCCAGCATCTCGGCAATCGGCATGTCGATCTGGAGCGAGTCGCCGCGTTTTTTCATGTAATCGATGACGCGCGGCCCATAAGCCAGCTTCGACATGTAAAACGATGGCACATCCCGCAGCGCCACTTTTACGCCTTCTTCTGGGCTTGCTGCCGCAATGCAACTGATCGAGTTCGGCGCACCTTTGGAAATGTTCGTGGATAGCGATGTCGAACTGCGGCGAACCGGGAATCCACGTGCCCAGTTGTTCGCCTTTGAAAATCCCGGGCGCTTCGTCCTTGATTCCTTCGCCGATCACGACCTCACCGCAGATGTTCATGAGATCGAACATGCCGCGCATCGCGTCGCAGGCGGCTGCGTCGGCTGCTTCCTTGTCGCCGCGTCCGAGCCAGCGCAACGCATTCAGCGCGGCGGCTTCTGTTGCGCGCACAAAATCGAGTTCGATGACGCGCTCGATGTCCTGGTAATCCTGTTTCGGCAATCGCAGAGCCACGGAGCGTCAATTTTCACGCATCTCGCGCGCGATGACAAGCGGGGACGACGGAACTCGTGAATCGTAACCAGGAATCGCGAATCGGTGGGAGCGTAGGATGCATCTTGGTTCGCCTTGGCCCGGCGTTGGCGCGCCGAACGATTCGCCGTGCATTACGCAACACGCGTAATGTGAGAAACCCTTCTCGGACACGAGAGCGTGATGAGAGGCTAATACCAAATGCAACTTACAAAGCTTCGTATTCCAAAAAGGAGGTCGGTTTCTTCATTATCTTGTGTTCAAGAATTCTGGTGCGTGCGGTTACTGTGCAGCGATAGGCGCATTCGCAGAAGCGGCAGGCCTGTCGCCGCCGTTGCGGCCACTTGATCATAGTAGTAATCTCTCGGCACGATGGGATTGACCAAAGTTACAACCAAGCTCACGAGCCTGACGGACTCGAAGAGATCGTTCGAGTCGTTGTTTTTGGTGAATACCAGAGCGACGGACTCGATGGCCCCTTCTGATGAACTCGAAAAGCTCGGGGTCAAACAAGAAGGAAAAATGGCGTATGAGTTGGCGGACGGCACCGTCAAAGAGTACCCTTTCGGCCTGGTCCGGATTGAGTTCATGGGCGAAACGACTGCGGGCCGCGTAGTCTTCGGTGCCACTGGAACAGAACCGCTTTTGGGCCTGACGGCCCTTGAGTCGGTGGGGATCATGGTCGATCCAACCGACAAGACGCTCAAACGTCTTCCCGCTATCCCGCTCAAGTAGATCAGGCCGCACCAAAGCAGCGGGGCACACTTCGCGGAGCGCCGCCCTGAGATTTAGCAGGCTTGATTTGCGTGCGACTTTTTACTTGAATCGCGATGTGAGCCCTTCTGAGGACGAAGTGACTTCGTTGACCGGGGTTGGTCCGTCAGCTGCCGGACAACACGGCGCGATCGCGTTTGCAACAACTCGCGACCCATCTATAGCTTCGTGAGGCGACAGGGGATTGGGCCAGAGGAGGCGGAGGATCTCACGCAGGGTTTCTTCGCGCTGCTGCTCGAACGCCGAGATCTGAACGTCGTCCGGAAAGAAAAGGGGCGACTTCGTTCTTATCTGCTTGTGTCGCTCAAACATTTTCTATCCGACGAGCGGCGTCGTGCGATGACTGCCAAGAGAGGCAAAGGTCAGCGACCGATTCCATTGGAGGAGCTGGGCGCGAACGAGCGGGCCGATATTGAACCAGCGGATCCATTGACCGCCGAGCGAATTTACGAACGCCACTGGGCTTCGACAGTATTGGAGCAAGTGTTCAGGCGATTAAAGGATGAATACCATGGGGCAGGTAACGCCACGTTATTTGATTGCCTGAAACAATTGCTACCGGACGAACCTGGCGCGCCATCACAGGGGGAGATCGCCGCGCGCTTGGGGATGACCGAAAATGCGATCCGTCAGGCGTTCCACCGATTTCGACGGCGTTATCAATTCTTATTGCGGGAGGAGATTGCGCATACCGTTGCCATGCCCAGCGATATCGAAGACGAGCTGCGCCATCTCATTGCAGTGGTCCGCGCGTAGACACGAATTACACGAATTCTGTGGGTCTTTGCATGGAGATCCATCGTGAGTTGGGAAAGGGCCACGACGAAGTCATCTACAAGGACGCTCTAGTCGTTGAACTGAGTCGCGCTGGAATTCCGTTTTCGCGCGAGAAAAATTACGAAATCACATACAAAGGAGTTATCCTGCTCACTATTACTACGCGGACTTCGTTGCCTGGGATAAAATTCTCTTCGAGGCCAAGGTCGTCGAAAAGCTGACCGACTCGCACATCAAACAAGTGTTGAACTATCTGGCCGCCTCGAACCTTCGCATCGGCTTGCTGGTCAATTTCGGTGGCGATGTGTTGGAATGGAAAAGAGTTATTTTATAGACACGAATCGCACGAATAGTCACGAATGCGGCTGAGCAACTAGTGTGGGTTGGTGAAATTCGTGTCTGGTATTGGTGTGAATTCGTGAAATTCGTGTCTCATAAATAGAGGCGAGCGTAACGTATGGCAGAATTTTACGGAGTGAAAAGGGGGAGTGCGCGAGGGACTCCGACAATGATCAGAGTAATCAGAATTTGCCGAAAGTGCGGCGCGAAAATCTTTTCTGACGCACCAGAAGGACTTTGCACCGGGTGCGTGCTGGAAACCGCGCTCGGGATGGCTGTAGCCGCTGGCGACTCGTTCGCCGTAGCCGCCTACTCCGCCGAAGAGGCTGCGAAGGCTGGATCGGCGAAGGCGGATGACCCCGGCCGCGAGGAGGAGCTTGCACGCGATGACGCAACTGGTGCATCGCATGTAAAAATTGCAGAACGCCCGGTCGGGCTGCTGGGAGAGTTGGGCGACTACGAGTTGCTGGAAGAAATCGGCCGCGGCGGTCAGGGCGTCGTGTATCGCGCGCGGCAGAAAAGTCTCAACCGCACAGTCGCGTTAAAAGTCATTGGACTCGGCCAGTGGGCGACGAAGGCGCATCTCCAGCGATTCCGTCTCGAAGCCGAGGCTGCGGCAAGTTTGGACCATCCATGCATTGTCCCAATTCACGAGGTCGGCGAGCGCGAGGGCTGCTGCTACTTCAGCATGAACTTCGTCCAGGGGGGACAACTCGATGAAGTGGCCAAGCGCGAACCGATGCCGCTCCGTCGGGCAGCGGAACTGATCGCGAAGCTGGCGCGCACGGTGCACTATGCGCATGAACACGGCATCCTCCATCGAGACATCAAGCCGGGGAACGTTTTGCTTGACGCAAAAGGCGAACCGCATCTTACCGATTTTGGTCTTGCCCGACTAGTGGAGACAGAGAGCACCGTCACGCGCACGATGGAAGTTTTGGGCACACCGAGTTACATGGCGCCGGAACAAGCAATCGGTAACAACGCGCGCGTCGGCAGAGCCACAGATGTTTACGGGCTTGGCGCCGTGTTCTACCAATTGCTCACTGGCCACCCCCCTTTTGCTGGAGGGACAACCTTTGAAACTGTCCGGTTGGTTTTGGACACCGAGCCGCGGAATCCGCGGCTCTGGAATCCAAAAGTCGATCGCGATTTGGCAACAATCTGCCTCAAATGCCTCGAGAAAGATCCGCAGCGCCGTTACTCCTCGGCTCTGGCGCTGGCCGAAGATCTTGAACGCTGGCTAAAGCACGAACCGATTCGGGCGAAACGAAGCGGATTCTTCACGCACGGCCGCAAATGGGTGTGGCGGAATCCAACTATTGCCGTGTTGGTAGCGTCGTTGTTCGCACTGGCAGTGGCCGTGGGTGTGATTATTTGGAAGAGCGAATTAGTTCAGCGCCCGACCCCGGTCAGGATCGCCGTGCTGCCATTTAAAAATCTGAGCACCGATCCGGAAAATGCATTTTTCGCCGACGCCGTACAGGACGAAGTGCTGACGGTTTTGGCAAAGGTCGCCGACCTCGAGGTTATTAGCCGAACATCAGCGGCGCATTACAGGACTGGGGTCGATCGCAATATGCGCGACATCGCCCACGAGTTGGGGGTCGCTTACGTGGTCGAAGGCAGCGCGCAACGTGCGGGCGATCGCATCCGTGTCTCCGCTCAGTTGATTAATGCCCGCAGGGACACCCACCTCTGGGCCGAACACTACGACCGCCAGATCGCCGATGTGTTTGCCGTCCAGAGCGAAATCGCGCAACAGATCGCCGATCAACTTCACGCCAGGCTTTCACCGGAAGAGAAAACAGCCATCGGCGAGCGACCCACCGCCGACTTGAAGGCTTACGCGCTTTACACGGAGGCAAGGGCAATTGGCTCGTGGGACGACTGGAAGGGAGCAGAAAGAAGCATGGCCCAAAAAGTGGAGCTCCTGGAAGAGGCAACGCAGCGTGATCCGAAGTTTGTGCTCGCCTAGGTGCGCCCTCGCGAAAGTGCAAGACGACTTTTTCGTTGCCGCGGGCGATCACACACACCTCGAGTTGGCGAAGAAAGCCGTAGACACCGCATTGCGATTGCGACCGGACTTGGGCGAGACCCACCGGGAACTAGCACGTTACTACTTTTACGCTAACGAGTCCGATCGGGCGTATGACGAGTTGGCCGTCGCGCGTCGCACGCTGCCGAATGATTCTGAGGCGCTCTTCATCGCCGGCCGGATCGATCGCCACAAAAATCGCTGGGACGCTTCGCTGGCCAATTTACGAAAAGCGAGCGCACTCGACCCGCGTAATGAGGAGGTCACTTACCACCTCGCGCAGGATTACCGCTACCTGCGTCGCTATGACCTTTGGAAACACGACATTGAGAAACGCATCGGGGAAGAGAGGACGGATGCATGGAATCAGTTGGGGCTGGCTGAGCTGAAATTGGATCAGGGCGATCTGATCGGCGCCCAGGCTGTTCTCGCGCAAATGCCGCAGGACTGGAGTCCGACTTACGAGGTCTGGGATACTCGATTCACGACAGCCCTTTACCTGCACGATTATGATGCGGCCAGCCGGGTGATTGCGGCTGTTCCTGCGAGGTTCGCTGATTCCGTCATCGGTGGGAAACGCCCACGGAGTTGGGCCGACGGGCTGATTGCTCGTGCACGGGGCGATGGGCAGAAGGCACAGGCCGTCTTTTCAGATGCGCGGAAGAAGGTGGATGTGACATGGGGCAACGGGGTCAAGGATGAGGATTACTTCGCGCAAATCGCGGGTCTCGATGCTGGGCTGGGCCGCAAAGATGAAGCCATCCGCGAGGCACGGCGGGCGGTCGATCTCATGCCGATTACCAAGGATTCGTGGACAGGTCCGCGGCTCCTCACCAACCTGGCACTGGTTTACGCTTGGACCGGCGAGCGCGATCTGGCGATAGAGCAGCTCGAGAGACTCGCGAAAACTCCGGGCGGTCCAACCTACGGCGACCTCTGCTTCAATCCATGCTGGGGTTCTCTGCGCGGCGATCCGCGTTTCGAGAAAATCCTCGCCTCGCTCGCGCCGAAATAGACTTCACCGCGGATTACACTGATCACGCGGATAAGTTGGGAGACGGGCTTAACAGGCTGTATGGCAAACTCCTCACCCAGCAAACGTGGCAGCGACTGATCACGCACGCTGCAGCTTCGGCTCGTTCTGAATCACGATGGTCGGATTCGGATTGGACGCTGGTACGGGCAAGCCTTGCTGACGCAGCATCTGCGTGTGATCTGCCATGCCCCAACGCGCTTTATAAAGGCAATCTTCGATCGAATGGCCGATGCCGGTGAACCCTTCAAGGTCAGGAGAGTAAAAGCCAAAAAAATCAGGCTCCCCGGTAGCTTCGATAACGAGTGAATACGGCAACGTAATCATGATTCTCTCTATTTTCCTTTCAGACCAGCAGCTTTCATGATCGCATGGCACGTGCCCGTCGGGACTTCTTTCGCGCCATGGAAATCTACACGAATCAAATGAGGATGGCCAGCTTTCATGTAATAGCGAATCGATCCTTTCTGTTTTATCAGACGGAAGCCTTCCTGTTCGAGCAACCGAATCAGCTCGCTGAATTTCATTCGCGGCAACGATAGCAGGACGGGAGAAATACCTGCAAGCCGGCAGCCGATTCAACGCGTCAACTCCGAAAGCATTCTTCGCTGCCTTGGTTTCCTTCTGTTTCGTTTGTTCCCCATATCCGTGTAATCCGCGACATCCGCGGTTCCTAAATCTTCACCTTTCCGCGTAACGGGCGGCCAAATTTCGCGCAGTACACCAGTGAACGGTCAGAAACGGCTTCTCACGGTGAGAAGTCGAAGAAGGCCAAAATAAGAAAAGGAAATCAAATATGAAAAAACGAAACATTACATTCACAACGATT
>WNGP01000224.1_pt1 | contig 48383 bp, 44 predicted proteins | sample 5407671 | NCBI WGS metagenome assembly WNGP01 (sample SAMN13153381, study PRJNA577476) | soil metagenome | isolation source: 40 cm soil or saprolite under Garry oak tree replicate 2 | place: USA:California | collected 2016-06-15 | reverse complement strand
TCGTGGCGATCACGGGCCTGGTCACGGAGGTGGGAGGCCTGATGACCCATGGCGCAGTGATCGCACGGGAGTACGGCTTGCCGGCCGTCGTCGGTGTGGTAGATGCCACCCGGCTGATCCCCGATGGGCAGCGGATCCGAGTGCACGGAACCGACGGGTACGTCGAGATTCTGCCTTGACTGATCACACCGAGAAGGCTCATCCGTAGCGTCCGGCCAAAACAATGCTAAGCAGTTGATCTTTCTGGGTCAGCGGTCGAATAAGCCGGGCTCGGATATCACGGCGGCACACTCGACCGCGATGCACCACGCAGCACCGGGAGTGATCTCACCGTGTCGCTGGACGATCTCCTGCCTCTCGTCGCGGACAACGCGAACCGCCAATAGCGACAGAAAATTCAAGATCGAATACGCTCTCTGCCGCCAGTCGCGCGTTCCTTGGCCGCCGCCGACATGCGGGCGTCGAGGTAGCAGGCCGTAGTCCGAGCGATCGGGCCTGCGAGTCGGCCGGTAAAGCATCAGGTGGGACCGGACTGTCAAGCATCAGGTGGGACAGGACAAAGCTCACCAGCACGGACACGACGGAGCGGAACGCAGAGCATGCTTCGCGTCCCGCTCGTCGCATCGACTGGTCGACCTGGCTACTGGCTGGAGCCCTCGTCGCCCTGGTCGTCGCCGTCGCCCAACGAAGGCTCGGTCCGAGCTCCTCGGCCAGGACCTCGACGGTGGAGCGGGCGCTGCCGCTGCTCATGTCTGGGTGCGGTAGCGCAGGTACACCACGCCGTTGCCGAACCGGCGCTCGTCCAGCAGTTCGAGTTGGAGCCGGGCCCGGTTGGGGAAGAAGTGCTTGCCGCCGCCCACCACGACGGGCCAGACGAACAGGTGGTACTCGTCCACCAGCCCGGCGGTGATCGCATGGGCGCCGAGGGTGGGACCGCCCACGGTGAGGTCACGTCCGCTTGCTGCTTTCAGTTGCCGGACCGCTTCAGGGTCGAAGTCTGGTTCGATCCGCGTCCTGGTGGTGGAGGCCGTCGCCAGCGTCCTGGAGTACACGACCTTGTCGGCCGCCTGCCAGATCTCCGCGAACTCCCGCGCGGCGGGCGACTGGGCCGCGGCGGCGGGGTCGGTCTCCCAGACATGCATCAGCTCGTACAGCCGGCGCCCGTACAAGTAGGTGCCGACCGGCCGCTCCAGGTCGTTGATGAAGGAGAAGAACTCCTCGTCTGGTGCCGCCCAGTCGAATTTGCCGTCCTCGTCGGCGATGTACCCGTCAAGTGACACATTCAACACATACATCAGCTTGGCCATGGCGAGCCTTCCTCGAGGTTTGGAGCTGCGCGACCGTCCGTCAGCACCCTACCTCGCGGCTGTGTCACCGCCAGGCAACCCTCGCCGACGCTGTCTGAACACAGGTCGTGTCCATCACGAGATATGAGCCAGATCCCCCTCCTGAATGCCTGGCCGGGCGGTCTGCTCTGCCCGTGGACCCCGGGGGACGGTGGACGCCGTGGCATGCCTCAAGACCCCCAGGGGCAAGCGACAGAGCCAACGAAGTCGGCCATGCATGTACTCGCCGGCCGTGGCCGGCTCGGGTGCCGAGTTGGTTGGTGGGGCGCTTGCGGCTGGGGGTCGGGCATGCCAGCACCGTCCGGCCAGATCCCTCAACCCTGGGCGTGGTGGGAGAACGAGGCTCCCGCCGCGAGAGCTGCTTGCAGCTCGTCTCAGGCCGCTCTGGCGTGGCTACCGCCTGGCGAGGAACAGGTAGCGGTTCAGGCTGAAGAAGTACCGCCGGTCCCGTCCGAGCTGGCGGAGGTCATGAGCCCAGGCGTCGGCCTGGTCACGGGTGAGGCTGCCTCGGTTGACGGCGTAGTCGGCCATGATCTCGCCGTTGGCGACGCTGTAGGTATTGGCGTCGTACTCGGGGTTGAGGAGGACCAGACCCTCGGCCTTGGCTACCGGGATCAGTGGACCCGCCAGCACCGCTTCCCAGCGGCCGAATTCGTCGCCGACGACCAGGGCGTGACCGCCACCGTGGCCGCCATCGTCGGGGCGGGGCTGGCCGACTACCAGCGCGCCGCGTCCTATCTGGCCGACACCTGGGGCTGCATCACCGTGCGGGCCGAGCAACAAGGGCCGGGGCTGATCCGGCTGCGGGGCCTGCACCGGGACCCGCTCCTAGCGCCTGCCCGGCTCGACCTGCCCGGCACCGCCCCCGCGTCCCTGACGAGCTGGTGGCTGGGCTGGGCCGAGGACAGCTCCCCGGTGCATATCCGGTCGGCCGAGGTCTCCGGGATCGTGGTCGCCGGGCTGGCCGGGTTCGGCAAGACCATGCTGGTCGCCCACCTGCTCGGCCAGCTCGCCCCCTCCCCGGCCGTCCAGTTCGTCCTCATCGACGGCAAGGGCGGCCCCGACTACGACCGGCTCATGCCGAGGGCGTGGCTGTCCGCCAAAGACAACTTGGACCAGGTGCGCGATGTGCTGCGGCAGGTGCACCGGCTGATGGTCGACCGCCAAGGCGCCATCGCCCAGATCCTGGGTGTGACCGACGCCTGGCATGTTGGGCCGTCGCCATCCTGGCCGCTGGTGGTCGTGATCGTGGACGAGGCGCACACCTTCTTCCACGAGCGTAAGGGCACCTCAGCGGAGGTCAAGGCCCACAACGCCCTGGTCGCTGAGCTGTCCCGGTTGGTCGAGGAGCTGGTCCGCAAGGGCCGCAACGTCGCCATCCAAGTGATGTTGCTGACCCAACGAGCGACCGGGGATGCCATCCCGACCCGCATCCGGGACAACTGCCAAGTGGCGATCTCGTTCGCTACGCGGACCGTGGACGGTGCGGTGGCGGCGCTGGGGAGGAGATCCGGCAGCATCCCGACGCCTCCCCGGTCCAGTTGAATGACCCGGCCTATGTCGGGGTGGCCGTGACCAGCCTGCCGGGCCGGCCCGGCTTCCATCGGGTGCGGACTCCCCTGGTGGATCACCACCAGGTGGCGGCCATCATCCGGGCGGCCTCCGGGCTGCGCGCCGATCCGGCCGAGCTGCTGGCCGAGCAGGCACCGGGGCTACGGGTTGTACCCGAGATGCCGGCACCGGAGGGTGCCGTATGACGGAGCCGGTGCGCGTGGGGGAACTGCTCCCCGGCGTCCTCGGGGAGGTCGTGGACCGCGCCGGGCACGGCTATGACCGCTGGGCCGAGCTGGTCGCCCAGGCCGGCTACTGCCATCACCCGATCCGCCTGGCCGGCCGCATCGAGCACGCCGACCGCCAGACCGGCGAGATTCGGCAGGTCTACGACTCGGAGCGGGAGCCGGACGGGGTGCTGCTCAAGGTGTGTGGCACCCGCCGGGAGTCGCGTTGCCCGTCGTGCGCGGCAACCTACCGGGCCGACGCCTACCAGCTCCTAGCCGCCGGGCTCAAGGGCGGCAAGGGCGTCCCCGAGACGGTGGCCCGGGCATCCTCGGCTGTTCGTGACCTTCACCGCCCCATCCTTCGGCCGGGTCCATACTCGCAAGGCGCAGGGCCGGCTGGTGCTGCCCTGCCACCCGCACCGGCAGGGCGCCCGCTGCCCGCACGGTGTACGGGCGGGCTGCTGGCATCGCCATGACGAGGACGACCCTCGGCTGGGCGAGCCGCTGTGCCCGAGCTGCTACGACGCGCAGGCGCAGGTGCTGTGGAACGCACTCGCTCCGGAGCTGTGGCGGCGCACCACCATTACCATCCAGCGTGCCCTCGCGCGCCTGGTGGGGCTGTCGGAGGGGGAGCTGCGGCGGCTGGTCCGCGTCTCCTACGCGAAGGTGGCCGAGTTCCAACGCCGGGGCGCCATCCACTTCCACGCGGTCATCCGCCTGGACGCGGCCACCGACTGCCGCTGTCCGGCCTGCCTCGCCCCTCCCCCGAGCTGTTCACGGCCGCCCAGCTCGAGAGCGCCCTACGGCTGGCCGTCCCGTCGGTCCAGGTGCCCTGCCCTGCGGTCGATGGCGAGCCGGCCCGATATGCGCACTGGGGCGAGCAACTGGACGTGCACAACATCACCACCGGCGACGATCAGGCCGGGGAGCTGTCGGCCGAGCAGGTCGCCGGCTACATCGCCAAGTACGCCACCAAGGCCACCGAGAGCTTCGGCAGCGGCCTGGACCGACGCCTCGGGGCCGGCGACCTGGAACGGCTCGACCGGCTGCCGGCGCATGTGGCCGAGCTCATTCGGGCCGCCTGGGAGCTGGGTGGCCGCCCCGAGCTGGACGGGCTGCGGCTAAGGGCATGGGCGCACATGCTCGGGTTCCGGGGCCACTGGTCGACCAAGAGCCGCCGCTACTCCACCACGATGGGCGCGCTGCGGCGGGCCCGGGTCGCCTTCGCCAAGCGCCGCCGGGCCAAGGACGGCGTGCCGCTGGATGCCTGGGGCCGGCCCGAGGACGACGACCAGGTGGTGATCGTCGCCTCCTGGGTGTTCGTCGGCGCCGGCTACGAGACCGAGGGGGAGCGGTGGCTCGCCCTCTCGGCCGCCGCCCGGGCACGGGAACAGCGACGCATCGCTCGGGAGGAGCTGACCACCACGACCGCATCCGCTGCTGCATGACCTCCGCAAGTGCGAGGAGACCACCGAGTTGGACACGCTGTTGACCGTCGACCAGGCCGCCGAGCGGCTGGGCACGAGCCCGCGGTTCGTGCGCCCGCTGGTGTTCCAGCGCCGCATCGCCTACGTCAAGCTCGGCCGGCACGTCCGCATCGACGCCCGCGACCTGGACGCTTTCATCCGGGCTGGCCGGGTCGACGTGGGCGAGTTCCCGATCCTGCGCCGGGGCCTGACGATGGCGACGATCGAGAAGCGGGTCCGCAACGGCAAGACGACCTACCGGGTGCGCTACCGCGACCCGGCTGGTGGGCAGCGGTCCAAGGTGTTCGCCCGCAAGGCGGACGCGCAGCGGTTCCTGAACGAGACCGAGACGGCCAAGGCCCGGGGTACCTGGACCGATCCCAGCCTGGGGAAGGTGCTGTTCCGCGACTGGCTGGGGGAGTGGTGGGCAACGACCACCAACCTGCGGCCCAAGACCCGGGACCGCGACGAGCTGCTGCTCCGACGCCTGGCGCTGCCGAGCTTCGGGACTCTCCCACTGGCGGCCATCAGCCAACGCGACGTGCGCGCCTGGGTGGCCGACCTCAGCGCTCGGGGCCTGGCCCCGGCGACAGTCCAGAAGGCCTACCAGCTCCTTGGCAAGGTGCTCGGGGCGGCGGTGGATGCCGGCATGCTGGCGCAGTCGCCGTGCCGGCGGGTGCCGCTGCCCAAGGTCGAACGCGAGGAGATGCGGTTCCTGACTTCGGCTGAGGTTGCCACCCTGGCCGACGCGATCCAGCCCCGCTACCGCGCCCTGGTCCTGGTCGCCGCCTACGGTGGGCTGCGCATCGGCGAGCTGGCTGGCCTGCGCCGCAGCCGAGTCGACCTGCTGCGCGGCACCGTCCAGGTGGCCGAGATCGTGGTCGAGGTCCGAGGAGTGCTGCACATCGGGCCGCCCAAGACCCGGGCCAGCCGGCGCACGGTCGGCTGCCCCGGTTCGTGGTCGAGGAGCTGGCCGCCCACCTGGCCGGGCCGGGCGACCCGGAGGCCTTCGTGTTCACCGCACCGCAGGGCGGCCCGCTGCGGGTGACCGCCTTCCGCGCTCGGGTGTGGCGGCCAGCGACCCGGGCGGCCGGCCTGGACGGGCTGCGCATCCACGACCTGCGCTACACCGCCGTCGACCTGTGGATCGCGGCCGGGGCCAACCCCAAGGCGGTCGCCGCTCGGGCTGGGCATGCCTCGGTGAGCTTCACCCTGGACCGGTACGGCCACCTGTACCCGGAGGCCGACACCGCACTCCGTGACCGCCTGGACGTGCTCTACGGTGCCGCCCGTCCAACTCCCGAGGCCACCGTCGTTCGGCTGCGCGGGCAGGCCGGCCGTGGCCCCAGTGTGGCCCCAGGCGGCCCCGGGACGACGAGAGCGCCGCCGATGGTGGCGCGGCGACGCTCTGACCTGTGAGGTTGGGGGTGGAGGTGAGGGGATTTGAACCCCTGGCTTCCTCCGTGCGAGTAAGGACCGGCCCACCGCTGTGCCGACCGCCGTTTCGCCAGGTCGACACGGACCGTCAGCGGCGAAGTAAGGCGTTCTGAAGACGCCTACTGCTCGGTGCTCGGCGGCTCCTCCACAGTGACCCGGTCAGTCAGCCGTCCGGAACGACTCAGCCTGCTCGGAGTCGTCGGTCGACGCGGCCTGCTGGATGTCGTCGGTGGTCGCGGCCCAGCTGGCCAGCAGCCCGGCTCGGCGGTGTAGGTGAGGAGGCTCTGGCTGGGATCGGCAGCGAGCGGGAAGGACTCGAACGCCAGCTCCAGGTCCCCGACGACCGGGTGGTGGAAGCGTTTCACGCCGGTGGTGTGGATCCGGACGTTGTGGGCGGCCCATCGGACCCGGAACTCGTTGCTGCGGGTCGACAGCTCCCCGATCAGGTCCGACAGCTGCCGGTCGTAGGGGTCGCGGCCTGCCTCGGCGCGCAGCAGGGCGACGGTGTCGTTGGCGATCTTGTCCCAGTCGCGGAAGTACTCGGTGGCGTGCGGATCGAGGAAGATGAACCTGGCGTTGTTGGGCGGCCTGATCGGGTCGGCGTAGATCGATGCGTAGAGCGCGAGCCCGAGGTCGTTGGCGGCCAGGATGTCCAGGCGTCGGTTGAGCACCAACGCGGGCGTGCCGACCATCGAGTCGAGGACTTGTTGGACCGTGGGCCGGACGTGCTGTCGGGCCGGCCGGCGGCGTGGTGGGCGGGTCGTGCCAGCGGTGCGGAGCAGGTCGAGCAGGTGGGTCCGCTCGGCGTCGTCGAGTTGCAGGGCGTGGGCGATGGCGTCGATGACGCTCTGGGAGACGCCGGTGGCGGTGCCGCGCTCGAGCCTGGTGTAGTACTCGCTTGAGATGCCTGCCAGGAGGGCGACCTCCTCGCGGCGCAGGCCAGAGACCCGTCGGCGGTCGCCGCCATACACGGGCAGCCCGGCCTGCTCGGGACTGATCCTGGCCCGTCGCGTGCTCAGGAACTCCCGGATCTGACCGCGCAGGTCGCCCCGGGTGTCGCCCCGGGTGTTGCCGTGGAGGTCGCGGTCGTCGTTGTTGCCTGCCATGTCGTCCACTTTACGAGCGCTCTCGCCTCGCTGGGGGTCCCTGCCAGTACCCCTCTCATCAGGGTCTCCCACCTCCCCCCAGCGGCTGGTGTAGTGGACAGCGCGCCGCCGATGCTGCGGTGTCTCACCCGCCGATGAACAGGCAGATCACCAGAAGGAAGTGCACTCGGATGACTGACAAGAAGGTTTGGCTCGTCACCGGCGCCGGCCGCGGGATGGGCGTCGACATCGCCAAGGCCGCCCTGGCCGCCGGCCACGCTGTGGTCGCCACCGGACGCAACCCCGAGCGGGTCAGCTCTGCGCTTGGAGCGCACGACGATCTGCTGGTCGTCAAGCTCGACGTCACCAGCCTCGACGACGCCAAGGACGCCGCGCGCGCCGCCGTCGAACGGTTCGGACGGATCGACGTGCTGGTCAACAACGCGGGCAACTTCTACGCCGGGTTCTTCGAGGAGCTCAGCCCTGAGGACTTCCGGGCGCAGGTCGAGACCACCCTGTTCGGCCCGATGCACGTCACCCGCGCGGTCCTTGCTGTCATGCGCGCCCAGCGCTCCGGCCTGGTCGTCGCGATCTCCTCGACCGCCGGCATCGTCGGCCAGGAGTTCTGCACCGCGTATGCCGCCTCCAAGTTCGGGGTGGAGGGCTGGATCGAGTCGCTTGCCCCCGAGGTCGCGCCGTTTGGCATCCGCACGATGCTCGTCGAGCCCGGCTTCTTCCGCACCGAGCTGCTCACGCCGGAGTCGACGAACTACGCCGAGCCCTCGATCGACGACTACGCCGAGCGCACCGAGCAGACCGTCGCTGCCTGGAACGCCATGAACGGCCAGCAGGGAGGTGACCCCGCCAAGCTCGCCAACGCGCTGGTCCAGCTCGCAAGCCAGGACGAGCCGCCGCTGCGCTTCGCGGCCGGCGCCGACGCCATGGAGGTTGTTGAGAAGAAGGCCGAGGATCTCCTGGCCCAGGTGGACGCCTACCGCGAGCTGTCCAGCAGCCTCGCCCATGATGACGCCTGAACCCACCGCCGACCGGAACCCAGCAGGCCAACCGGGTCCTGCGCAGGCGCCGGCACGGGCACGGGGAGAACGCACGCCCACTTACCGCGACGCCCTCCGCCGGCAGGTTGGCTCCTTGGCGCGATCGATGAGCAGCCGAACGGCCGCCCGCCGGCGCTGCGAGGCATGCAGCACGTGCGGTGACGCCCCCGCCGCTTGCCCCTACGCCGTCCATCCAGAGAAGAGGACAACAGCCCATGACAGCGAAACTGACCGGCACCGCCGCCCTCGTCACCGGCGCCAGCAGCGGTATCGGCGCCGCCACCGCCCGCCAGCTCGCCGAGCACGGTGCCTGCGTCGCGCTGGTGGCCCGCCGCCGGGACCGGCTGGAAGCCCTCGCCGCCCAGATCGACAAGGCGGGCGGCACCGCGCTGGCCGTGGAAGCCGACATCACCGACCGCACCCAGGCCGAGGCGGCCGTCCAGCAAGCCGTCGAGCGATTCGGACGGTTGGACACCCTGGTCAACAACGCCGGCCTGATGCTCCTGGGCCCCGTCGTCGGCGCGGACGCCGAGGAGTGGGACCGCATGATCGCCGTCAACGTCCAAGGGCTGCTCTACACCACCCGCGCCGCCCTACCGCACCTGCTGCAGGCCGCCGAGGAGGGCCCGCGCCGGGTTGCCGACATCGTCAACATCAGCTCGATCGCCGGCCGCGTCGCCAGCAACGGCTACGGCGTTTACAGCTTCACCAAGTTCGGCGTGAACGGATTCACCGAGTCCCTGCGGCAGGAGGTCACCCAGCGGCACGTGCGCGTCGGTGTTCTCGAGCCGGGTGGCGTGGCGACCGAGCTGGGCTCGCACAACAAGCCCGAGGTCCGCAACCAGATGATCGACCCCTTCTACCAGCAGACCGAGGTCCTGGCCCCCGAGGACATCGCCGACGGCGTCGCCTACATGGTCACCCGCCCCCGCCACACCGCCATCGGCGAGCTGTGGATCATGCCCACAGAACAGCTCTGACCACATCCCTGCCCGACTCCGTGCCCTGGCCCTGTGGATCCTCGCCGCCGCCACCGCTGGCGGCGCCCTGGACCCGGGCGGCGGGGATGATGGTCACGCCGTCCTTCTCATAGGGTTCGCCGAACACCCGCTCGACGGTTAGCGCGTCTCACGCCTGGCCGAGGACGTCTTGAACCTCCATGGTCTGCTCCCTTCGCTCATGCGTCCTTCATGTGGACACCAAGTGCGGCGCCGTACGGGCGCCGCCTTTACTGGTTTGTGGTTCCTTTTGGGCGTTTGCGGAACCGCCTGATCCGCCTGCGAAGGTTGTCGGTCGCATCTACGAGCTGAGTCGTTTGGATGATGAGCTTGGTTAGGCCAACCGCTATCCCGATAGTCGCCGTGATGAGGAGGCCAAGGCCGCCAAGCCAAGCAAGCGATGTGGCAAGCAGCGGTGGCAATGAGATGGCGTGAGGAAGCATCGCAGCTGCGCTCGAACCAACCGCCCATTTGGCCAATGCATCCACATCACGGCGGACCATGGCAGCGTGGCCAGCAGCCCCGGGGTGCGGCCGGCGGGGTGTTACACGTTCTTCGCCGTGAATGCCGGACGTCACTCTCGGCGAACTGCGGTTGCTGCCATGCCCCGCCAATGAGCGTCTCCGCCATGCTCACCCTGGCGCCGGGATGCTCACGGCGGCGGCTCCGTCCGGCACTGGCGGCACTCCGGCCGCCGTCACGGACGGTGGCGGAGGGGCCGACATGCGCCGCGCAAGTAGCCGCCGATCTGTGCGTCAATCCCGCTCGGCTAGCTGGGCGTCGAGGACGCACCAGAACGGTCTGTCTGTGGCCCCCTCCAGGTCGCCGGTGTCGTCGTGGGGCGGCCATGGCTCGTCGACGAGCAGGCGGATGATCCTCCCATCGCCGGGGGTTCCGCGGCTCATAGCAGTCGGTGCCTCGGCGCGTCATGTCGGGGCCGGGTCGGCCAGACGGGGTGGGCGGAGATGATCACCTGGTCGGGGTCGTAGGCCGCTTTGATCTCCTGCAGGCGGCGGACGGAGGCGGGCGGGAGCACCGCGGCGGCCGCGGCCGGGGTCTCTTCGAAGTTGTAGTAGTCGTAGCTGGCGTGCCAGGGTGCGAGGGCGTCCTTGACCGCTTGCACGTGCGCGCGTACCGGGCCGGCCAGGTCGGGCGTGGGGGTGGCGCCGGCGGCGTACAGCAGGTAGCTCGCGTCGATGCTGGGCTGGGCTCCGCCTCCGGGGACGGGGCGGGCCAGCGCGCCGCCCAGGTGGCGGACCTCGACGCTGTCCGGCGGTGTCTTGGCGTCCGGCCCGGCCACGGCGACCAGGGCGTCGATCGCCGCGGCGGGGAAGTCGGCCAGGAACGCGCCGTCGCCCTCGCCAGACGCCGGCTGGCTGGGGTCCATGTTCAGCTGGCCGAGCGCGGAGGCGGGGATCATCGCGAAGGTGTCCAGTTCCGGGCCGAGCCGGCGCAGCGGCTGGATCAGCTCGGCACCGGTGCCCGCGTCGCCGAGATAGGCAGCCTCAACCATGGCGAAGGCCCGGCCGCGCAGCGGTTCGGGGACCTCGGGCAGCGGCGGCAGCCGCAGGATGTGGCCCACGGAGGTGACATCGTCCGGGACCGTTGCCGTCCATTCGCGCCAGGCGTGCAGGACCTCCGCGGCGCGCTGGATCGGGAAGAACAGGTCCCCCGCGTACAGCTCCCGGACCGGGTACAGCCGCATCTCCAGCGCGGTCACCACGCCGACGCCGCCGCCTCGGACCGCCCAGAGCAGGTCCGGCTCGTGGCCGGCGGCGGCGCGGACCAGGTCGCCGCCGGGGGTCACGAGCTCGGCCGCGGTGACGCTGTTGGCGGCCAGCCCATAACGGCGAGCCAGCCAGCCGAGCCCGCCGCCCAGGGTGTAGCCGGTCACACCTACGCCCGGCGAGCTCCCGGCAAGCGCGGCCAGGCCGTGCTCTGCTGCCGGGACGATCACGTCCTGCCACACCGCGCCGGCCTCGGCGCGGGCGGTGCGGGTAGCCGGGTCAATGTCGACCTGCCGCATGCGCGTCGTCCTGAGCAGCATCGCGCCGTCGAGCGGTTCGAGCGGCGCGGCGCCGTGGCCGGTGCCTTGCGGGGCGATCCGCATCCCGTGGGCGCGGGCGTACCGGACCGCCTTGACGACGTCGGCGGCCGACTCGGCGACTACGACAACGGAGGGGCGCTCGTCCACGGCCAGGTTCCACGCCTGCCGCGCCTGGTCGTAGCCGGCCTGGCCCAGGACGAAAACCTGGCCCGCGATAGCCGCCCGCAGGGCTTCCAGGTCGCGGTCGGCATTGCTGTCCTTGATGTTCATTGCTTCCTTCTTTCCTTCGTAGCGCCGGCTCAGGGATATGAGATTTTGCGCTCCAGATGCAGCTCCCTTTTGGTCGGCGTGCTGGGCGTCTTCTGGCCTTCAGCGCCAGGGAGCATCCCAGGCCGGATGGGTCGCTCCCTGACCCGGACGCCGGTGGCGGCACTGGATGATCTCGGCGGCGGGCCGCGTCCGAGGTCGCCGAACGGCTCGACACCGAGGTGCTCGGGCTACTGCGTCAGGTGACCGGGGTGCCAGCATCCGCAACTGCCTGAGACGCCGCGCGCTACCGCCGTCATCCAGCGGAGGAGCATGACCATGCGAAACGGCCTAGGTGGCCTGAGGCCCCGGTGACGGCATAGACAGGCATGGTCATCCTTCTTCGGTGAGTGATTGTGTCTGGGTTCGGCCGGCGCGGATCACACCGAGGGCGATAAAGAGGGAAGGCGAGCACGGACATGAGGCCGGCGGCCACGAGGGCCGAGGCCGTCACGGGCGCTATGGCGTGGATCGCGACTCCGATGGACGCGGCGGTGACGATGACGGGCAGTGAGGTGGCTTGCAGGAGCCCGGCGGCAACCGCGCCGCGCTTGCCGAGCGTGTGTGCGTACAGGGCCGCCGGTGCGCCTCGCACGATCAGCAGCGCGAACTGGAACAGCGGGATCTTTGCCACAGGGGATGGGCTGCGCGTCAGGGCGCCCAGGTCAAACTCGACGCCACTGGACACGAAGAACACGGGGATCAGGAATCCGTAGCCGAGCGCGTCCAGCTTCGAGCGGAAGACGGGGTGGCTCGAGGTATCGCGGTCAACGAGGTTGAGCACGACCCCGGCGAGAAAGGCGCCGAGGATGGTCTGCAGTCCGATCTTCGCCGCGAGCGCCACAAAGCCGATGAGCAGGGCGACGGCGATGCGCACCCGGATCTCGGCGGTGGTGTCCTGGAGCCGGGTGAGGAAGGCGTCCAGCCGTATGCTCCGGTCTGCGCGGCCGAGGGTCACGCCGGCCGCGGCCACCACGGCACCGAAGATCCCGAAGGTGACGATGTTGCTGGCGGTCCCGCCCTTGGTCGCGGAAAAGAAAAGCGACAGCAAGGTGATCGCACCAAACTCCCCGGCGGTCGCACCCGCGATCGTCAGCTGCCCGAAGACGGTTCTCGATTGCCCGGCATCGGTGAGGACGGGGACGACGAGCCCGAGGGAGGTGGCTGACAGCGTGATGGCGAGAAAGAACGGGTTGCGGACCCACCCCACGGCATGGAAGGCGGCGCCCGCGATAGCCCCGAGCAGCAGGGAGGCGGCGAACCCGGCGAGCGGAGCGCGGAACTGACTGGGGGCCGTCGCCCTGAGGTCGATCTCCAGCCCGGACAGGAAGAGCAGAAAGGCCAGGCCGAGGAGCGCTACCACATTGACCGGCTGATCGATCCTCACCCAGCCCAGGACGGACGACCCGACGATAACCCCGGCGACGATCTCCACGACCACACTGGGCAGCTTTACGCGCCGCACGGACGCGGCCAGGATGGGCGCCGCGACCGCGATCGCGCTGATAATCAGCAGCCCATTGAAGCTCATTGTGCTGATCGGCCGCACGCCGTCAGGAGCGACAACACGGTCCGCTACCTCCTCCTATCGCCGCATGCCCGTCACTAGGCCGACCATCGGGGGATGACGCCCAGCCCCGGTCGCCGCGTGCCTGATTGCGGTCAGCCGGCCGGCTCACGGGATCGGTCGCCGCCAGCCGGCCGGCGTCCTTGGCTGCTAGGCGAGGCCGATCTGCCGGCGCTGCAGGGCGGCGTCGTAGAAGGCGGAGATGACGATGAGCTGGTCGCCGTCCCACTTGGTGGTCTGGCCGAACTCGACGTCGAACGCCTTTCCGGTGGGGGGTATCACGGTGCCGTCGGGCAGGGTCATCTCCCCGGTGAAAGTCCCGGTGGAGTTGGTGACCACGGTGATCCAGTCGCCGCTGCCGAACTGGATCGGGTACGGGTCGCTGTACACGTGCATGTCGGGGAAGATGCGCAGAAACTGCTGCATCGCCGCGGCGTGCGCTTCCTTTCCATAGACCGGTTCCGCGAGCCCGGGGATGTACGCGATCATGTCGGGGTGGTGGACCTCATCCACCGCGGCGAAGTCGCGGGCGTTGAACGCGTCGTCGCCCTTCTTCATCAGCGCGAGCAGGTGCGCGGTCCGGCTGGTGTCAGTCGTGGCGGACATGATGACCCCTCTCCTGGTCGGTGATACCTCAATTCACGGCCGGGATGACCGTGACGCTGTGCGTTGCATGTGAGTCCGGGCGGCCGATGCCCGTGGCAGCCGGTTCCAGGCCAGGCTGGCGGCGTCCCGCCGCCCGGTGTTGCACGTCCGGGCTAGCCAGGACGGGCTGCGCGCGCCGAAGCCGGTGCCGCTGATGCCGGTCAGCGTCGCGCTCAGTCCCGGCAGGGTGAATGGTTCTGCCTGCCGGCGCGCCTGCCCGGCGGCCAGCTGGGTACCGGCAGCATGGGTGCCATAGACACGGGCGGCGGAGCCGCCCGGCGGCACCACGTTGGCGTGGCCGAGCTCCTGATGCCCGTGATGCCGGGCATGCTCGACCGGGCCGGCCAGCTGCACGTCGCCGACCCAGCCGACCTGGTCGGGCACGCCGCCGTGGAAGCCGATGCCGGCGGCCTTGCGCACCATGCTGTGCGCGCCGTCCGTGCCGACCAGGTACCGCGCGATGTGCCAGGCCCCGCTCATCTGGACGCGTGCCTCATCGGCGGACTGCCCGGCCGCGGTCACCTCGGCTCCATAGCCCACCCGCCCCCGCGTGCGTCCAGGTACACGGCGAACGCGTGCTCGGTGCCCCACTGCGGGCGCGTCAGCGTGAACGGGAACGGCGTGTCCAGGCCGCGACGGTCGAGCAGGTCCGGCAGCCCGGCGTAGTGCATGTCCAGGACCCGCCGCCCCTGCGCCAGCAGCACGCCGCTGATCCGGCGGCCGTCGCCGGCGCCGAGCATGGTGAGCACCTCGAGGGTGCGCGGGTGCATAGCCGTGCCCCGGGACTGCCGGGTGGGCTCACTGCCCCGCTCGCAGACCTCGGCCCGGGCCCCGGCCACGTCCAGCAGCGCGGCGGTCAGCAGCCCGGCCGGGCCGCCGCCAGCCACGATGACGTCCATCGCCTCGTCCGTCCTCTCCGCATGTTCCATGAACGTTAAGATAATCAACGTTAAGGAATATGACAAGCCTGTGAACGTCAAGATTCTCAGCGTTCACGATAGGATGAGGCTATGAAGACAGGCGCGGGGCAGCAGGACTTCGTCGACATCATGATCGAGGTCATCGGCCGCTGGCACGGCAGCTGGCAGGATCCGGAGATAGCGGAATCCAAGGCGCTCGCCTACCGGGTGCGCCGGCTGGCCCACCGGCTAGAGACCGACCTCAAGCGCGAACTCGCGCCGTACGGCATCGAACTGTGGGAGCTGGAACTGCTGGCGTGCCTGCTCCGCGCCGAGCCGGATCACCGGCTCAGCGCCGGAACGCTCCTGACGCAGCTGCAGCTCACCTCAGGCGCGATCACCAACCGGGTCCGCCGCCTGGAGCTCAACGGCTGGGTAACCCGCGATCTCGACCCCGACGACCGCCGCTCGGTGCTCGTCACCCTCACCCCCGCGGGCAAGAAGCGCGCGCTGGAGGTGTTCAGCGCCAAGACCGACACCTGGCACGCGCTCCTGTCAGCGCTGTCCCCCGCCGACCAGCGCCGGCTCAACGATGACCTCCGCACCGTGCTGCTCGCCCTGGAAGGCCCGGCACAACCCGCTGCGGATTAGCCTGTGCGGTGATGGCCGAGACGGATGTGATCCGCACGCCCGATCAGCGGGTGCGGGTGTTTGTGAGTTCCACGCTACAGGAGCTGGCCGCGGAGCGTGAGGCGGTGCGGGACGCGGTGACCAGTTTGCGGCTGGTGCCGGTGATGTTCGGCATGGGCGCCCAGCCGTACCCGCCGCGGCCGGTGTACCGGGCTTACATCGCGCAGAGCCAGGTGTTCGTGGGCATCTACTGGCAGAGCTACGGCTCGGTCGCGCCCGGCGAGCAGGTGTCCGGGCTGGAGGATGAGTACCGGCTGTCGACCGGGCTGCCCCGGCTCATCTACGTCAAGTCGCCGGCGCCAGACCGTGAGCCGCGGCTGACGGAGATGCTGGCCCGGATTCGGGACGAGGGTGGCGTCTCGTATCAGTACTTCGCTGCTCCCGCCGAGCTGCAGCAGCTGGCCGGGAACGACCTGGCGGTGCTGCTGAGCGAGCGGTTCGAGATGTCCCGGGCCCATGACGGCGCCGCGGGCGGCGCGCCGCTGGTAGGCCGCGAGCAGCAAGCCGCGGCGGCGGAAGACCTGGTGGCCAGGGAGGGGGCACGGCTGGTGACCCTGACCGGCCCCGGCGGGGTCGGGAAGAGCCGGCTCGCGGTGGAGGCGGCGCGGCGGCTCGCCCCGCGTTTCGCGGACGGTGTGCGGTTTGTCGATTTGGCCTCGGTCTCATCGGGGGACCTGGTCGCGGCCGCGGTCGCCACGGGACTGGGGCTGACCACCACGGGTGACAAGCTCATCACCGACCTGCGGTCCTACCTGCGGGCCCCGCGGCTGCTGCTGGTGCTGGACAACTTCGAGCAGGTGGTGGGTGCCGCTCCGCTGCTGGCTGAGCTGCTGGGAGCCGCTCCCGGCGTGGTGGTGCTGGTGACCAGCCGGGTGGTGCTGCGGCTCAGCGGCGAGCACGAGTTCGCGGTGCCCCCGCTGCCGGTGCCGCCCGCCATGTCGAGCCCGGACCCAGAAGAGCTGCAGGCGTACGCCTCGGTGGGCCTGTTCGTGCAGCGGGCGCGCGCCGTGGCCCCGGGCTTCGAGCTGACCGGCGGCAACGCGGAGGCGGTCGCGGAGATCTTGGTTGGGACTGGATGGCGTCACACCCAACGCTCGGCTTGGATCGGAGGCCGACTACGCTCCGTGGTCATCGTGAGGCCCAGGGTTAGAGTCATCCGGCCCGAGAGGCCCCTTCTGGCCGACTGCGCTTCGGGTGTGCGGCCCCAGCGCGGTCCAGACATGCAGAGAGCGTCGCCACCTTGACGCTGACGACGCTCTGACCTGCAGTTTTAGGGGTGGAGGTGAGGGGATTTGAACCCCTGACTTCCTCCGTGCGAGATCTGCACGGGAATTACACTCATGTAATTCAAGGTGTGAAGGCGGGTGGAGGATCGGCGTTGGCTCACCGCTGTGCGGAGCCGCGTTCGCGCAGGTCGCCGGGAACCGTCAGGGGTGAAGTAAGGCGTTCTCCTGACTGTCATCGCCTGGCGTACTGGTCCCGCTGCCCGGAAGATAAGATCCGGCCGTTCGCCTGGCTTGTGGAGGTGTGCCCGATGTCACCAGCTGTGGACCATGTGGTCGTGCTCGCGCTTGAGAACCGGTCGTTTGACCACATGCTGGGATTCGTGCCGCACTCCGACCCGGCCTTCGATGGCCTACTGAGCGGCGGGCCCTACACCAACCCACCCTGGCGCGGCGGCGGGCCACCGATACCGGCGACGGCAAGTGCCAAGTCTGTGCTGCCCGTCGACCCCAACCACTCCCATGACGCGGTGATGCAGCAGCTGCAGATCCAGGGGCTAGGCAGCAACCGACGAGCGACCAACCAGGGCTTTGTGGCCAGCTACGAGGAGAAGGGCCGCGGGCTGGCCCCGCCCACCTTCGAGGGGCTCCTGGCGCCGCTGGCCAACTGGTGGTACCGGCGGCAGGCGGCCGCCAACCCGATCACCGACCGAGGTGGGCTAATCATGCGCTGCCAACCCCCCAGCCAGGTTCCTGTGCTGGCGGCGCTGGCGCTGGGCTTCGGCGTGTGCTCCAGGTGGTTTGCCTCGGTGCCGGGGGAGACCTGGCCCAACCGGAACTTCATGCACGCGGCCACCTCGGATGGGACCGTCGACAACGAGGTCCGCTTCTACACCGACCCGACGATCTTCCAGCTGCTGGAGGACCACGGCAGGTCATGGCGGATCTACTACGACGACACACCCCAGGTGTGGGCGTTCCAGCACTTGTGGGAGCCGGACCGGCTGCCCAACTGGTTCCCGTTCCCCGACTTCGCCCGCCACGTTCAACAGGACCAGCTGCCAAGCTACAGCTTCATCGAACCGAACCATCGGCCACCCGTGCACCTCCCTGCGACGCCCGGCAGCGGGCCAGAGCACAGCAACAACCAGCACCCTGGCAACAACCTGGTCTCCAACGCCGACTACGACAGCTATACGGGCGACGGCGGCGACTTCCAGCGTGGCGAGCAGCTCATCGCCGGCGTCTACGAGGCGCTGCGGTCCAACCCGACGGTGTTCGAGCGGACGCTGTTGCTGGTCACCTACGACGAGCACGGCGGCTGCTACGACCACGTGCCGCCCCCAATGGACGTGCCCAGCCCCGGTGACCCGGTCACCCGGGGATGGCTGGGGTCGCTGCTGGCGTTGCTGCTGCGCAGGAAGGCTGCGGCGTTCGACTTCACCATGCTCGGTCCCCGAGTTCCCGCCGTGGTCGTCTCGCCGTATATCCCGGCCGGCACCGTCTCCGCCCAGCCGCGCAACCACGCCAGCATCCCAGCCACCCTGCGGGCGCTGTTCGCCCCCCAGGCAGGGCCACTGACCAAGCGGGACGAGCAGGCGGTCCCGTTCCACACCCTGCTCCAGCTCGAGCAGCCACGCCGCGGCAGCGACCTGCCCGACCTCTCCAGCCACCTGCCCCCGGTCCCGGCCACCAGGGCGGCGATGCTGGCCGCGGAGGCAGCCCCACCAAGGCCGGAGCCGCCGGTGCCCGACTACTACCGCGACTTCGTCGCGCTGGCCGAGATGGTCGCCAGGCAACTGCCCGCCGTCGAGGTCCCACCCGACCTCGGCCCACGCGCCAAAGCCCACCAAGTCACCGTCGAGTTCACCCAGCAGGCCGACCAGGCGAGGCCAAGACCGCGATAGCCAGATGTCATCGACTCCCAGGCCATGAAGGAATGCTCTGACCCTGACAAGGCGTAGATGAGGCAGGGCTATTAGAGCCTGGACCTCTTCCGTGTCAGCAAACGGCGGGGAAGCGCTGTGCGGAACGCCGTTTCCCCAGGTCACCGCGAACCGTCGACGGCGAAGTTAAGGGTTCTCTTGCCCGAGTAGGTCGAGGCTCTACCGTCACCCCCAGCAGCCATCCTACGACGCCTGACTTCCACGGCGACCAGCAGCGAGATACGCGGTGGACGCGTCACCTGCGCGGCGAGCGCTTCAAGGTCGGCACGCACGGAGGCGGGGCGCTCCTGGAGTTGCCGGGCCACCGGCGCCTGCCAGGGCTGGTAGCCGTAGCCGAGGGTGAGACCGGTCAGCTGCGCCCAGATCTGTTCGGCGTGGCCAGACAGCGCCCGATGGTCGGTCGGGCCCGGGACGGCAATCCTGCGGAGCAGTCCATTGATGAGAGGAGGGATCAAGGTCCCGTCGCCGCGCGTGTTGATCCTTCCCGTGAGTCCTGCAGGCCTATCCGCTGTTGAGGTACTGGTGGACGAGCTGGATGGCGACCGAGCCCTCGCCGACCGCGGAGGCCACCCGCTTGACCGACCCGTGGCGGACGTCGCCGACCGCGAACACCCCGGGCATGCTGGACTCGAACGGCATCGGCGGGCGGTCCAGGGGCCACCCGGGCGGCGGCGTGCCGTCCTGGAGCAGGTCGGCGCCGGTGACGACGAACCCCCACCGGTCACGCCGGATGGCCTGCGGCAGCCAGCCGGTGTGCGGCTCCGCGCCGATCAGCACAAACAGGGCCGCCGCCGGGACCGTCTCGGTCGCGCCGGACTGTCGGTCCCTTAGGGTCAGGCTGGCTAGCCGCCCGTCGCCGTGCCCGTCGACGACCTCCACGCCCAAGCGGACGGTGATGTTGAGGGCCGCGTGGATCTCCTGGACCAGGTAGTCGGACATGGTGGCGGCCAGCGAGGACCCGCGGACCAGCATGGTGACCCGCTCGGCGTACCTGGCCAGGTGCACGGCGGCCTGGCCGGCGGAGTTGGCCCCGCCGACCACGTACACCTGCTGGCCGCGCATGGCCGGGGCCTCGGAGGCGGCGGCGCCGTAGAACACGCCCGCGCCGGTCAGGGCCTCCAGGCTGGGAACCTCCAGGCGCCGGTAGCTGACGCCGGTGGCCAGGACCACCGCGCGGCTGGCGACCTGGTCGCCGTCGCTGAGGCCGACGACCCGCTCCGGCCCGGCCGCGCGCAGGCCGACCGCGCGCTGGCCGTAGACGAAGTCAGCCCGGAAGATCCATGCCTGCTCGTAGGCCCGTTGCGCCAGCTCGGCGCCGCTGACCCCCCTAGGGAAGCCGAGGTAGTTGCGGATCATGGAGCTGCTACCCGCCTGGCCGCCGATGGCCTCGGGCTCCAGGACGGTGGTCCGCAGCCCCTCGGAGGCCCCGGACACCGCCGCGGCCAGGCCGGCCGGGCCCGCCCCGACCACGGCGAGGTCGTAGGTGACCGGCTCGGGGTGGGTCCTGACCGCCAGGGCCTCGGCGAGCTCGGCGTTGGACGGGTCGGCCATGACGCGGCCGTCGAACAGCACCACCACCGGCAGCCGCTCGCCGGTCGCGCCGACCGAGGCGAGCAGTCGCCGGCCCTCCTCCCCGTCGACGGGGTAGAAGCCGAACGGGATGCCGTTGCGGCTCAGCAGGTCCCGCAGCTCGTGGGAGCGGGCCGACCACTGGTCGCCGACCACCCGGACGGCCTGGAACTGCGGACGGTGCAGCCGTGCCCACTCGTAGAGGAAGCCGCTGACCGCCTGATGGAACAGTTCGTCGCCGGGTTGGGTGGGCTTGTTGATCCAGTAGTCGACCTGGTCGAAGGTGGCGGCCTGCAGGATCGGCTCGGCGGTGGTGCTGTCGCCCCAGTCGATCAGCAGCCCCCGTTTGGCGGTGGGGTGCAGGCGGTGGGCGTGGGTCAGGAACTGCACCCCGGTCATGGTGGGCATCCACTGGTCGGCCAGCACCAGCGCCACCTGCCCGCCATCCGCCTGGAGCCGCTCGAGCGCTCGCAGCCCAGCCTCCGTGTCGCCGTCGCAGAGCAATCGATAATCGGCCCCGTAGCGCTTGTCGAGCTCCTGCCGAAGGACTCCGAGCGCCACCGGGTCGTCATCGACGGCCATCACCACCGGCCTGGCCATCGGTCTGTCCGCTCCGTCTGCTCCCACGATTGGCACCCTATCGGGTCGGCGCAAGATCGTCTTGGACTGTGGCCATTCTGCTGGCTGCAGCGTTGCGCAGCCACCGAAACCCCGATCACCAGCCTGCTAGGGCCGATGCGGGGAGGCCGTTGGCTTGGTTGGCTTGCGGGCGGCAAGCCGCTCGACGACGCCGAGCTTGGAGCGCTCGCGCCGCTCGACCTGAAATCCTTGGGCTTGGACCTGCAGCAGGGGGCGGCGCAGCATGTGCTCTTCCTGCAGCGGCCTCGTGACCAGCTCCATTAGCCACTGCACCGCCCGCACCCACCGGGGCGCGCCGGCGACGTGGTCCAGCAGCAGCAGCCGGCCGCCTGGGCGCAGCACCCGCCACATCTCCGCGACCGCCCGCCGGTCGTCGGGGATGGCGCACAGCGACAGGGTGCAGACCACCGTGTCGAAGCTGGCGTCCGGCAGGTCCAGAGCTTGGGCGTCGCCCACGCACAGGTCGACCTGCAGGCCGAGTTCGTCAGCGCGCCGGCGGGCCAGGTCCAGCATGGCGGGGCTGAACTCGATGCCGGTCAGGCGGATGCCCTCGGGGTAGTAGGGGAGGTTGCGGCCGGTGCCGATGGCGACCTCTAGGACCTCGCCGGTGGCCTGGGCGCAGACCCACTGGCGGCCGTCGCCGAACAGCCGCCGCTCCCAGAAGGCGATCTGCTTGTCGTAGTTGCGGGCGGTCTTGTCCCAGTAGCGGCGTAGCCGCTGCGCCCGCTTGTCGCTGACCTGCCTGGGCACGAGGTCCTCCTTTGGCGAATGTCGCTTGGCTGTGGAGGGGCTGGTTGACCGTCTGCTGGACCACGCGTAGGCGGTGTGATGGTGACCTAGCGACCCTACAAGGGCGCACCAGCGAGGAGCGCGCCACCTCCGGAGAGAACTCCCAGATCGCCGCCTTCCAAGCTGCATTCCTGCCGCCCTGCCACCGAGCCAGGTCCCTCCATCCAACACAGCTCGCTCTCTGCGCTCTTCACGCCGTCCAGCACCTCTTGCACCCACCTGGACTGCTATTGCCATAACGGATGAACCGTCGCCGCTGGCTCTACCCTCAGCCCGAAATCTTCCGAGGACAGCACTGCACCGAGGGTGCTGGCTCTCAGATCGACATAACGGGGCGGCGCCCCCGCTCCCCTGGCCGGCGCCGGAGCCCTTCCGAGCCTCCTGAGCGCTACAGGATAATGCCCGTTATCCTATGCGCATTACTGGCCAGTCGCCTGGAGCGGCAATGGCTGAACGATGGATAGCGGCGACATGACCTCAAGCAACAGTGCGCAGCGGCTCGGCGCGGAGCCGCCGCTGGTCGCTGAGCGGAAGCGACTCCTGGGACTACCGGGCCGGTGGCCTTTGCCAAGCTCGCCCGTTTGGCTCGCACCGAGAAGATCCTTGTAGGCAACGCCAAGGCGCTGCTCGAACACCTGAGCCGCATGCATGACCCAGCGCAGCAGCTGCCCATCTGGAGCGACCAGCAGGCGTTCGAGGAGTTCCTCAACGAGACAGAACGCCACCTGCACAACTACGTCGCCGCCGCACATAGCCGCGTCGAATACTTCCGGCGGTTCGTACGCGCAGAATGGCCCAAGGGGTCACCCTTCCGGGAGGAATATCAGCAGCGGGTCGACAAGGAGTTCGCCGCGTCACAGCTACACAAATTCGTCACCGATTTGCGGAACTACGTGCTCCATGTGCGCTTGCCGGTTTCGACCGGGTCACTGTCGTGGGTGCGTGATGGCCCCTTGACCTGCCGGACGCTACTCGACTCTGCCGATCTCTTTCGCTGGGAGGGCTGGAGCCCTCTGGCCCGGCAGTACATCGAGGCTAGTGGGGAGTCGGTCGACCTGGAGACTGCGGTGAGGACCTACACCGACGGGGTCATGGCGTTCGATCGGTGGGTAGCGGCGAACTTCGCTCAAGAGCACGTGGACGGGGTCGAATCCTATCTGCATGCGGAGTCGGAGTATGTAGCGCTGCTTCGGCGGCTGGGACTGTACGGGACGCCTGGTCTGTCGACCCTGACCTCAGCCCGCGAACGCTGCAAGCCGCCGAGGCCCGCCTCCGGCTGCACCTGGTGCCGTTCTTCGGGAAGCAACAGCTTCGAGCCATCAACGTGGGGACCGTGCGCAAGTGGCAGAACGAGCTGCGCGCCAGCGTCGGCTACGACACCGTAATAGCTTGCCGGTCGCTGCTGTACCGCATCCTCCAGGCCGCCGACGACGACCGGCGCATCGAAGCGAACCCCGTCCGCAAGGTTCCCGCTCCGAAGCGGCCAGTAGACGCCGAGGCGCGCCTCGGTCGCGCCAAGCGCCGGGCCTACACGCCTGAGGAGTTCGGCCACCTGCTGGCCGGAACGCCGCCGTTCTACCGCGATCATCTCGTCACCCTCGTTGGCACCGGCCTCCGGGCGGGCGAGCTGCTGGGCCTGCGCGCCTTCCGCGTGGACCTCGACCGCCGGCAGCTTGAGGTGCTGGAGGTGCGCTACGACGCCGGCCGGTTCGGCTCCGGCTACAAGGACCGGCCCAAGAGCCCCGCCGGCATCCGCGTGGTCCCGCTCGCCGAGCCGGTCGCTGCCACCGTCGCCCGCCGGCTCCCTCCGGATGGCGATCCCAGTGGCCTGGTGTTCACCGGACCCGGCGGCAGCAACGGCATGCCGCGCGGCGGTCGCAGCGCCATGTCCCGGCACAACCTGTTGCGCGTCTACCACCACGCCCTGCACCGAGTCGCCGATCCGGTCGCAACCCTGCCGTACACGCCGCGCCGGGTTTTGACGGCGCTGCGCGACGGCGGCCCGCAGACCTCTGAGCAGTGCCGGGCGCGGCTTCGTGGCCGCACGCCGCGGCTGGCAACTGTCCAGGTTGCCCTCTGCACGCTCCAAGCCGCAGAGCCTGGCCGCCGAGGACCAGCCGGGTTGCTGGCGCGCCTGCGACCCCCCGCGCCGCGATGACGTGCTCGGACAGTTGCGGCTGCGGGGGCCGCACGACCTGCGGCACACCTTCGCCACCTGGCTGGAGGACGCCGGCATCCCGGCCCGGGTGATTGATGAACTGATGGGCCACGCTGGAGGCCCCCGTGGTGGGGCGGCGCCTACGCACGAGGGCAGCTCGATTGGCACCCGCTACTGCTGGACAACCCCGGAGATGCAAGCCCGCGCAGTCGCCACGATCGAACAGCGGCTTGCCGTCTCGTTCGCCGTTGCTGGCCGCTTGTCGCCCTGAGGCCGTTGGAGCGCCGGTCAAGTATCGGTGCTGCGCCCATGCGCCTGCGCGACGAGGAGCTGGAACGGCGCGCACTGCGGGTACTTGCCCGGCGCTCCAACGGCGCCGCAGGCAATGATCAGGCCTCCACGCTGGGATTGCGGGGATCGTGGCCTAGGCGGCCCTGTGCCAGCGCCCAGTCGATGAACTCCTCGGTGGTCAAGCCGACGTCCTTGGCGGCGAACGCCAGCGCCAGCTCGTGGACGCGCCCCTCGGTGAAACCCTCGGCCTCCAGGAACGGAAGCGCCTCCTGGGCGAGGTGGTGGGCGGTCTCGAGCTCGGTGAGCAGGGTCGGGTCAGGCTGTTCCGGCTTGTACGGTTCCGGCTCGTCGCTGATGTCGGCCAAGGCCGCCGCGAGCCGCTCCCGGCGCCGGCGGCTGTAGGCGACCCCCGAACGGTTCAGCCTGAACAGCAGACCGAAGATACCAACGAACATCAGGACCAATCCGATGGTCTGGATCCTGATCCAGCTGGTTTCGGCGATGACGGCGAACCTGAGGATCGCGCCTACCGCGATAAATGCGAGCGCAGCGCGAAACTTCATCTTCGTGTCCTTTCTCCGTTCCTCAGGCCTACCAACAACTCAGGCTTACCCACTGAACGCACGTTGGACACAACCGGTAGAGCTGGGTCAATCGGGATCGCTCGGGTCCAGCCGAGCTACGGGGCGCCGGAGCGGTGGATCCCTCCGCCTGTGGTGACCGTGATCGTGCGCGTCGCCGCCGGATCGTCGTCGACGCCCTCCTCCACGTGCACCCGGCCGGAGGCCCGCGCATCACGGTCCAGCAGCGGCGGGCTCGGCTCGCCCTGCGCCACCACCTGGCGCCGGCGGCGCGGGCCAGCGGCCCGGTCGAGGTGGCGCGCGACCTGGTCGCGCTGTTCGGCACCGACCAGCGTCGGTGTTCCTGGCGGCCGCCTAAAGCGCCGGTCAGGTTATTAACGGTAGTTTGTTGGGTTTCGGCCAGGCGCGCGCCACCACCGTCGGTAGCCTGCACACACGCGCTGCTCCCGCCGGTGACGTGAGAGCAGGCTACCCGCACATCCACCCCGAATCAACAAACTACCGATAAGCGGGTGAAAAGCCGGATCTACGGCGGCACCCAGGAACGCCCACCCATCCGGTTCCGTGGCCAGCAACTCCGCGCAGAGGCGGCCGAGAAGCCGGCGCTGCCGGGGCGGGCTACCCGGCGGGGGTCGGCCGGTCGGCGAAGATGCCCCGCAGCATCCCGGTGGCCTGCCCGACCTCGATCAGGTACCCGTCCGGGTCACGCAGGTAGCACCGCAGCTCGGCCTTGCGGTCGAGGGGTTCCGTCAGGAACCGCGCCCCCTTCGCGACGGCGGCGTCGTAGAAGGCGGCGATGTCGGCCACCCGCACGTTCATGAAGCTGGACACGGGATCACCGGGTTCGGGCGGGGTCAGGGTGACGTCGGGCTTGTCCGGGGTCGGTCCGCCACCCGGGTTCATGATGATCCAACTATTCGCGACCTTCACGGTCGCCGGGTTCTCCTCGAGCACCACCTCGCCGCCGAGGATGCTGGTGTAGAAGTCGAGCGAGACGCGCACGTCGCGGACCGTCAGGAAATGCGCCAGCAACAGCCCCCGCTCAGGTGCTGGGAAACGATGCGCCATCAGGGCTTCCTCCAGTACAGAAGACGTGGACGACGGACCTACACGGCGTGGTGGCGCCGCCGGCTGTCCCACCTGGCGGGGTCGGTCTCCAGCGCGGCCCGGTCCGAGCCGCCGCGGTCGGCGGCGGCCGCGTAGATGGTCTGCAGGAACTCAATCAGCACGGCGTCCGGGTCGGACGCCAGGCGCACGGCCTCGTACGACAGCAGGAACTCAACCGCACCTCCCTTGAGCAGCGCAAGGGGTTTGACCTTCGGCATCGTTCCGGCTGCGGTTGCTGCCTGATTGCTGCCCGGCGTGCCGCAGTGAGATAGCCCTGGCCTGGCGGAGCGACCCGCCAGGCCAGTGACCTGGGCTTTCGATGGGGTGGAGGTGAGGGGATTTGAACCCCTGACTTCCTCCGTGCGAGTAAGTGGCGGCCCACCGCTGTGCGGACCAGCGTTTCCGCAGGTGGCGTCGGACCGTCAGGGGCAAAGTTAGGTGTTCTCCTGCCCGCCGCCACGCCCAATATGAGATGCCGCCCCCAGGCCGGGCGAGCCCCCTCAGCGTGGGGCGTACAGCCAGGGTTGCTTGAGGTCGAAGAACTCCGGCTCGCCGATGCTCAGCTGCTGCATCTCCTCCATCTGGGCCTTCAGCTCCGGCGGCGGCTCCTTGCGCTCGCCTTCGCGGGCCTCCGCCTCAGAGGTGAAATACATCGCCATGGTGTAGGCCCCACCCTCATGACCCACCGCCACACTGCCAACGACGTCGGGACGGAAGGCGGCCCACGCCGCCGAGTCCTGGCCCATGAGCTCCCGCGCCCGCTCCGGGTCGCTGCCCCGGCCCTGCATGACCTGGACAAAGCCGGCCGCATCCGGGTCGCCGGTCACGTCCACGGTGACGTCGCTGCTGTCCTTGAAGCTGGCCTCCCCGGTGAACAACTTGGAGGCCTCGGCCCACCAGCGGTCCTGTTCGGGGCGGTCGCTGTTCCGCCGGGCGGCCTGCTCGGACTCAAAGCGGGCCAGCGCGATGAAGCGGCCGTCCTCGGTCACCCCCGCGGTCGAGCCCAGCCAGCCGGTGGCCCCGGGGGCGAGCTCCTGGGCCCACCGGTCGAACGCGGCCCGGACCTTCCCGGCGTCGGTCACCTGTCCCTGAATCACCTGAACAAACACCACGACCCCCTCTGCTGGGCGGACCACTCCGCTGTGGCCTCGCGTGCGCCTCAGACCCTACGACCTCCCGGTGCCGAGGTCGAGACCGCCAACCACCAAGGACGGTCCGGTCCCCGGCGTGGGTTCCTGGAGCTCCAGGGCATGAACCTTAGGCAGCTGTTTAGGAGATAACTGCCAGTCTTCTGTTCTCTACGGTTCAGTTGGGTCCAGCCAGGTCAGATTGGGCAGCGTTTCTGGTGGGTGCGGTCTGTTTAGGTTCAATTGTGGCCTGTGGAATGGCTGTGAGAATGACCACCTGGGGTCACCTCAGCCGCCGGCATCGGTTTCCCTCTCGCGCCGGCGCGCTCGACGCACCAGGCGACCTCCGAACGGTACTCCGCATCGCACCGAGCCGGCTCGGCCCAGGCGGTGAGCATCGCTTACACCACTGCTCGGCGGGCGGCTGCCGCGGCTGCCCGCGTCAGTCGTCGTCGGCTGACTGGAAGGCCTGGATCTCCTCGAAGTACGCGGCTCGCAGCATCATCGATGCCTGCGGCTCACCTGCGATGTCTGCGAGCTGCGAGCCGAGCAGCGCGGTCATCCCGACCTTGCTCCCGTACACCTCGTCCTGATCGCGGAGCTCGACGTACTTCTTGAGCGCAGTGACCGCCAGCTGGAACGCGGCCGCCGGGTCAGCCGAATAGCTCATCTGGGCGGTGACCGCCATGAAGAACGCCTCCGCACCCGGCGCATCGAGCGCCCGGGAGGTCGCCACGGCGTCTGCCAACTCGTCGAGGGCCACCGGTTCACCGCTAGCCAACCGGTCGCCGACCAGGTATAGGTCGAGGACAGCCGACTCCCGCTCCTGCCCCGCGAACGCCGCACGCGCTCTGTTGGCCGTCGGTGCACCCACCGCACCCGGACCGAAGTACTGCTCGACGAGTTCGTCGAGCGCCGCCTTCTGCTCCGCCGAGAGCTGGCCTGTGCGCGCCGCCTCCGCGATCGAGCCGAGCATGTCGGCCGTCGCCTGCTCGTGCCCGGTCGCGATCATGCGCAGCATCCACGCAGTCCAGTGGCCGGTGGTGAGGGCTGTCGCCGACGCCTGCGAGGTGAGCAGGTTCCGGAGCATTAGCTTCTGTGCCTGGCGATCGCCGCTGTCGGCGGCCGCGTAGGTACTGGCGTCGACCCCGGCCAGTTCGCCGACGTCGATGTAGATGGGCTCGTCGTCAGACATCTGCTTCCCTCCCCATGAGGGCGCGTCGCGCCCCGTCGAGCTGCTCTTCGTCGGCTGTCAGCCAGCGGAGCCGGTGTCGAGCCGCGTCCAGGATGGTCTTGTTGTCGCCGAACGGCAGCAGGTGCTCCCGTAGCTCCACTGCGGCGGCGACCAAGAGGTACGAGTCGCCGAGGATGCGCTCGATGCTGAGCGACTGGGCGACGATCGCATGGGCCTTGCGCTCGCGGTCCGCCACGTCGGCCGTCGCGCGGCGCAGCTCGCCGTATGAGCGCACCAACGACGCGACGATCGCCGCCTGCGATGTGGACGGCAGCTCGTCGGATGTCGCCTCGTTGCTCGAGGCGAAGTGAGCCGCATCGTGCTCGGAGAGCGCTCGAAGGTCGTCGTCGATCGCCTTGGCGAGGTGGGACGGCAGCCGTGCATCGAGCGCGAGCTGGTTGCGAGCGGCACGGAGATGCTCCTCGCTCCCGCTCGCGAGGTACCGCGACACCCACTCCGACCACGCGCACGGTTCGCTCAGGTGCGGACGGCCGAGGTGCAGGTCAGCGGCGCCGTGCTGGACGAAGCATCCCCACGCCGCCGGGTGGTAGCCGTCGTCGGCGAGGGCCTGGCGCGCCAGCAACACCGCGTCCGCCAACGGGGCGTCCTCGGCGAAGTGGTACAGCAGTGCGATGAACTCGGCGGCGAGGTGGTCCGGCACCATGTAGGCAGCCGCGATCGCGCCCGGTGCCCCCGCTCGCACCAGCGCCGTCACGAACCCGTGCTCGTGACCGGTCCGCAGCTGCCGGCTGCGGCCGGCCAGGCAGGCGCTGAGCACGGTGAACGGCGCCGGCGCCGGTCCGATGGCCTCGAAGCCACGCGCCGTGAGGCGCTTGCCGGGACCGAGCGGGAGCTCCTCGCCGATCTTGTCGGCGAGCCCGTGGCCGACGTAGTGCAGCAGGTCGATCCCGGCGCCGAGGTCGTGCACGAGCGTCGAGGGTTCAGGTCCTCTGTGGACGCTCGGCGCCATGCCGAGGTCGGTGGCCGCGGCGACAGCCACGCTCGTCTCCGCGTCGGCGTGGGCAAGCGCGTCCTCGGCCCGGACGACGATCGCCGCGCCCGTCGGTCGGTTGTTCACCAGGTTGCGAGACAGGGAGAGGTTCAGGTCGCGGAGCGCTGGTGAGCGGACGATTCGTTGGCGGAGGCCGAGGTAGGTGGTGCCGTCGTGGAGGATCTCGATCGGCAACTCGCCGAGGTCGGTGCTGCTGTCCATCACCACGGCGAGCACCCGCACGCCGTCGATGTGCTCGCGGATCTCCGGATGGAGCGCCTGCCACATCGCCTGGCAGGCCTGCACGTGGCTGGCGCTCGGCGGGCTCGATGCAGGGATCACTCGACCCGAGAGGCGATCGGTCGCCAGCCGCTGCTCGGCGATGAGGTCGCCCACCGGCGCCGCTGCCTCGCGATCGAGGAGCTGGACGGCCACGCCCGGGCCAGCACCTTCGCGGCCGGGTGAGAGCGAGACGAAGATGACGGCATCCGGCACGGACTCGACGACGAGCACCCCGGTCGACGTGGTCCCCAACCGCTCGAGCAGCACGGTGATCTCGGAGTGAAACGCCGCGTCAGGGTGCCGCTCCATGGCCTGCAGGACGCGACAGAACTTGCCCTCCTCCTCCTTGAGCGCGAACACGAGGTGCAGGAAGCGGACGACGGCGCGGGCGTCGGCCGTGTCGAGCCGCGCCGCTTCCAGCTTCAGCCAGAGCCGGTAGACGACGTCGAGGCCCTGACGGACATCCAGGTCCGATCCGCCGGCGGTCGACTCGGCCAGCACCTGCTCGTACCGGGAGGCGAGCTCGGTCAGTTCCTCGATCAGCCCGGCTTCTCGCCCCAGCTGGTACTTCGTGAAGGCGACGGCGTAGCGGGTCCGGAGAGCCGCCTCGACGCCTCCGCCCTCGCCGCCCTTGGCTGCCGACGTGAACGCCTCCAGCGCATCCTCGAGCTGCCCGAGCTTGGCATGCTGGTTCCCAGCGTTGAACGTCAGCTGGCCCCGCAGGATCGAGATCTCGGGTTGGTCGGCGAACCCATCGAGCCGCCGCAAGCCATCCCGGAACACGTCCAAGGCGCGGGCGGAGTCACCACATCGGTCGTAGACGTCCCCGAGCGTGAGCGCGAACCGGGCCCGGAGGAGGCCCTGCCCGGCCTCGGGCGTGAACCGGTCGATCCAGCGCAGGTAGTCCTTTGCGACCTCGTCGGCCAGGTCGACACGATGCACATCGGCGATGAGGCCGAGGACGAGCCTCCCGCTCCGCGGGAACTCGATCACGAGCCGGTCCGCGAGCCACGCCATGGTGACCTCGTCGTCGCTGAGCTTCGGCGGCGGGTCCGGCGAGGACAAGACAGCGAGCAACGCACGCGCCGGAGGCACGACGACGTCGGGGCGCGGGCCGTTCGCCAGCGCGAGCCACCGCTCCCACGCGGCCTGCGCCGGGCCGATCGCCTCGCGAGGCTCGTCGAGGGCGACCCAGCACCTCGTCTCGCCGGCGAGCAGTTCGGCGGCGACAACCGGGTCGAGCGTCGCGCCGTCCAGCCCGCGAGCCTCCTCGAGCCAGCGCAAGGCCTGGTGCGGGTGCCCCTGCTGCATCGCCCGCTCCGCTTCGAGCCATCGCCGGAACACCCGCTCGAGCAGCGTGCCGTCACCGTCGGGCGGCACGCCGCTGAGCCCCGGGCGCGTGCAGTACCGGTGCAGGAGCACCTCGAACGCAGCCACCTACGACCGCCCCCAGAAAGGGAAGTCCTTGCGCCGACCGATTAGCTCGTAGCCCACGAAGTTCGCTCGGCCCGGGAACGTGTATAGCGCCTCACACCGGCTCCGGACCTCGCGGTTCATCGCGACACCGGGGACGAGTCCGCCCAGCGGCAGTCCCGGGATCTCGAGGGTGACCTCCATCTCCATCTCTCGGGTGAACTCGACGGTCAGGCGCTCGGTCACACCCTTGTCGTCCGAGGTCAGGTCCCAGCCGGTGCCCGTCGGATGCGCTCGGGGAGGTCGACGGGCAGCGTCGGTGAAGCAAAGCGCGCAGGGCCGCAACAGCTCGATGTAGGAGTTGGTGACCGCTTCGACGTCGACCCGGAGCTCCTCGGGCGCATCGTCGTCGCGGCCACGGAACTTCCGTAGGCGAACGTCTATCCAGGCGCCGAGCGCGAAGCACTGGTCACGCGTGCCGAGGTCGCGCTCGGCCCCGAAGGTGAACTTCCGCCCGGACCCGCCGCCCAGCCCCATGACCTTCAGCTGCACCGCAGCGTGCTGCGTCCCGGTGACTTCGAGCTGGAGCTGGCCGGTCCCCCCCGGCGGGACGTGGAAGGCCAGCCACTCGAGCTTGGTGGGGTGCGTACCGAGATCGGCGACCTGCGTCATCCCGCGGAACTGATCGAGCAGGTTCCGCATGATTCCCCGGTCCCCTGCTCTTCCGACCTCTTGCTGATCGAGGTGCTGCTCCAGCGCGAGCGAGGCGGCCTCGTCGTCCTCGTCACCCAGGCGTTCGACGACCGATGCCATTCCCTCCAGCGGCGCGTCCTCAAGGATCACGAGCCCAGCGTCCTGGTCCATCCGCCCCCCTCCCGCTGCTCTACGTGTCCGACGTGGAGGCGCGCGACGAGCAACACCGACGGATGGCCCGCTGCCAGATCCGCTCTGCACGCGCCGCCACACAGGCGGACGAATACGCCAATAATAAACGCACGTATCGATCGGTAACACAAGCGGTGCTCTGCGCGCTGAACCCGCCATGCGTCACTCGCCGACGACGCCGTGCGCCCTTGCGAGGCTGCCTAATCGTACGGTTCGTGCGGCGAGCACTGCGCTCGGTGCGCGGTGCCAGGCAGCCCTCGGTCGGCGTGCCAGGCGGAGGGGAGGCGACGGTGGACGAGTTGTTGGTCCAGGCTCGCGGCTTCGCGGGGCAGGTGCACCGCATCGGCTCCTGACGCGGGGAGCTGCCGCCGCCCGCCTCGCTGGCGCCAGGCGGAGCGACCGCGATGGCCGAGCTGGCGCTCTCCCACCCCGCCGTGGCCGGCGGACGAACTCCACGCCAACGACTGCGGCTGGTCGGCGGCACCGACGACCCCAACCTCGAAGCACTGCGCTTCGACGCCATCGGCTTCGTCCTCTCCTCCGCCATCGCGATCGGGATGGAGCGTGACCTCGACGGGACCTCGCCGCCGGCAAACTACCGAAGCTCGCGCGGCCGGCCCGCTCTGGCAAGGCGACGGCGCGCTGGTCTTCGTCAACGCCAACGGTGGGCCGCTCTTCCAGAGCACGCCGCCCAAAACTCATGGAGAACTTGGCCGCGCAAGCCGGGCTGCCCCATGCACGGCTTGGTGACCTGCGCCACCTGCACGCGACAATCCTACTCAGCAGCGGCGCGCCCGTTCATATCGTTGCCGTGCGACTCGGACACGCCGACCCCACGACGACGCTCAGCATCTACTCCCATGTGTCGCGTCCCATGTCGCGGAAACAAGCCGTCAACGCCTCGGACGTTTTTCGCCGCCGAAGTCGAAGCCGGAGGCTGATGCCCACGGCTGACCCCGCAAACGGTTCCGGTGCGCTCGATAACGGCCTATGCGCGGCCGAGGATCCCAGTGACCGGACCCCCCCACACACTTCCTCCACTCGTCCTCACGCACATGCACTGCGCCATGAACCGCTTTCAGTACCGAACGCTTCCTACAGCGCTTGTCCGTACTCGCTGCATAACGGATGAAGCTTCGCCGTTCGCTCTACGCTCGTCCCGAAATTCGTCCGAGGACAGCAACGCACCGCCGCGGTTGCTGCCCGGCGAATTGCCCTGGAACGGCGCGGCCCCGGCGGGAGGTACCCGACGGGGCCACTGACCAGAGCGTTCGATGGGGTGGAGGTGAGGGGATTTGAACCCCTGACTTCCTCCGTGCGAGGGATAATTTGGCTAATTTCGTGGCCCGGGTAGGGGGGCGTAACGGGTTATGACCAGGGGATTTGTGAACCGGCAGGAACCGGTAGTGTCTCGTAGTTTCCGCTGGTCCGCGGCCCGAATGCGGCCCAATCGTCCCTCGCGGCCATCAGAAAGAGTCCTCCTGATCGACCACTCTCAGTAACCAATCTACCGACCCGTGCCACCACCATGCTCAGCGCCTCTCAACCCACAACGCATTACAACTCCATCTGCTCTCTTGCCCCACCTCCCCACGCATCTCCGCTCCGCTTTTCCATCTCACCCTCATGCTATCCTCAGAGCAATTCTGAGTACGACAGATATGCATCGGGGATGCTGCAAAGCCCGCGGTGCGCACCGGGAGGCGAAGCATCGTGGGCACGAGCACCCGCATTTTCGAGGCCCCGGCGGCGGCGTTGGTGGCTGGCTCGGAGCTGGTGGCGATCACGAGGTGGCAGGCCCGCGCCTACGAGACTGTGATCGCCAGCGCGGCGCAGGACCACCAACGGCCGCCGCATGGCTGGGACCGCTCGGCTCGCTGCGGCGTGGTCGGCTACGACCTGGTGCTGGCGACGCCCCGCACCCTCAACGCTCTGGCGGTCGCGATGCTGCGCGAGGACCGCGAGGCGACCCGCGCGATCGTCAGTGCGCATCACCGGGCGATGGGCGAGGTCGCCCTCCAGCTCGCGCTGGCCGCCGCGGCCGAGATCCCGGTGCTGGTCGGCCACGATCTGGACTCGGTGGGGCAGCCGTGGCTGCACACCCATGTGATCTACGGCGCGCTAGCTCGGGCTGGCAAGGCTGATCCTGGCGGGTGGCTGGTGGTGGACCGTGCCAGGGTGGAGGCGCTGGCTCCGGTGCTGACGTGGGGCTATCACCTGCTGGTCCGCCATCAGCTCACGGAACTGCTCCAGGGCCTCGGGTTGGACTGGTCCCTACCTGCGGTGGACGGCTCGTGTGAGGTACTCGGCCTGTCCGAGGCCGAGCTTGCGGTGGTCGGTGAGCCGGCTCGGCCGCTTGGCGAGATCAGCGCGTGCCGGGAGTAGCAGCGGGGTGGCGGCGGATCTGCGCAAGCTGGCGGTCGGGCGGGAGGGCTACTACACCCGCGAGATCGCCAAGGACCGTGAGGAGTACCTGTCCGGACACGGCGAGTCCCCCGGCATCTACCACGGCGGCAGCGCCAGCGCCCTCGGCCTCGAAGGTGAGTGTTCGCCTGAGGCGTTCAAGCAGCTCTTTGGCTGGCAGGATCCCCGCACCGGTGAGCAGCTCGGCCGCGCGCCCCGGCAGGACGCGATGCCGGCGTGGGATCTGGTGTTCCGCCCGCACAAGGACGTCTCGGTCCTGTACGCCCTGGGCGACCAGCAGACCGGCGCCGCGGTCGCCGACGCGCACCAGGCCGGCGTGCGCGCCGGGGTCGCCTATCTCGATGCGCAGGTCGGCACCAGGACGGGGCGGCATGGTGCCGAGCATGTGCAGGGGTCGGGGCTGCTGGCGGTCGGGTTCACCCACCGCACCAGCCGCGCTGGGGATCCGCTGCTACACACCCACCTGATCATCGCCAACCGCACCCAAGGACCGGATGGGCAGTGGCGCACGCTGGACTCCCGCGACCTGCTCAACCACCGCAGCACCGCCGATGCGATGTACCGGGCCGCCTACCAGCACGAGCTGACCCGCACCCTCGGCGTCCGCTGGCAGGAGCCGGACCGGTGGGGCAACCGCGCGATCCAGGGGATGCCGGAGGAGCTGCGGCGGGGGTTCTCCAAGCGGCACGAGCAGATCGCCGCCGAGCTCGGCCGCCAGGAGGCGCAGGGCAAGCATCGGACCGCGCGGCTGGTCCAGCACGTGGTACATGCGACCCGGCCGCCCAAGTCCCACGAGACGCCCGAGACGCTGTATGGACGCTGGCAGCAGGAGGCGCGGGGGCTCGGCTACGAGCCCGAGCGGCTGGTCCGCGAGATCACCCAGGTGACGCGCGGCCGCGAGCAGCACCTGGCCGGGACCGCGGGGCGGGACGGTGATTCTGCAGACGCACCCGGTGGGACGCCGGCAGGATTGGCCGGGACGCTCACCGCTGGGGCGGGACTGCCCGAGCGGACGATCCGCACGATGTTTGACCGGCTCGCCGGCCCGGAGGGGCTGACCGAGCAGGCGTCCACGTTCACCCGCCGTGAGGTGCTGTGCGCGGTCGGCCGTGAGCTGCCCGCCGACGTCGCCGGCATGGTCGGCCCGGCGGGGCTGGAGGGTCTGGCGGATCGGTTCCTCACCGAGCGGGCCGTCAGTTTGATGGGTGAGCATGCGATCGGGGAGCGCCGCTACGCCACCCCGGAACTGCTGGCGGTCGAGCAGCACCTGATCGACGCCGCCATGAGCCGCACATGCGAGCAGGCGGGCACCTGCTCGCATGACACCCTGCGGGACACGCTGGCGGCCCACCCGACCATCGGGGCGGACCAGGCAGCGATGCTGCGCGACATCACCCAGGGCGGGCAGGGCGTGAGTGTGGTGGTCGGCAAGGCCGGCACCGGCAAGACCTACACGCTGGGGGTCGCCCGGCACGCCTGGCAGCTGGAAGGCTTTCGCGTCGTCGGGGCGGCGCCGACCGGGATCGCCACGGTCTGCCTGGACGCGGAGGGGTTCGAGCACTCCCGCACGGTTGACGCGCTGCTCCTGGAGCTGGACCAGCACCGGGGTGGTGATCGTGGGCACCGGCGTGCGCGGGAGCGGCAACGGGACTTGACACGGCGTCAACTGCCGGGGCGGGATCGCGGGCAGGATGCCCAGGACGAGCGCGTGTTGGACGATCGGACGGTGCTGGTGGTGGACGAGGCCGGGATGGTCGGCTCCCGCAAGCTGGCCCGCCTGCTCGACCACGCCCAGCAGGCCGGCGCCAAAGTCGTGCTGATCGGCGACGACAAGCAGCTCGCCTCGATCGAGGCCGGCGGCGGGTTCCGGGGGCTACGGTTGCGGCTTGGCGCCTCCACCCTGACGGAGAACCGCCGCCAGGCTGAGCCGTGGGAGCGTGAGGCGGTCGAGCAGCTCCGCGAGGGCAACATCGACCAGGCCCTCACGGCGTATCGGGAGCATGAGCGGCTGGTGGCCACCGAGACCCCAGGCCAGCTCAAGCAAGCGATGCTGGCGGACTGGTGGTCGGCGTTCCAGCAGGGCCGCCGGGTCGCGATCCTGGCCTACCGCCGGGATGAGGTGGACCAGTTCAACACCGCCTGCCAGCAGCTCCGCGACCAAGAGGGGCACCTTGGTGCCCAGCGGCTCCAAGTCAGGGATCGCCAGTTCGCGGTCGGGGATCAGGTGGTGTGCGGCAAGAACGCCCTCCAGACGCTCGGGGTTGCTAACGCCAGCCGCGGCCAGGTCCTCGCGTTGGATGCCGAGCAGCGGGCGATGACGCTCCAGCTCGAGGACGGCAACACCGCGGTGCTGCCCCGCGAGTACCTGGATGAGCGGCCATCGTGGTGGCTCAGGGGCAATCCCGACCGCCGCACCGTGGATCTTGGGTATGCGACCACCGGGCACAAGGCGCAGGGGATCACCCGCGATGAGGTGCTGGTGCGCGTCACCAGCTCGGAGGATCGCCAGTGGCTGTATGTCGGCGGGTCGCGCGCGATCGGTAAGACCACCTTCTACAGCGTCGTCACCCCCGAGCCGGCCATCCGCCAGGACCCCGAGCGCCAAGCGCTGGATGTGCCCGCCGCCGACCGCACCCCCAAGGACCAGGCTGAGCAGCTGGGCATGGTGGCGCGGCGGGACCGGAGCAAGCGGCTGGCCGCCGACACCAGCGCGCCGGTCGATCCGCGGAGCATGAGCAAGCACGACCTTCGCGCCCGACGCGACCAGCTCGCCACCTTGATCGACGCCGGGCCGCGCGACCGGTCGCTGTTGGTCGCTCATGCGACCACCAAACGCGAACACCACGAGCAGCGGCTGGCCGAGGCGACCAGTCGCCTCCAGCAGGCCCGCGGCCAGCTCGCCGCGCTCCAGCATGGTCCTGGTCGGTTCCTCCATCGGGGCGACCTGGCCAGGGTGCGGGAGCAGGCCAAGCAGGCGGAGGAAGCGCAGAAGGTCGCCCGGCAGCAGGCCGACCGGGCCGCCGACCGGGAACGCAAGGCCCGCCAGGCACAGCAGCACCACCAGGCCCACCGCGAGGCCAACCCGGACCTGCTGGCCGAGTACCAGGCGGTCGTGCGTGAGGACAAGTGGTGCACCCGTGCCGAGGCCCGCGCGGTCGAGCTGCTCCTGCCGGGATGGTCGCGTGAGCTGGGCGAGCGGCCGACGAGCATCAAGGGTGGTCGCCTGTGGGACCGGGCGGTCGAGCAGACGGTGGAGTACCGGCAACGCTGGAAGGTCGATGATGGCGAGCGCGCGCTCGGGCCTGAGCCGCACGGCAAGGACGCCTCGCTGGAGCAGCGACGCGCCAAGCGGCATGCGGAGCGGGCGATCGGTCGCATGCGCGACCTGACCGGCGACCGGGCCGAGCGAGGCGACCGCACCGACGCGACCGGTCGCCAACGCGAGCAGCGCCGCGACCGTGGGCGAGCTGACCCCGGCGACCGCGACCACGAGCGCGCCATGTAGGTGTGGTCGCTTGCGACCACCCAGCCGCGCGCGGCCCCACCGGAGCGACCATCGGGCGACCACCCAAAAGGGGCGACCAGCAAGCGCAAGGTATTGACTCGTACCAGGCCGTTGCGGAAAGGACTCGTCTCGATGCCGCAGCCAGCGACTTGGGCTGCTGATCGGCTCAAGGGCGGACTCGTCGCCCCAACCGAGCGGAGGCGGAAGCCAGCCGGCGCGTGCGGTGGGGCCGCCGTTCTCCTTGGCTCATGCGGCGATCGGCCTGGGTGCCGGTTGGCGGGTGTGCCGCCACAGCTTGAGCAGGTTGTGGGTGCCGCACAGCAGCTTCCACTCGGCCTCGCAGGCGCGCATCCCGCGGCGCAGGAACCGGCGGGCACCTCGGATCTCCTTGATCTGCCCAAAGACCGGCTCGACGGTCTCCCGGCGTTTGGCGTAGCGGGCCTTGCCGGCCTCGCTGGCCAGCTTGGCCTTCATCGCGGCGCGGAGCTCGTCGCTGCGGGACGCCGACGGCTTGCCGTCCTTGCGCGGCTTGCCCTGGCGGCCGTGCTTGGCCGGCGGGATGTAGAGGTCCGGCGCGTTGGAGATGGTGGTGAGGTTGTCGATCGACCAGTAGCCGGAGTCGGCCAGCGCCGTCTCCGGTCGCTCATCGATCCCAGCGGCGGCCAACGTGGTGGCGGTGGCGTGCAGCATCGGGTCGAGCTGGTGCACGTCGTTGGCGTCCTGGGTCAGCTCGGCGGCGACGATCACCTGCTCCATGGTGGTGACCGCCTGGGCGTTGTAGCCCTGGACGGTGCCGTTGCGGGTGTGCAGGAAGCGGCTGTCGGGGTCGGTGACGTTGGCGGTGGCGTCGGGGTTGGGCGCCTCCTGCGGCCGGCGCTTGAGCTGGCGGGGCTTGCGGCCCTTAGCCTTGGCCGCTGCGGCATGAGCGGCAACGCGCTGCTGGTAGGCCCGCTCCCGCGCGGCGGCGTCGGCCTCCAGCTGGGCCTTGGCCTGCCGCAGCCGGGCCAGCCGCCCGGCCTTGCTGGCCAGGGCTTCAGGCAGCTCGTCCCCGCGGGCGTCGCCGAAGAGCTGGTCTTCGTGCTGGTCAGTCTCGGCGGCCTGGCGGAGGATCTCGGCCACCTCGGCCTCGAGCTTGGCGTGGGTGCGGTTGGCCTTGTCGGCGGCGTTGCCGGCCAGCTTGGTCCCGTCGAGTGCGACCGTGCCGACCCGGACCATGCCGGCGGCGGCGCACAGCTTGAGCGAGGCGACCAGGAACCCGGCCAGGGCCTGCTCGTGGCGGGCGCGGAAGCGGGCGATGGTCACGTGGTCGGGCGTCTGGTTGGCGGCCAGCACGCGAAAGGCGATGTCCTCACTACAGCGCCGCTCGATCTGCCGGGAGGAGCGCACGCCGATGCAGTAGCCATACAGCAGCACGCCAAGCAGCAGCTTGGGGTCGTAGGCGGGATGGCCGTGGCCATCATCACGGTGAACGCGGTAGAAGGCGGTGAGGTCGAGCTGGTCGACCACGTCGAGGACGAACCAGGCCAGGTGGCCGTCGGTCAGCCAGTCGCGCACGTCAGGGGGCAGCAGGAAGGACTGGTCGCGGTCGCCGCGCAGGAAGTTGTACGTCATGGCCTATTCTACCTGTTCGCGGCCTTAACGTCAAATGTGCTGATTCTTAAGTGTCAATGGCGGCGGTCGTACTACGGCTCTTCCTCGCTGAATGCCTCCAGCAGTTCCTTGCGCAGCAGATCCGTTCGCACGGTGAGCGCGCCGAGCAACTCCTCGTCGTTCAGGCCCCCCGTGGTTCGAAACGCCCACAGCGGCTGTCCCTCCTGGTCCAGACACTTCACCAGCACGATCCCCTCCAGCGGGGTCCAGCCCTCTGGCAGCGGATGGAGTTGCAGACCAGCAAGCACCTGCTCGATCGGCTTCCGGCCGTCCTCCTCGCTCATGTCCCCGCCTCCCGCTGCCGTGCACGCGACACGGCACAACGGCCAGCACAACCCAAGATCCAGCCAGTCACTCCGCGCAACTCTACGCGAGCCTCGGCGCAGGGCTGCCCAAGAACAGCGAGGTCAGGGCTTTGTGCAACGGCCTGGTACGAGTCATCCTCTCCGTCTCCGAGAATGCTGGGACGTCGCCGCGGCGGCCGGGTAGCCTGGCGTCGGAGTGTCGAGTGTCAAGGGAGCACCAGGTGCGGCGGCTTGGCCCCAACGCCTACGGCGAGCAGCTGCGGCCCGGCCGGGTCGCTGACTGCTACCTGGCCGTCCTGCTCGATCAGCCACTCGCCGAGATCGCACCCGAGCCCGGCCGCGTGCTGGTGGTCGCCCCGGCCGCCCTGCTGGCCGAGCAGATCCCACAGCCGGACGGCCAGGTGCTGTATGAGCTGCTGACCGGCCATCCTGACCGAGCGCCCCGAGACCTGGTGTTCCTGGCCGACCTCACCACGGAGCTGCGTGCCTGGCCACAGCAGCGCTGGACTGACCTGGGGGTCAGCCCCGAGGTGGCGTTGCTGGCGGTGGTGGAGGGTTGGCGCGCCCGCCAAGTCAAGGGTTTGGAGGTTGGCGGGGTGAGCGTCGAGGAGGCTCGCGCGCTGGGCCGGCCCGCGATGACCTACGTCCGCGAGCAGCTCCGCGGCCGGCTTGCCAGTGAGATCAGCCGCCAGTACCTGCGCTGGCTGCACCCGACCAGCCGCCGACGTCCAGGCGAGCGGTTCCTGTAGCCGATCCACGATGCCGGGCCCGCGGCGCCGATGTGGCCGCACCGCCGCACGCCGTCCCGTGCAGCCTCTGGACGGAGGAGGGGCTGATGGCGTGGGCAAGTTGGGCCAGGGGGCTGGGATCGGGGATGATGGGTCGGCAGCCACGGGCGTCCGTCCGGGTCATGAGGCTGCAGTAGCCGCATGATCCTGGCCGTTCGTGCCTGCATTGCACTATCTGGCATTACGTCACGAACGAGACAGACTCACACAACGCGGGGCCCTGCAACCGAAGGTGGCATGCGGGTGGAATCTCGCGCTGATGTGGCGCCTATTCGGGACCCGGCCCGCCGGGCGTCAAGCCGTACGATGGGCCTGGCCGCCGAGCTGGCCAGATACGCGTTCGCCGCCGGGCGCGGCCTGACCCACGTAGCTCGCGGCATGGGCTTGGCCCCGGCCGCATCGCCGTCCACAGGGGACGCCAACCCCACCGCGCTCGTTACGCCGTGGCGTCAGCTCCCCAGGATCGCAGCCTAGTCGCGTTGCTGGCTCGGGTGGGGGTCGTCCGGGTCCTCGTTTGGTTCGGAGTGGTGCAGGTGATCGGGCTGGGTATGCCAGCCGGGCGGGAGATCTGCAGCCAGCGCACAGTGGACGAATCGGGCAACGGCCATGGTGTGCGCCCGGCTGGGGTTCCATTGCAGGGTGAATGGTACGAGCTGGCGGGGCGCCACCGGGCGGATGACTGTCTGGGTGTGGGCGGCCGCCAGGGACGGGATCAGCAGGATCCAGTCAATGTCGCGCTGGTCGGCCCAGCGGATGGCTGCCAGGTCAGTGTCGGCGAGCTCGATGGTCGGCGGGGCGATGCCTGCGGTGTCGAGTCCCTGGCGCTGGGTCAGGACCCAGGCGGGGAACAGGGCCTCCGGGGCGGTGCCCAGCACCTCGTGGGCGAGTTCGGACAGCGCGATGGTGTCGCGGCTGGCCAGGCGATGGTCTGGGCGCAGGCCGACCAAGAGCGGTTCGGCACAGAACACCTCGGTGGCGATCCTGGCCGATTCGGGGACCGGGCCGCAGGTGAGGGCCACATCGATGTCGCCGGTAACGACAGCGTCGAGGAGCTTGGGCAACCACATCCGCTGCAGTTCGACAGTTACCTGTGGTGCTTCGGCGGCGAACAGACTGATCAGGTGAGGGGCGAGCACTGGGGCAGCGGGCGGGGTGATGCCCAGCCGCACGGTGCCTGCCTCGCCGCCAGTGACGCGGCGTACAGCGGCCTTGGCGGCGGCGACCTCGTCGAGAATGACTTTCGAGCGGGTGAGCAGTTCGGCACCGGCGCTGGTGATGGCAACCTGGCGGGTGGTGCGGGTGAATAGCGGGGTGCCCAGCTCGCGCTCCAGGCGGCGGATCAGTTCGCTGAGCGTCGGCGCGGCGATGTGCAGCCGCTCGGCGGCCCGCCCAAAGTGCAGCTCGGTGGCTACTGCCACGAACGCTTCGAGCTGACGCAGCTCCATATCCTGACGGTACCCCCACAGGCTGGCGGCCGACCGGATGAAGTACCCCCGGCCGCAAGATTGTTCGGCCTGGCCGAAGAGTGCGTTCGCAAGCTGCCTCTTTTTCGGCTGCGGGCACGGTGCCAGGCTCGCAGCATCGACGGCGGACACACCCCTTGCCGGGGCTACCCGCCATCGGGCCCCAGAGATGGGTGGCTGGCCGAGGAGATGAGAAACAGTGGAGCGGATCCGTATCCACCGGCCGAGGGTTCGGCGCGAGCGCCCCTGGCATGAGGTCCTTCCGCCCGACCCGCGGGACCCAGATGTGGTCCGGGCCAAGGGCTTGCCCGTGCCGGTGATCCCGTCCGACGAAGCCGAAACAGCCGAAGGCGCGCACGAAGCCGAGACCGAAGCGCACCCTGCCTTAGCGGTCCGGTGACCCTGCGGCAGCAAACTGCTGCCCCGCCACACCTGACTGACACTGAAGGGATCACTGCCATGACCGAACCGATCACCCGCCACCAGGACAGCAGGAGGAAACGATGATGGGCAAGACTCTGCGGGACGCTGCGCGTCAGCCGATCAGCCGGTGGCTGGAACTCGACGCGCTCAAGGAGGCCGTCAGCTGGCCGGGGGCCAGCGTCCGTCCGGCCGTGGTGCTGACCAGCGAGTTCATCGCGGCTGGGAGGGACGCGGAGGCGTACGGATACTTTCACGAGCGGGCTGAGGCGCGGCCGGATGAGCCGCTGTTCCTTGCCCTGGAGGGGACGTTCCAGGCCAGGCTGGCGGCGAAACGAATGCCCGAAGCCCTCCAGCAGCTTGTTCGGCACGTTGGGCACGCTCCGGGGTTCGTAGCCAAAGTCGCCGCTCCGGAGTTCTTCGCCGCGGTCGCCAAGCTCGACGAAGCGGTGAGCCGCGCGCCTGGATTGACGACCTACTTCCGCGGCCAGGTCCTGGCCGACGCACCACCCGTGGTCGGAAAGGCTGAGGCTGCGGTAGCCGACCTCGAGTGGGTGCTCGCGGCCAGGAACCAGTTCCCTATCGGCTCGTGGCGGGGCATCTACCGGTCGCTGGCCAAGGCGTATCGGACCCTGGGCCGGGAGTCGGAGTCGCACGAGATGCTGAGACGGTCAGGCTACCCGTCGCTTGATGACGATCTCCCGACGTTCGTTGCTGACTTCTGGATGACGCTCCGTGACGGATTTCGGTTTCGCACGCCGCGGCTGCTGGAGGTAGCACCCGGCGTGCACGTGGCCCAGGGCTACGACTTCAGTGACCTTGCCTTTGTCCAGACGGGCGAGGGCATTGTGGCGATCGACGCGGGCACCACGGACGCGAACGTCCGCGCCGCTCTGGCCGCTCTGCGGGAGATCACGTCGGAGCCGATCACGCACGTGATCATCACGCACGCCCACTGGGACCACATCGGAGGTCTGGCCGCGCTTCGTGGTGCGGACACCCAGGTGATCGCCCGGACGAACTTCAACGAGGAGCTTCTGCTCATCAACTCGACGGCGATACCGACGCTCGAGTGGTTCGGCCGCGACGCCAGTCGTGACTACGACCTCACTCCCGACCGGGTCGTTAGCGAGACGGAGACGCTGACTGTCGGCGGCGTCGAGCTGGTCCTCCACCCGGTGAACGGGGGCGAGACCTCGGACGGGCTGCTGGTCGAGCTGCCGGCAAGCGGCGTGCTCTTCGCTGGCGATGTGATGATGCCCAACCTGGGCGGGCCGTTCCTCCCCGAGGGGTCGGTGGAAGGGCTCCTCGAGACCCTGCAGACGATCCAGCGCCTCAACCCGGCCACCCTGATTCAGGGCCATACCGGGCTGACCGACAACATCACGGTGGAGGTGCTGCCCGTGCTGGAGGCTGCCCTCCGGGAGCTGTACGACGTTGTCCTCACGGGGATCCGAGACAGTGACACGCTGGCCGGCATCCTCCAGCGCAACCACCTGCCGGCCGTGCTGCGCCCACAGCCGGATGCGGTGGTCGCCTATCTCTTGTTCAGGAACAACCTCATCAGCCGTGTCTACAACCAGCGAACCGGCTACTGGAAGCCGGACGGCGAAGGTGTCGAGCTGTTCTCCGATGGCGAGTGGGGCCAGGTGCTAGATCTCCTCGCCGGCGGTAGGGAGCAGGCGTTCGTGGACTCCGCTCATAGCCTGCTGTCCACCAGCGACTACGCGCTCGCGCTGAGGCTGATCGACCTCGGGCTCACCGTTCACCCGGCGGGTCAGGCGCTGCTGCAGCTGCGTCAGACGGCGTTGAACGGTCTACGAGCGCGGTATCAAAACCTCGATCCCTTCAGGTTCATCTGGTACTCCCACCAACAGCCGGCCGAGCTGCTGCCGGCCGACGACAGGCAGAATGGAGAGCTGACACGAGCGTAAACCATGGATCCGACACAGGTTGGAATCCCGCACGCTGGGGCGCATTCCGCCGGCTCTGACCATGGTCTGATCCGAAATTACGTTAAGGGATGGCCAGGATGCCCGTACGCGCATAGGTAGCCTCACTGCAAAAGGCATGCGCGCCACCCAACAAGCACTGGAACTCTGGAAGCAAGCGCAAGCTCGATATGGGACCGAGCGAACGGGATAATAAAGATCATAACTTAAGAGTCCATTAAGAATTAAAGGAGTAACGATGAACACAACAATCTATTTCGGCATTGGTGCAGCAGCCGGGCTTATCGGCTGGCTGACGATCTTTGCCACGATTATCTGGCCGAAGATGAAAGACCAACCAAAAATCCAAAAACTGAAGACCTTAACGGCGATTTCTTTCTTCCGCTACTTCGGGACAACGTTTTTGATTACCGGCCTCGTAACACGCAAGTTGCCTGCAGGGTTCGCGGATCCGGCGGTGTTTGGCGACCTTATCGCCCTGGGCCTTGCGTATATCGCCTTTATCGGGCTCCAGCAGTCCAAGACCGAAAAGCCGCGCCTGTCTCCAACATGGATCTTCAATATCTGGGGTACAGTCGACTTGCTTCTGGCCGCGGTCATGGGGCCCGTGCTTATTCACGACGTCGGAAACTTTGGCCTTACCTACATCATCCCCACGGTGTACGTGCCGCTGCTGCTGACCGCCCATTTCTATGCCTTTAAAGTACTGAGCCAGCGCGACCGCGGGGTGAGCTTGGAGGAGGCGCCCGCGCGCTGGGCCGGCCAGCTATGACCTACCTCCGCGAACAGCTCCGCGGCCGGCTCGCCAGTGAGATCAGCCGCCAGTACCTGCGCTGGCTGCACCCGACCAGCCCCCGACGTCCAGGCGACCGGTTCCTGTAGCCCGCGGCCGGACGACTCTCCCCCGAAAATCGGGAGAGCAGCAGGCCCCGGCACGAAACGCCGGGGCCTGCGGTCAGCAAGGATGCTTAGCGTTCGTCGCGGTAGGGATGGTGGGGGCGGCCGGACCGCTCCGCCCGCTCGATACGCGTTCGGGCCGGCCGCTGGGCACGCTCGGCCTGCCGCCTGGCTGGACCGCTCGCCCGCTCCGCGACCAACTGTTGTGCGCGCTCAGCGCGGCGTTGCACGGCGCGATGGCGGACACTGCCCCGCTGGGAGCGGCTTTCGCGGTTCATGTCGGCCACCACCCCAAAGCCGAGCGTTTCGATCTCCTCGGCACGACGCAGCCGCACCGCCGACGTGCCGCTGTGGCCACGGGCTCGTGGCACCGTGCCGGGGTTGAGCTGGACAAACGCCGAGTCAAGCTCCGGCGCCATGGGCTGTTGCCCGCCGCGGCGGGCGAGCTGGACGGCGCTCTTGCGCTGGTTGACCGCCGCAGGGTTGGGCTGGGGCGTGCCCAACTCGTGACGTTGGAACGCCTTGCGCAGCGACGGCCAGGTCGTGCCCTTCGTGACCGCTTGGAGGCCTTACACGCAACCGCCCATCCGGCCGAAGGCGCAGTCGTGAACCTGTCTCGTCAAACGCCCAGGGCGTGATCAGCTGTTTGTCGGTCGTTCGGATCGGCGAGCGCCGGCATGTGACCTCTTTCGTGCCACTTCTGCTGAGCTCAAGCGGCCTTCGGCGGTGCCTGCGAGGCACCGCCCGTCCTAAAGGGACTTGGGTTGCGCCGCATGCGAGTCTCGCCAGTTACCTGCCGGTGAATCTCAGGATGCTGTCGCTGGGAGCGGCGCCTCAAAGACGGTCCATCCGCTGTCGGGAGCCCATCGGAGGCTCTCGTCCGTCGCCGAGAACCTAGGCAGCAGCCATAGGTGGGTCAGCGGCGCCAGGTGCACCAGCGAAGGCAGTCCGTACTCGGCGGCGCCCCGCTCGTGGCGGGCGGTCAGTCCCAGGGAGACGCCCATGCAGGCCTGGCTGAACGCATCCAAGACGATGACGAGGTGCCGCTCGGCGGCGTTGGCGCGAGCCAGCTTGCCGAGCTTGTTCCTACCCTGATCGGATGCAAGTAGCTCGCTGAGCCACTGGTCCGTGGTCGGCCCGTCCCACCCTCTGCCGAAGTAGGTGCCAGCGCGCACCAGCACCATGCCTTCGCTTCCGGCCTTTGCCCTGGTCGAGTAGACGGACTCGATCCCGAGCGCTACCAGCCGGTCGACGAACGGATCGCGGTAGTCCCCGATGTCGAGGACGCGGTCTCGCCCCGCGGCCTCCAGGTCGTTCAAGAGCCGCTGAAGGTCCGCGTGGCGGAGCTTCTTGACCTTCGCGTGGGCAGCAAGTCCGACGACCCACAGGGCCTTCGACCCTGGAACGGTGAACGTGGGGAAGTTGTCGTCGGCAGCGGCTTCCAGCCGGCGTCGCCGCGAGTCCACCTCGCCGGTGACCTCGATTGCCGCCACCGACCCGTCCGGCAAGTCCGCCTCGAAATCGTGAAGGCCGTCGGGTCCGCCTCCTGGGTCAATCTCCCGCAGCGGCCCCAGGATCGGCTCTAGGCGCGCACGCGCCCACGCCTCGTACTGGTCGAGGTGCTTGGCTCCGGGACGCTCGCTCATTGTGCACAGCCTGCCATGGCGGAACGACCGGGCGCCACGTGCAACCTTCGGCGCAGCATCCCTTCCTGCCTCGCCATCGGGCCCCGGCGCGTTCCCCCGTCGCCGCCCGGCATGTCAGAGGCCGAGGCGGTAGGCGAGGAACGGGGCGGGGTGCTTCCCGCCGCCCAGGTCCTTGGCGGCGTCGAAGTCGAAGGCCGGCGTGCGCCGGAACCCCATCCGCTCGTAGAGGGCGATGGCGGCGGCCATGAACTCGGCGGTGTGCAGGCACAGGACCGGGGCGCCGGCGCGGCGGGCGCGGTCGAGGCACGCCTCCATCAGCAGCCGCCCGACCCCTTGCCCGCGCGTGGCCGGGTCGACGCCAAGCGCGCGGATGTAGGCCCAGCCCCGCGGCCAGCCGAAGCGGAAGGCGCTGGGGTCGGGGTAGAAGGTCACCGTGCCGAGGATCCGCCCCGCCCGCTCGGCGACCAGCAGCCGGCCGGTGCGGGCCCGGGCCTCGACGTCCAGGATGTTGGCGAGGTAGGGCTCGAAGACGGACGGCCGCGCCGCCGAGGCGAACTGCCGGTAGGCGGCGGCGAGCACCTCGCGGACAGCGGGGTGGTCGGCCGGCTCGGCGTCGCGCACCGACACAGCCCCGTCCTGGACCGGCGCGTGGCGTTCTGGCTGCGGTGAGGGCATCACCCCGCGATGCTACGCGAGGCCGGGTGGCGCCGGCGCGGGGCTGGTATCAAGGGGAGCCGGAGACGCGCGGACCGAGAGGGAGCGGGCGTGGCGCGGAGGCCGGGGCGTCCCAAGCTGGTGCTGGGCGTGTACGTGGTCACCGCGGCCGGGATGGTGCCCGGCCGCGGCCATGCCGAGGTGGCCATCGGCGCCATCGAGGGCGGCGCCAACGCGGTCCAGCTCCGCGCGCCCGGGCCCCGAGACGAGGAGCTGCTGCCCCTGGCCCGCGGAGCTGGCCGGCCGTTGCGCCGAGCGGGGCGTGCTGTTCATCGTCGACGACCGGATCGAGCTGGCGATCGCCTGCGGCGCGGCCGGCGTCCACCTCGGCTAGGGCGATCCCTGAGCCGAGGTGCGGATGTGCCTGGGGACGGACCTGGCGCTCGGCGTCAGCGTCGAGACCGCCGAGCAGGCGTCCGCCGCCGAGGCGGCCGGCGCCGACTACCTGTGCGTCACGGTGTTCCCCACTAGGACCAAGCCGGAGGCGGTCCCGGGCGGGCTCGGCCGCGTCCAGGAGATCAGCGCGGCGACCCGCCTGCCGGTCACGGGCATCGGCGGGATCGACGCGTCCAACGCCCGGCAGGTACTGGAGGCGGGCGCCGCCGGGGTCGCCGTGGTCTCCGCCGTCGCCGCCGCCCCCGACCCGGCCGCTGCCACCCGGGCCCTGGTCGCCGTCGTCCGCGGCACCACCGGCGCACCCCCGTACCGGAGCTGAGTTGATAGCAGGAGGTATGCGGGCAACCCGGTCCAACGAGCGGCTGGTGCGGGCCAATGGCGTCGACCTGTGCGTCGAGAGCTTCGGCGACCCCGCCGACCCGGCGATCCTGCTGGTCCACGGCGCGGCCCCTGCATGCTGAGAATGCCTTGGTGGCAGAGGGTCAGCTCGACTTCTCAGAGTCTGGTGCGAGGCGAAGGATCTCTGCTTACGACGGACGTCGCGACCACTGTGCGTGGTCATCGTGAGGCCCTGGGGATAGGGTCGTCCGGCCCAGGGGGCCCTTTGAGCTCGACCTCCGGTCGAGCGCGCGGCCCTAGTGCGGCCCAGACATGCAGCGAGCGTCGCCA
>WNGP01000242.1_pt1 | contig 48596 bp, 44 predicted proteins | sample 5407671 | NCBI WGS metagenome assembly WNGP01 (sample SAMN13153381, study PRJNA577476) | soil metagenome | isolation source: 40 cm soil or saprolite under Garry oak tree replicate 2 | place: USA:California | collected 2016-06-15 | reverse complement strand
TGCCGAATATTCACGGCGGACCCTCTCGAGGGAGCGGCGGGGCACGATAGCGTGACAAGAAAGCGCGAACTCAGCCAGCCCGCTCCCTCAGCAGAGCGGGCTTTTCGTTTGCTCGATCCCTGGCGCGAGCGCGACGCGTGTGGCGTCGGCTTCGTCGCGCGCGCCGACGGCGATCGCACCAACGACATCCTGGCGATGGCGCTCACCGCCGTCGCGCGGCTCGCCCACCGCGGCGCCGCCTCCAACGACAAGTCGGGCGACGGCGCCGGCGTCCTGACGCAGATCCCGCACCGCCTGCTTGGCGTGGGGCCGGTCGAGCGCGTCGCGCTCGGCATGTTCTTCCTGCCACCATCGGCGCGTGCCCGCGACGCGGCGATCGAGCTCATCGAGACCGTGCTCGTCGGCCTGGGCATGTCCGTGCTCGGCTGGCGCGTCGTGCCGGTCGACGCCACCGTGCTCGGCCCGCTCGCCGCGGCGAACCAGCCGGCCATCCGGCAGGTGTTCGTCGGTCCCCCATCCGGCCCCGCGAATGCCCAAGCGTGGGAGCGGCGCCTCTATCTGGCGCGCCGCGTGATCGAGCGGCGGGCCGCGAGCGCCGGGCTGCCCGTCTTCGTGTGCTCGCTGTCGTGCCGCACCGTCGTCTACAAGGCGCTGCTCGTCGGCACCGAGTTGCCGGGCTTCTACGCCGACCTGCGCTCGCCACTGTTCGAGACCGGCATCGCCGTCTTCCACCAGCGCTACTCGACCAACACGCTGCCGAGCTGGCCGCTCGCCCAGCCGTTCCGGTTGCTCGCCCACAACGGCGAGATCAATACGCTGTGGGGCAACCGCAATGCGATGCTCGCGCGCGAACCGGCGCTCGCCGCGCCGGTGTGGGAGCGAGACGTCGAGCAGCTCAAGCCCGTCATCTGGGCGGACGGCAGCGATTCCACGAGTCTCGACAACGCGCTGGAGCTCCTCGTCCGCTCGGGCCGCGATCCTGTGCACGCGCTCATGATGCTGCTGCCGGAAGCGTGGGAGCGCGTTCCCGACATGCATCCCGCGCTGCGGAGCTTTTACGAATATCACGCGGGGCTGATGGAGCCCTGGGACGGCCCGGCGGCGCTCGCCTTCAGCGACGGCGTCGTCGCCGGCTCGGCGCTCGATCGCAACGGGCTCCGCCCCTGCCGCTACAAGGTGACCCGCGACAACATCGTCGTCGCCGCATCCGAAGTCGGCGTGGTCGACCTCGATCCGGCGACCGTCGTCGAATCCGGCCGGCTCGGTCCCGGCGAGCTGCTCGTGGTCGATACGCTCCGCAACGTCGTACTCCGCAGCGCGGACGCAAAGCTCGAGGTCGCGCAGCGCTGCCCGTATCGCCGCTGGACGTCGCGCGCGATCCGGCAGCTGCCGACCGATGTCGCACGCCTGGGCCCGGTGCTTCCCGCGGACGAGTTGACGGCACGGCAGCACGCGTTCGGGTACAGCCACGAAGATCTGCGCTACGTGATTTCGCCGATGGCGGCCGAAGGCAAAGATGCCATCTGGAGCATGGGCGACGACACGCCGATCGCACCGCTGTCCAGGCTGCCCCAGAGCATCTACGCCTACGTGCGGCAGCGCTTTGCGCAGGTCACGAATCCGGCCATCGACCCGCTCCGCGAAGAGCGCGTCATGTCGCTGGTCATGTACCTGGGCCGGCGCGGCTCATTGCTGGCGCAACGCCCCGGCGGCAAGACGCTGCTTCGCATCGAGCACCCCGTCCTGCTCGCGGAAGAAATGGCGGCGCTGCGGCGCGCCGGCGGCGCGGAGCTCACGACCCTCAGTGCGACGTGGGAAGCAGCGGCCGGTCCGGAAGAGTTGTCGCGCGCCCTGGAGCACCTGGCCCAGGATGCCGTCGCGGCCGTCCGGCGGGGCGGCGGCGCCACGATCCTGGTCATCAGTGACCGCGATGCCGACAAGACGCGGGCGCCGATCCCGATGCTGCTCGCGATCGGCGCGGTGCATCAACGCCTCGTGCAAGCGCGGCAGCGCATCCGTGTGGGGCTGGTCGCCGAGGCGGGCGACGCGTGGGACGTCCACCATATCGCGGCGCTGTTCGGGTACGGCGCGGAAGCCGTACACCCGTGGCTCGCGTTGCAATGCCTGCGCGACGAGGAATCGTCGGCCGACAAATATCGCAGCGCGGCCGAGAAGGGGCTGCTCAAGATCCTGTCGAAGATGGGGATCTCGACGCTCCAATCGTACGCCGGCGCGCAGATCTTCGAAGCGATCGGGCTCGGTCCCGAAATCATCGACCGGTGCTTCACCGGCACGGCCTCGGTGATCGGGGGCATTGGATTCAAGGAAATCGCCGAGGACGTACTGACGCGCCATCAGAGCGCGGGAGCACTCCCCGACCACGGGCGGGTTCGCTATCGCCGCGACGGCGAGGACCACGGCTGGTCGCCGCCGCTCGTCCGCGCGCTCCAGCACGGCGAATACACCGGATTCGTCGCGGGCACTCGCGCCCGCGCACCGGCGGGTCCGCGCGACCTGATCGACTTCCGGGAGCAAGCGCCGCTGCCGCTCGAGGAGGTCGAGCCCGCCGAGGACATCCGTCGCCGCTTCATTTCCAGCGCCATGTCGCTCGGCGCCCTGTCGCCCGAAGCGCACACGACGCTCGCCATCGCGATGAACCGGATGCACGCGCGGTCCAACTCCGGCGAGGGCGGCGAGGATCCGGCCACCTACGTCGCGCGCGGCGACACCGATCGGGCGGACAATCGGATCAAGCAGGTCGCGTCCGGCCGCTTCGGCGTCACGGCGGACTACCTGGTTCGCGCGGACGAGCTCGAGATCAAGATCGCTCAGGGCTCGAAGCCGGGCGAAGGCGGCCAGCTGCCCGGCCACAAGGTCACCGATCTCATCGCCCGGCTGCGTCATGCGGTCCCCGGCATTCCGCTCATTTCGCCGCCGCCGCATCACGACATCTACTCGATCGAGGATCTGGCGCAGCTGATCCACGATCTCAAGCAGGTGAATCCGACCGCGCGCGTCGGCGTGAAGCTCGTCGCCGAAGCCGGCGTCGGCACGGTGGCGGCGGGTGTGGCCAAAGCGTACGCCGACTACGTGCTCATCTCGGGCCACAATGGCGGGACGGGCGCGTCGCCCCTGTCGTCGATCAAGCACGCCGGATCGCCCTGGGAGCTGGGGCTCGCCGAGACGCAGGCGATCTTGCTCCGCAACGGCCTGCGCGAACGCATCGAGGTGCGCACCGATGGCGGGCTGCGCACCGGTCGCGATGTGGTGATCGCGGCGTTGCTGGGCGCCGAGGCGTTTGGGTTCGGGACGGCGACGGTAGTGGCGCTCGGCTGCGCGATGGCGCGGCAGTGCCACCTGAATTCCTGCCCCACCGGGATCGCGACCCAGCGTGCCGATCTGCGCGCGAAGTTTCGCGGCACTCCCGAGCAGGTCATCGCCTACTTCACGCACATCGCCGAGGACGTGCGCCGCATCCTGGCGTCGCTCGGTGTGCGTCGCATGGACGACATCATTGGCCGCGTGGAGTTGTTGCAGCGCATCGACCGTCCCGAAGCGCCGCGCGCGCAGACGCTCGACCTGTCAGCGCTCCTCACCTCACACGCCCAGCCGGGGCAGGCGCGCCGGCGCACCGTGGAGCGGAATGTCCGCCCAGGCATCGTTTCGCTCGATGCGGAGATTCTCGAGCAGAACGACACGGCGTCCCGAGTCATCCCGATCGGGAATCACCATCTCACCGTCGGCGCGCGCATCGCGGGGCGGCTCGCGCGCGAGCATGGCAGCCAAGGACCAGGCATTCCCTTACGGTTGCGCTTCCGGGGCAGCGCCGGGCAGAGCTTCGGTGCTTTCACGCTGCCGCGGATGCACCTGCAGCTCGAGGGCGAAGCCAACGACCACGTCGGGAAGGGGCTGTGCGGCGGCGAGATCGTCATTCGGCCATTCCGTAACGCCGCCTACACCGGCGGATCCCATGTGCTGCTCGGCAACACCGCGCTGTACGGCGCGACCTCGGGCCGCCTGTTCGCGGCCGGGAGCGCGGGGGACCGGTTTGCGGTGCGGAATTCCGGGGCCGTTGCCGTGATCGAAGGCGCCGGTGACCACTGCTGCGAGTACATGACCGGCGGCGTCGTCGTGGTGCTGGGGCCGGTCGGCCGGAACTTCGCGGCCGGGATGTCGAACGGCATCGCGTACGTCCTCGACGAACACCGCCTGCTCGAATCACGCTGCAACCTGGAGATGGTCGCGGTGAGCGGGCTGAATTCGATGGACGAGCGTGTGCTGCGCAAGCTTATCCAGCAGCATTTCCACAAGAGCGGCAGCACGCGGGCCCGCGCGATCCTCGCGCATTGGGAGACGTACCGCGCGCTGTTCCGCAAAGTCGCGCCGCCGGCGGTTGCGGCGGTCGAACCGGTTGACCACCTGCAATCGACGGAGAGCCGAGCATGAAGCTGATCACGACTATCGTCCGTTCCGAACGCCTTCCCGAAGTGAAGGCGGCGCTGTTCCGGGCCGGGATCACCGGCATCACGCTGAGCCGCGTCAGCGGACACGGCGGCGAACACGAGCGCTTCGAGCAGTATCGCGGTACGGCGCTCGTCATGGAGTTCCACGAGAAAGTCAAAGTCGAAATGGTGTGTTCGGAGCCGTTCGTCGAGCCGTGTGTGCAGGCCATTCTCTCGGCGGCGCGCACAGGAGAGGTGGGCGATGGGAAGATCTTCGTGCAGCCGATCGAGCGGGTGATCCGCATCCGCACGGGCGAGGTGGACAACGCCGCCTTGACCGCCGTCAACGCCGATGAAGTTCAACGCGCGGCCATCATCGCCGCGGGCACGGGAGGTGTGGCATGACGCAGGCCGCTCTTTCTTCGGGTGATACCGCGTGGGTCCTCGTCTCGAGCGCGCTCGTGCTCCTGATGACGGTGGGGCTCGCGTTCTTTTACGGCGGCCTCGTGCGCCCGAAGAATGCCCTCAACACCATGATGATGAGCGTCGTCGCGCTCGGCGTGATCGGCGTGCAGTGGATGCTGGTCGGGTACTCGATCGCATTCGGTCCGGGGAACTCATGGTTGGGCGGCCTCTCATGGGTCGGCCTGCAGCACGTGGGGCTCGATCCCAATCCGACGTATTCGGCGACGATCCCGCTCCAAGCGCACGCGATGTTCCAGGGAATGTTCGCGATCATTACTCCCGCCCTCATCTCGGGCGCGATCGTGGAGCGGATGCGCTTCCGGGGCTACATCGTATTCCTCATCCTGTGGGCGACGTTGATCTATGATCCGCTGGCGCACTGGGTGTGGGGGTCCGGCGGTTGGCTGCTGAAGCGCGGTGCGCTGGACTTCGCCGGCGGAACCGTCGTCCACATCAGCGCCGGTGTGTCGGCGCTCGTCGCCGCATGGTTCCTCGGACCACGGCGCGACTATCGCCGCGTCCCCATCGCGCCGCACAACGTCCCGCTCGTCCTGCTCGGCGCGGGGCTGCTCTGGTTCGGCTGGTTCGGCTTCAATGCCGGCTCCGCTCTGGCCGCGAACGGCCTCGCGGCTCTGGCGTTCGTCAACACCAACACCGCCGCCGCTGCGGCGCTCGTCACGTGGGCGGGGCTCGACCTGATCCGCACCGGGAAGATCACGGCGGTCGGTGCCGCCACGGGCCTCGTCGTGGGTCTCGTCGGCATCACACCGGCGGCCGGATTTGTCACCCCGCTGTCCGGACTGGTGATCGGCGTGCTGGCAGCGGGTGTGAGCTACACGGCTATTCAGATTCGCTCGCGGACCAAGCTCGATGACGCGCTCGACGTGTTCTCGTGCCATGGGCTCGCCGGAATCGCTGGCGCGTTGCTGACCGGCGTCTTCGCTACCAAGCTGGTGAACCCTGCCGGAGGCGACGGGCTCCTCGCGGGGAATGCCGGCCAGATGGGAGTGCAGCTGCTCGCCATCCTCGCCACCATCGCGATCGCCGCCCTCGGCACGCTCGCGATTCTCACCCTTATCCAGGCGACGATCGGCGCGCGGGCGGACGTGCCCGAAGAGAGCGCGGGCCTCGATCTCAGCCAGCATGGCGAAGAGGCCTACTTCGGGTCGGATCTCGGCAGCGCGGCCGGCACGGGCGGTTCGCTCGGCGGCAGCGTGGTCGTCGAAACCTTTGCCGTGGAGCCGACGCCCGCGCCGGTTCCGAGCGTCTGATGCGCGCGCGGCTCATCGCGTCGACCATCGCGGCCGCAATCGCCGCGCCGCTCGCGGCGCAGTCGCCGCACACGCTCACGGGAAATGTGGCGCTCGTGGGCGACTATCGATTTCGCGGGTTGTCGCAGACCTACACGCAGCCCGCGATGCAGGGGGGCGTCGACTACACGTCCCCCACCGGCGTCTATGTGGGCACATGGGGCTCCAACGTGAGCGGCAATCAGTTCCTGAATGGTGGCTCGCTCGAGCTCGACCTGTACGGCGGGTACCGTTGGACGGTCGGAAAGGTCGGGACGGATCTCGGCCTGCAGTACTACTGGTATCCCGGCGCGCGTTACAACATCGATCCCGGTGACCGCTACAACACGGTCGAAGTCTACGCCGGCGTGCGCTACGGTCACTTCAGCGCGAAGTACTCGCACGCCCTGACGCATCTGTTCGGCATGAAAACCCAGACCATCGGCGGCTATTGCGGGATCGGCGCCGACGGCACGGCAGCGACAACCGATTGTCTCGGGACGGGCAGCTCCACGGGATCCGGCTACATGGACCTCAATGCGGCCTTTGACGTCGCGGCCCGCGTGAATCTGGCGCTGCACTACGGCCATCAGTACGTGAGGAGCTACGCCCGTCTCTCGTATGGCGATTACCGAATCGCGCTCACGCGCCCGTTTGGCGCCATCACGCTGGGAGCCGCGGTAGTCAGCACGGACGCGGAGAGCCGATTCTACCGCTACACGCCGACGACCGCCGGATCGCGGGAAACCGAGAACGTGGGGAGGCTGGCCATCGTCTGGTCGGCGAGCAAGGCGTTTTGAGATATCTTCTTCCCCATGAGCTCGGGGTCGAAGGGAACGCCGTCGCAATACAAGGTCGGGCTCGTGCAGATGAGCATGAGCGACGATCCGGACGCGAATCTCGCCAAAGCCGTCGCGCGCATTCGCGAGGCCGCACAGCAGGGCGCGGACCTTGTTTGCCTGCCCGAGCTGTTCCGCACCCAATACATCGGCCAGCGGGAGGACCACGCGCTGTTCGATCTGGCCGAGGCGGTCCCCGGACCGACGACCGAGACACTCGGCAAGATTGCAAAAGAGAATGGCGTCGTCGTGATCGCGTCGCTGTTCGAGCGCCGGGCCGCGGGCTTGTATCACAACACGGCAGCGGTCATCGACGCCGACGGCAAGGTCAAGGGGATCTATCGCAAGATGCACATCCCCGACGACCCCGCGTACTACGAGAAATTCTACTTCACGCCGGGTGATCTGGGCTTTCGCGCGTTCGATACAAAGGTCGGCCCGATCGGCACGCTCGTCTGCTGGGATCAATGGTATCCCGAGGCGGCTCGGCTCACGGCGCTGCAGGGCGCGAACACTCTGTTCTATCCCACCGCGATCGCCTGGCACCCTTCAGAGAAAGCGCAACACGGCGAGCAGCAGCTCGATGCCTGGAAGACGATTCAGCGCAGCCATGCAATAGCGAACGGCTGCTGGGTCGCGGCGGTGAATCGCGTCGGCTTCGAGAAACTCGGTGGTGAAGGGGCGGGGCTAGAGTTCTGGGGCCACTCGTTCATCTGTGACCCGTTCGGCATCGTGGTCGCCGAGGCCGCGGAACACGAGGCGCTGGTGTTGGCGCAGGTGGATTTGGCGCGGATCGAGGAGGTCCGCCGCAACTGGCCGTTCCTGCGTGACCGGCGCACTGATGCCTACGACGGCATTCAACACCGCTTTCTGACTGACTAGTTTGCCCACCGGTTACCGGATGCCGGCCGAGTGGGAGCCGCATGCGGCGACCTGGATCGGCTGGCCGCACAACGTCACCGACTGGCCAGGGAAGTTCCCTCCGATCCCATGGGTCTACGGCGAAATCGTCCGCACGCTCGCGCCCGGTGAAGTGGTCCGCATTCTGGTCAACTCGGCGCTACAGCAGACGCAGGCCAGTCGTATCCTCAAGAAGGTCGGCGTCGATCTGGCCCGCGTCGACTTCCTGCGCTTCCCGACCAACCGCGGCTGGACGCGCGACTTTGGCCCAATCTTCGTTCGAAGGTCGGCTGACGGGGGTCTCGCAATCGCACGCTTCCACTTCAACGCCTGGGCGAAGTACAAGGACTGGAAGCAAGACGACAAGATCCCCGAGCGTGCGGCGAAGCAGTTCAAGCTTCCGTTGATTGAAGGGAAGATCGTGCTCGAGGGCGGCAGCATCGACGTGAACGGACGCGGCACCCTGATCACGACGGAAGAATGCCTGCTCGATCCGAAAGTGCAGACCCGCAATCCCGGACTCTCGCGGGGGGAGATCGAGACCGTGTTTCGCGATACCCTCGGGATCACGAACACGCTGTGGCTCGGCAAAGGGATCGCGGGCGACGACACGCATGGCCACGTGGATGACCTGTGTCGCTTCGTGAAGCCCGGAACTGTCGTGCTGTGTCGCGAAGACAATCCGAAGGACGTGAATTACCGGCCTCTTGCCGAGAATCGCGAGCGCCTGCAGGGGATGCATCTGGAAAGAGGGACGAGCATCGACGTTATCGACCTTCCGATGCCCGCCCCCCTGTATTTCGACGGCGTTCGGTTACCCGCCAGCTACGCGAACTTCTACATCGCCAATGCCGCGGTGCTCGTGCCGACATTCAATGATCCCAAGGATCGGATTGCCCTCGGCATTCTCGCCGAGCTCATTCCCGATCGGCCCGTGGTCGGGATTCACGCGGTGGATCTGGTGTGGGGACTCGGCACGATCCATTGCCTGACGCAGCAGGAGCCGGCAGCTTAGGCCCGCATTGCGCCGTCGATCACGTCGGCGACACGGGCCAGGTCGGCGAGGATGTGGGCGCGCCCATTGGCAGAGAGTCCCTCCGCCGTTCGAACCCGTCCCAGGCACGCTTCCAGGCTCTCGAGTGCGGAGCACAGATAGACCGTCGCTTGGTCCACCGCCAACCATGCGCGCTCATGCGCTCCCAGGCACAGCCCTCCGAGCTCGACCACGAGCCGCTCGGGGCTGCGGCGCTCGAGTCCCGTCGGCGGCGGCTCGGGCGGATCGTTGCGCACCGCCGCAACATGCCAACGATCGGCATCGACGCGACAGCCGACCCACAGACTGTGGGGCAGCGCCAGTCTGCCCCACCGACGCAACACACCGACGACGTCGAACTCCAACTCACCGTCGGGAGGCGGCCGCAGGCTCACGGCCTCGGTCGTTGCCAGTCCGCCGCGAACTACGCGCCAAAGCGCCACGGTGCGGCCACGGAGAGCGGTACTCAATTGATTCAGCAGCTCGCAGCGGCGCTCATAGAGACCAATCAGAGAGGATTCGCGCATCGCGAGCTCCTCGGTTTGTGTCTCTACAAGAACCCCAGACCCGTCCTGAAGTAACGCGTGTCGCGCATGCGGCCCGCGCGTGCGTGACGAGGATCATCAACCCAGTGTGCCGTCTGAGCGCAATCCTATTGCAGCTGCCAAATCTCCACGCGATTCCCTGTGAGGATCGGAATCAGCACGCGATTGCGCTTGGCGTCATAGCCGATATCGGCGGGACTTGGAACGCCACTGATGATCTTCGTGCCCTGGGTACTGTCGAAGCGCGTGATGGATGAGTCCGTCCAGCTCGACACAACCACTTTCCCCCCGATCATCTCCACGCCATCGAACCCGCCGACGCCTCTGGCGATTACGCTGGGCGCGCGATCGCCGGGTTTCCACGCCATCACCGCCTTGCCGCCGTACTGCACCACGATGAACCGCCGCCCCACGGCGTCGAGTGTGATCCCGTTGGGCCGGCCGAGTGTGTCACCCCGCACGGCGACCGTCACCTTGCGATCCGGTCCGACGCGGAAAATGCGGTCCGGCCCAGGATGCAGAACATTGCCGACGTCATCGAAGCGAATGCCGGTGTCGGTGACGTAGATCGCGCCGTTGGGAGCGATCGCGATGTCGTTGAGGAACACCGCTCCCAGGCTGTCCAGCTTCACGCTGTCAACGGGAGCCCCGGTCCGCGCGTTGAACGCGCGCACGACGTCGATGTCCGCCACCCACAGCGTGTCGCCGAGCACAGCCAGACCCTTGGGCGCGTTGAGTGTCACACCACCGCGACCGCCTTCGATAAACTTGAGCACTTCGATCGCCCCGTCCGGCCGCACGCGGCTGATGAAGCCGTTGTTGTCCTTCGTCAGCGGGCTGCCGTTGATGTTCGACACGAAGTAGATGTCCTGCGCCGAATCGTCGAGCACAGATTCCGGCGTCAGAAACCCGACGACCGTCGCCACCTTGGTCGCCCGGGAATTGGGGGGGGGCGGCGGAACCTGTGGCGCCGGCGCTACCGTGTCTTCCGTGAGTGAGCCCTGCGGGGGCGGGGGCGGCCGCCGCCGGTCCACCGGCTGGCACGCCGCGAGCGCTGCGAGCATGGTACATAGGACGGTCGTTCTCATCGGGGCTCTTTCACCTCGGGCCAAGGTCCCCCAACGGTCGCACGAGAGTGCCCCTTGAGGTAGGGGGGTCGCGGGCACGCGCCGACCTCCGACTTTGTGATGGACTGCACAACCCTTCGGTTCATCGGTGCCCTTCCTCCTCGGCCAACGATTGAATGTGGTGCAACACCCGCGTGTGGATCGCCGTGACGATCTCCCGCGCGGGCACAGTCCAATAGACTTGCGGGAACATGTCAACCACGTAGGCAGTCCGCCCTTCGAGCCGGGTCCGGCCTCCGGGAAGCGGTGTAAGCCTGAATTCGCCGTGCGTCGCTCGGAAGTAGCCGTCGAGGTGGGGCGGGTGAATCTCGCCGTAGGGGCTCAGCTCGGTCATCGGCGGCGCCTGGGCGGTGATGTCGAACGCAAGCAGCTGGTTTTCCTGCCAGGCCGTGATCGGCTCGACGAAGCTGCCCGTCGTAAAGTCGCAATAGCGAAGTGCGCGCACCCCGGTGCCCTCGATGCGCGCGCGCAGCGGCGCCGCGACGCCGGCGCGGAACAGCAGCTCTGTCGGCGGCGCCAGATCCGGGAAACTGACAACGTGCCGCCAAACGACTTCCGGTGGGGCCGCGATCTCGACCACCGTGACGACTTCGTGGACGGGCGGCGCCGGCCGGGGCTCGACACCGACGACGAGCGGGACCATCAGCGCCATGCCGGCACCGGTGGACGGGTGGACCCCGTGCCGCGCGACGATCCGGCCCAGCACAGCACCCGGGAAAGCGATTGCCAGGGCGATCGGCATCGCCATCACGGTGCACACCGCGCCCTCGAGCGCGAACAGGATGAGCAGGCCGGCGCCAATCGCGACACTCGCCATCGCGATGACGATCGATTGGCCGGATGGGCGGTCATATCCGCGGTTGTAGATGTAGGAGCTGATGTACCCGACCGTGAACGGGACGCCGAGGAACAACCCGGCCGAGTAGGTGCGTCGCAGATAGATCCCGACGCCGACGGTCAGAAGCAGAATTCCCTGTGCGGCGGCGACGCCGAGCAGCGCGCTCTTCAGCCGGTCATCAACGGCGGGGGGTGGAGCTTCCGAGGCCCATTCGACCTTGGACCGCGACGGCACGAGCGAAAAAATCGCCATGAGCGCGTAATTCACCCCGGGCAGGAAAAAGAACAGCGCCGCCCACGGCGACCAGCCCGCGTCGGCGGCCCGCCGCATCGTCATGCTGACCCCGATCCACAGGAACGGCAGCGCGATCAGCACAAGCGCCGGGAGCAACCAATCTGGAGCGCCGGTCAGCAGCTTGGCGCGAGTGCTCAGCAAAGGTGAGAGGTAGTCGGTCGGCGTCCAGACCCTGCCCGCGACCTGCCAAATCAGGAGCGCGTCGATGCCGAACTTCAGCGCCATGAGACCGACGCCGTGCCGGAAATACGTGCCGCGATCGACGGGATCGCGGAACCCGAACCACAGGCGCACCCAGCGGTCGAGCATCGTGGGACCTAGGCCTTCGCTTCCTCCAGCTCCTTCTTCCGCGCCTCGGTCACCTTCGCCGCGATTTCCGACGGCGCGTCCTGGTACACGTGGAACTTCATGCGATACGTCCCGCGCCCATGGGTAATCGAATGCAGCGTCGTGGCGTACCGGTCGAGCTCGGCCTCGGGGACGAGCGCCTTCACCTTCGTGAGTCGTCCATCCTTCTCCGTGCCGACGATGTGCCCGCGACGCGAGGAGAGATCGCCCATCACGGCACCCTGATATTCGTCGGGCGTCCAGACTTCGACATCCATGATCGGCTCGAGCAGCACGGGCCGCGCTCCCGGACTCACGTTTCGGAACGCCAGAATGCCGGCCATTTTGAACGACATTTCGTTCGAGTCCACGTCGTGGTAGGAGCCGTCGTATAGCTCGAACTTGAAGTCCACGACCGGATAGCCGGCGATCGGCCCCTTGTGCGCCGCCTCGAGCACGCCGCGCTCGACGGCCGGGATGTATTGCCGCGGGATCACGCCGCCGACGATCTCATCCACGAACTGCACCCCGGAGCCACGGGGCAGCGGCGCGATCCGAATCCAGCAGTCGCCGTACTGCCCGCGCCCGCCGGTCTGCTTCTTGTGCTTCCCCTGTCCCTCTGATTTTCCCCGGAACGTTTCGCGGTAGGCGACTTTGGGCTTGGCGGTCTGCGCGTGGACGCCGAACTTCCGCGCCAGGCGTCCGACCACAATCTCGAGATGCCGCTCGCCGAGCCCCCGAATGAGTGTTTGGCTCAGCTCGCTGTTGTACTCGTGATGGAACGTCGGATCCTCTTCGTGCAGCTTGTGCAGGCCGGTCGACAGCTTGTCTTCCTCCCCGCGCTGCTTCACCTCGACGGCGACGGTGATCACCGGCTCGGGGAACGGAATCTTCGGCAGGACGAGACCCATGTCCTTGGCCGAGAGCGTGTCGTTGGTATGCGTGTCGCGCAGCTTCGCGACCACACCGATGTCACCCGCGTGCAGCTCGGGGAGCTCGATCCGCTCCTTGCCTTGCGCGACGCACAAGTGATTGAGCTTCTCGGACACTTCGCGCGGCGCGTTCCAGACGTCCTGTCCGTTCTTGACGCGGCCCGAGAAGATGCGGAACAGCGTGACGTCGCCGACGTGCGGCTCGGAGACCGTCTTGAACACCTGCGCTGCCAACGGTCCCGCGTCATCCGCCTTCAGGGTCAAGCGCTCGGCGGTGCCCCATTTCTGCGCATCGACAGGCGGGCGCTCGTTGGGTGCCGGACACAGCTCGACGAGCTTATTGAGTAACGCGCGCGTGCCGTACGTCAACTCGGCGGCGCCGCAGAACAACGGGAACAGCTCCCCCTTCGCCATGCCGGCCTTCATCGCGGCGATCGCCTCGTCGCGGCCGATCTCTTCGCCGCCGAGGTAGCGCTCGAGCAGCGTGTCGTCGGTGGCGGCGATGCTTTCGATCAATTCCTGGGAATACTTCTCGAAGCGCTGCTTGTACTCGTCGGGAACGTCCACCTCGTCGTACTCGCCCGCCTTGGTTCCCTTCTTATAGAGGTGCGCCTTCTTCGAGAAGAGATTGATGATCCCGTGGAACTCCATTCCTTCGCCGACCGGGATCTCCACCGGGATCACCTTGGGCGTCAGCTGCGCTTTGATCTGATTGAAGACGCGCTCGAAGTTGGCGTGCTCCTTGTCCATCAGCGACACGAAGAACAGGCGGGGCAGCGAGCGGCGCTCGCAGTAGTCCCACACCTTCTCGGTCCCGACTTCGACGCCGGCCGTCGCCGACAGGACGACGACTGCCGAGTCCGCGGCATACACGCCCGCGAGCGCGTCGCCCGTGAAGTCGAGATATCCCGGTGTGTCGATGAGGTTGACCTTCGTGTCCATCCATTCGGCAACGGCGAGGGCGAGGTTGATCGAGTACTTGCGTTCGATTTCGTCGGCGGTGTAATCGGTGAGGGCGGTTCCGTCTTTCACGGAGCCATGTCGTTTGCTCGTTCCGGCCACGAACGCCAGCGCATCGACCAGGGAGGTCTTGCCGCTCGCGCCGTGGCCGACGACGGCCACATTCCGGATCTCCGGCGTCTTATACACACGCATGGGGCGCAGCTCTCCTGCGAGGGGGACCAAAAATATGGACCGAGGGTGCAGGGCCGGGCTAGGCCATGCAACGACTAGGCAACAGACGCACCGCGGTAAACAGCGAAACGGGGGTCAGGACAAACCGCTTGTCCCAACCCCCGTTTACCGAGGCCGGCGATCCTCAATAGCTTACAGCTTCCATCTCTCCATCCGCCGTCGCATCATGGTCGTGCTGAGCGTACCTGATATGCTCGACCAGCCGGTGCAGTATCTGCATGGCACGCAGGTTCAGCGCGAGTGCCGTGACCTTGTCAGCGCCGACGAACGCCTGATCGGCCTGTACGCGCAGATCCTTCACGTGCGCCAGAATCGCCCGAATGCGAGGCGCGTCACGGCCGCCGAGGAACTTCTCGATCCGGTCGATCGCGTTGTCGACCGCGAGGCCGGTGCGCTCGGGCGCGTTCGGGAAGAGCTCGATCACGGCCGACAGCACGTAACGGAACGCGGCCCGGCGATCCGCGCGCGCGGTGGCGGTATCACCCCGCTGAAATGCGGCCCACGCGGAATCACGGCTGGCGCGTGCGGAGTCGAGATAGGCGCGTGCGACCGGATCATCCGTCGTCCGAAGCGTATCGAGGACTCTCCGGATCCAGCCGTCGCAGTTGGTGCCGCCACCCGCCGTCGCCGCGACGTTGTCGGCTATCGCCTGGGCGTTCTGTGCGAGCATAACCTCGTTCGAAGACGCCCCAGTCGGATCCTGGCTGCACGCTGTCGCCGCAAACGTCAGAGCGGCAAGCGCTATCGTCATGCGTTTCAACATCAATCGCTCCGTGAGAAGTCTGGCCTTGGACGCTGCAGCGTGGACGCCGTTAAGACTCCACGGGAGGGGGCTCAGGTAACGGGACGACCGGTACCGGAGGAGGGGGCGGAGGCGAGCCGGGTGTGGCGTGGTGCGTGACGGGTGCGAGTCGAAACGCCGCAAGCCCGGCGATCGCCATGAAAAAACCCGCGAGCACGAAAGACATGACCTGGCTCACGTCGTACACCTTCCCGATGAGCGGTGGACCTACGGTGCGACCCAACGCACTGATCGCCTGCGCGGCGCCGAGGATCGTGCCTTGCTCGTTGGGGTCGGCGTAGACGGACACGAGGCCCGTCGCTGCCGGAGAGAACAGACTGTTCGAAACGGCGAGCACGAACGTCCATACGTACAGGAGTGCCGAGCTCGGCAGGAACGGCACGATGGCAATCGACGCCGCCATCCCGAACGTCCCGATGATGACCAGCGTCCGCTCACCCGTGCGCCGCACCACCTTGCCGAAGAAGTAGCCCTGCACCGCCGCCGCGGTCACGCCGATGATGATGAAGAGGAAGGTCAGTTGCAGCTGCTTCCACCCGAGCGCGTCCATCGCACGGTACGGCAGCGCCGCGGTATATCCAGCGAATCCGAGCGGGACCAGCGCCCACACCGCCATGAGCGGGCGGAGGCGGGGCCGCGCGATCGCGTGACCGATGTGATTCAGGTCGAAGAGCGGCCGCTTCACGCGGAGCTCGCGTTTCAACGACTCGGGCAGGATGAAGTAGGCCGACACGAAGTTCGCGAGCGACAATCCGACGCCAACGAGACCAGGCCATCTGTGCCCCAGAAAGTGGTCGGCCAGTCCTCCCAGCGCCGGCCCCGCGCTGAACCCGATCCCGAAGGCCGCGCCGACGATGCCCATGCCGCGCGACCGCTCAGCCCGCGTGGTGATGTCGGCCATGTACGCCTGGGCCACCGAGATGTTGCCGCCCGCAAAGCCGGAGACGACCCGCGACAGGAACAGCACCCAGTACGAGCCGGCGAACGCAAACAGGGCATAGCCGGCCGCGTTGAAGAGCATCGTCGTCAGCAACACGGGCCGGCGGCCGATCCGGTCGGACAATTTGCCGAGCAGCGCGGTCGCGACGAACTGCATGAAGGAGTAGACGCCGAGCACGGCGCCATACGCGAGGCCGCTGGCCCCGAAGCGCTGCGCGTAGAACGGCAGGATCGGCATCACGATCCCGAAGCCGATCAGATCGATCAGGACGGTGAAGAAGATGACGGCGTAGCGGGAGCGGGAGGCGGGCATGGGGGGAGGAATATACAGGTTGCAGGGTCGCGGAAACGGAGGCAGACTATGGGAGCCTTTGCCACCCGCCCGTTCCCATAGGTCCAGGAGAATCACAATGCGGCGCTTTGTCCTGAGAACCGCCACGATCGCGGGCGCGATCGTCGTCGCGGCATGCGTCGAGTACGCACCGATCACTCCGACTGCAGAAACGGCCACGCAAGCTCCAACCGCCGGCAGCCCAACGCTTCAAGTCGTCGCCACACCCGCAGACGCAAAATCCTACGTCATCAACTTCACTGGCTCGCAGGTTCCGACAGATCTCGCCGCGCAGGTGAGTGCCGCGGGCGGAACCGTGACCAGGACTGTCGACCAGATTGGCGTCGCCGTGGCCGCGTCGAGTGACCCGAGCTTCGCCGCTCGCGCCGCGAAGATCAATGGGGTCGCGGACGTGACGGAAGACATCGACGTACAGTGGGTCGCGCCGGAACGGGTCGTCGCTGCAGGCGATTTTGACCCCGCCGCAAGCTTCGGCGCGACGGAGGCCTTCCGGCAGATCCAATGGGCACCTGACGCGATCTCGGCCCCGGCGGCCTGGGATGTCGGCGCGCGGGGCGCAGGTGCGCGCGTGGCAATCCTGGACGGCGGCATCCACAGCACTCACCAAGACATTGCGCCGAACCTCGATGTCGCGCACTCACGGTCGTTTGTCACGGGCAAGGCTTTCAACTTCGATCAAGCGCGTGACACGCTGGGCGTCTGCCGCCTGAATGACACGTTCTGGCACGGCACCCACGTGGCAGGAATCGTCGGCGCTCCCGGTCAGGGCCTCGGGACGGTCGGAATCGCGCCGAGTGCCACCCTGATCGGCGTAAAGGTGCTGCATTGCGGGAGCGGCTCGTTCGCGAGTGTCATCGCGGGAATCGTGTATGCCGCCACCCCGATTGCCGAAGGCGGCGCCGGCGCGGACGTCATCAACATGAGCCTCGGGGCGCTGTTCCCGCGGCAAGGCGTCGGGGCCGCAAAACTTGCCGTCGCGCTCGGCAAGGCGACCACGTACGCCTACCAGCGGGGCGTAACCGTGATCGCGGCTCTCGGGAATAACGCCGCCGATCTCGATCACACCGCCAACCTGATTTTTGTCCCGGCGATGTCGCCGCATGTGATCGCCGTGTCGGCGACCGGTCCCATGGGATGGGCACTCGGCGCCAACAACCTCGATCGGCCGGCGTCGTATACGAACTTTGGTCAGTCGGCGGTCACGTTCGCGGGACCGGGTGGCGACTTTGTGTTGCCAGGCGAGGCCCCCTGCACGAAGCCTCTGAATCCCAGCGGCTCTCTCACACGCCCGTGCTGGGTGTTCGACCTCGTTCTCGCGCCGCAGCGTGGGGCCGGGAGCGCCATAAACTCGTACGCATGGGCCGCAGGCACGAGCATGGCAACGCCGGCGGTATCGGGCGTCGCCGCATTGATCATTGGAAAGTTTGGCCGCATCGGACCGGCCGCAGTCGAGCGGCGTCTGCGTCAGTCAGCGGACGATCTCGGCAAGCCTGGTAACGACGATTTCTACGGTGGTGGTCGCGTCAACGCGCTCAAAGCGGTTCAGTAACGCCCCGACGCGACGAGAGACAACCGGGCCCGCCGAGTGGCGGGCCCGGTTGCATTCAGGCCGCGATCGATTCGCGCGGCGCCTGGCCCACGTCGAGCAGGATGCGGCCCGCCGTCGCGCCGAGGATGAGCGCGCCGCCCGCCAGCGTCGCGGGGCCGGGTGTCTCACCATGCACCAGCCAGGCCCAGATCGGATTCAGCACCGGCTCGATAAGAAGGAAGAGCCCGACCTCGAGCGCCCGCACCCGCGGCACGGCGCGCGCCAGAAAGAGGTACGGGATTCCGAGCTGGCACACGCCCAGAAAGACCACGACGGCCCAATCGACCGGCCGTCCGGTGACGAGTGGCTGTGCCATGACGAGTGCGATCGTCCCGGCGGTCAGATTACCCGCCACCGCGGCGGCGGCGACGGACTGGCCGCGCGCCGCCAGCCACCGATAGCCCATCACCGTGAAGGCCCACGTCACCGCGCAGATCGCCGCGAGCACGTTGCCGAGGACAGGATTCGGCGCCGTCGCCGACGGCCGATCGTGACCGAGCAGAAACAGCCCCAGCCCCACACCCATGACCGCCATCTGGCCGATGTCGCGCCGCGTGGCGTGCTCACCCAGCAGCACGGGCGCGAGCAGCAGAATGAAGAGCGGGCTCGTGGACTGCAGGAAGATCGCGCTGGCCGCTGTCGTGTGCTTGTTCGCCTGCACATACAGCAGCGTCGTCGCGGCGTACGAGAAGCCGACTACGAGGGTGCGCCAGCTCCACCCCCGCCGCGCTTCGGGAAGCAGCGCGAGGATGGTGAGCATCGCGAGCGCCGCGCGGAACGCCGCGAGCTGCCACGCCCCGAAGCTGCAGAACTTGATGGCCGCGCCCCCGCTCGAGAACAGAACGGCTGCGACAATGATTTTCGATCGGGGACTCATGGCACCTCGCCGGGAGCGAGGAATATAGGCTAGCTTGGTGCCGATGAGGGTTTGTGTCGCCGCGGCACTCGCCGTGATACTGGTCGCCTGTTCGCACGGCGTACGCGAGTCGCCCGAGCTCGCTCCGAGTCACGATGCCGATTTCCTCACGGCGGCGAATTTCGTCGAGGTCAAGGGGGGCACGTTGTACGACGCCGTTCAGCAGCTACGCCCGGCGTGGATTCTGCGCACGCGGCAGAACCCGGTACTGCCAGCTCAGACCAACGTGATTATCTACATGGATGGAGCGCGCTACGGGGCGGGGATCGACGGCCTGCGCACGCTCGCGCTCAGCGCGATTGCAACAGCGCGGTACTTCTCTCCCCTCGAGGCGACGGCGCGTTTTGGTCCGGGCCACCCCCTCGGCGCCATCGAAGTGATCACCCAACCCCACTAGCAGCCGTGGAAGTCCAGGTCTTCGGTGTGCGCAAGAGCGCGGACACGCGCGCAGCGCTGCGGTTTTTCGCCGAGCGGCGCATCAAGGTCCATTTCGTCGATCTGCACGAGCGCGCCGCGTCGGTCGGCGAGCTGCGGCGCTTCGCGCAGAAGTTCGGCATCACCGCGCTCCTCGACCGGGAATCGCGCCGGTTCGGGGAGCTGGGGCTGCGCTCGGCGATGCTGAGTGAAGAGCGTTGGCTGGAAAAACTGTCGCTCGAGCCATTGCTGCTGCACATGCCGCTGGTGCGCAACCAGCAGCAGCTCACGATCGGCGCCGCGGAGGAAACCTGGAACACGTGGTACGCCGCTGCGAAATCCTAGCGCTCGTCCTGTGTACCGCGTGTGCGACCGCAAGCAAGCCCCGCGTGACGACTGACGACCTGCAATTCGTCGATTCGCTCTTCACGGCCTACAGCGGGTGCACGGTGCCGGGCGCGAGCGTCGTGGTGATCGCGGACGGGCGCGTGGTGCTGCGACGCGCCTACGGGATGGCGGACCTCGAGCGTCGCGTCGCCGCTACGCCGGAGACCGATTACCGCCTCGCGTCCGTCTCGAAACAGTTCACCGCCATGGCCGTGATGCTGCTCGCCCGGGACGGCAAGCTCCGTTACGACCAGCCGGTGCGGGACTTCCTGCCCGAGCTGCCCGGCGCCGCGCAGCCCGTGACGGTCCGCCACCTGCTGAACCACACGTCGGGCCTCGTGGACTACGAGGACCTGGTTCCCGAATCGCGCACCGCGCAGCTCGACGATCGTGACGTCCTCGACCTGCTCGCGGCAAAGGATTCGGTGTACTTCCCGGCGGGAACCCAGTATCGCTACAGCAACTCCGGATATGTGCTGCTCGGCCTGATCGTGGCACGCGTGTCGGGGCTGTCGTTCCCGGAGTTCCTGCGCACGCGAATCTTCCAACCCCTCGGCATGAGCGCGACCGCGGCCCACGTGGAGGGCTCGGACACGGTGCCGCGCCGGGCCTATGGGTACTCACCGCACGGCGGGATGTTCGTTCAGACGGACCAAAGTGTCACAAGCGCCACGCTGGGCGACGGCGGGATCTATACGAACGTGGACGACATGCAGCGGTGGGATCAGGCGCTTTACCCGGGGAGCACTGCGCTCGTCGATGCAGCGACCTTGGATCTGGCGGCGACGCCGCCCCACCTGCCGGCGGGGGCGACCACGGAATACGGCTTCGGCTGGTTCGTCGATACCTATCGGGGCGAACAACGCTGGCGCCATACCGGCGAGACCAGTGGGTTCCGGAATGCGATCCAACGGTTCCCGCGCCGCCGTCTGACGGTCATCGTGCTGACCAATCGCTCCAGCGGCGAACCAGGCGCGATCGCCGAGCGCATCGCCGACCGGTTGTTGTTTCGCTAGCGCTCGATCCGATACCCGAAGGTCCGGACGGTAACGATGTGGCGGGGATGGGCGGGATCGCGCTCCAGCTTGCGCCGCAACATGGCCACGTGCGTGTCCACAGTCCGGCTCATCACGTCCTCGGCGTAGCCCCACACCTCGCGCAGCAGCTCGAGCCGGCTCGCCACGCGCCCGCCGCGTTTGAGCAGTGCGGCGAGCAGCGCGTATTCCTTAGGCCGTAGCTCCGCCGGCCGGCCGGCTCGCTGCACCTGGTGGCGCGCGAAGTCCACCGTGACGTCGCCGAAGCCCTGCAGCGACGGGTCCCCGACGCCCTCGCGCCTGATCCACTCGAGAAAATCGGCTGCACGCTTGACCGTCCCGATGATGCGTTCGTCGTCGAACGGCTTCAGGAGATAATCGAACGCCCGGATCTCGAACGCGTGTACGGCGTGCTCTTCGAATGCGGTGACGAACACGATCGCCGGCGGCCGCTCTTCGTTCACCGCCGCCGCGACCGCGAAACCGTCGAGGTCGGGCATCTGAATGTCCAGGAACACGAGATCCGGCGGCGGCGTCGTGCGCCGCAACAGCTCCACGGCGTCGCGACCGCTCGAGCACTCCTCGATGTGCGTGACGCTGCTGATCTGCTGCAGCACGCCGCGGAGCCTGCGCCGCGCCGGCGCTTCGTCGTCAACGATGATCGCGCGCATGATCGGAGTAGGGAATGTCGATCACGGCCAGGGCGCCGCCGGGACCCGGGGCGGGGGCGTTGGTCAGCTCGAAGCGATGACCCGGACCGTAGAGTTCCTGCAGACGGGCCCGTGTGTTGGCGAGTCCCAATCCTCCGCCGCTGGAGCTGCCGTTGAGGCCCGGCCCGTTGTCACGCACCTCGAGATGCAGGCGGTCGCCCTCCCGGACCGCGGCGATCGAAATCTCCGCGACGTTGCCGTTGGGGACGACGCCGTGTCTGATCGCGTTCTCCACAAGCGGCTGCAGGAGCAAGGTCGGGACGACGGCGGACGCGGCCCGGGGATCAACGCGAAATGTCACGCGCAAACGATCGCCGAATCGAGCTTCCTGGATGGCGACGTAATGGTCCAGCAACTCGAATTCCTCCTCGAGTGTGACGAGCGGACCCCGTTCCCGGTTAAAGGATTGCCGCAGCAGCTCCGACAGCCGCGCGATCATCCGGTTCGCCTGCTTGGGATCCTCGAGGACGAATGCCGAAATGGTGTGCAACGTGTTGAAGAGGAAGTGCGGCTGGAGCTGTCCCACGAGCGCATCCAGCCGCGCCTGTACGAGCTGCGTCTCGAGTCGAGCGGTGCGCCAGGCGTAATACAGCCCGGCGACCATCGCGTAGACGAGCACATTGAACGTCCACCAGATCCCGATGCCGTCCCGCACGCCTGTGAGGAACGTATGCGGTGTGCGCCACAAACCGAGCGCCCATTTCAGGCCGCCCTCGAAGCCGGCGCAGGCGACCGCGGTGATCAGCGCCATGGGAATGTGGGCGGCGATGACCACTGCCGGCCGGCGAATTCCGATGGCCCATGCGGCAAACGCGCATGCCGGCGCCGTAAACAGCGCCCAGCTCCACCACCCCGTGAGCTGCCAGGCGAGGATCCAGCTCCAGGATCGTGGGTCGGCGCTGCCCGCCGTCTGGAAGTGCATCTGGATCGCGAATAGCAGCGCGACCGCGGTCCAGGCACCCCAGACGATCAGTGCACGCTTCATGAGCTTCATTGTAGCATGCTACGAAACCGGTGACGGGCCCGTAGGCACGTGGTGGTCAGAATCGTGTGAACTTCACAAGGCCGTAACGCAGTGCCTCTACGCTGGTTCCCGCCGCGCCGTCAGATTGTCCGCGGGAGGTCACACCATGCGACTACCGCTGCTCGGGTTCATCGTACTCGTCGCTGCCGGCGACCGGTCCTCCGATCGTGACGCATTGCTCGCGGCCGACCGTTCGCTCTCCGACAAGACCGCTGCGCGGGGCATGGTGCAGGGGTTTCTGCCGAGCATGACCGAGGGCGCCGCATATCTGTATCCGGGCGCGCCCCTGCTGCGCGGCACCGCGCGAATTCGCACGTTTCTCGAGACCGCCGACTCGCTCGGGAAACAGACGTGGGCGCCCGCGTTCGCGGACGTCTCAGCCGACGGCCGGTTCGGCTACACCTACGGCTGGACGCACGCCGCTGGGACACGCGGCAAGTACCTCGCGTGCTGGCAAAAAGCCGGGAGCAGCTGGCGACTCGTCGCCTACGCCAGCACGAGAACGGTGCCGGTCACGGAGTCGGTTGCGCCACGCGGTCCCGGTGGTGAACTCGGTGTGCAGGTGCGCGGCCGCGCTGATCCGCACGAGCTGCTGCAGGCGGACTCCGCATTCGCCGCGCTGTCGGTGACGAGCGGGGCAAAGACCGCGTTCCTCGCGTTCGCGACCGAGGATGCGATCTCGTTCGGGGGCGGAGCGCAAATGACGCAGGGGCGGCAGGCGATTGGCGCGGGGTTCGATGGCTTTCCGGCCGGCGCGGTGCTCGAATGGTGGCCGGTCACAGCGGAAATCGCGCCGTCTGGAGACCTCGGCTGCACCGTGGGCGAGGCGAAAATCACCAGCCTCAACCACTACAGCAAATACCTCACAATCTGGCGGCGCCAGCCCGACGGCAGCTGGAAATTCGTGGCCGATGGAGGGAATCTCCGGCCGGCGCCCTAGGGCTTCAGCGTCACCACGATTCCCGGACCGCTGCTGGGTCCAAAGCGCGCGCCGACTTCGGTCATGCTCATGTACTTGAGCGAATAGATGAGCTCCGCCGGGATCGTCTTGAGAAACTCGATGTCGCCCTTGTCCCGCTCGTCCATGTAGACGTGGATCTCTGCCATCCGGGCATCCGAGCCCGGCTGGGGCATCAGTACCATCTCGCGCGCTCGCCCCAGCCACCTCGGCCGCAGCAATCGGACGACGTCGAATGCGTTTCCGACGCTCGGCCGCGCGCGCTCGATCTCTTCCTGTGTGATCAGCGTGCTGCTGCTCTTTGGCTTGGACTGCGCCGGCGCCGCTGATGCTACGAGCGCCATCGCGCACAACGGCACCAACGCACGAACGATCGTCAACATGGCTCCCTCCGTGGACCGCGTTACCGATACCCGGCTGCCTGCAGAGAAAATAACTCCGCATAGAGCCCGCCGCGCGCCACCAATTCTTCATGTGTCCCGTCATCCGCCAGCTCACCGCCCTTGAGCACCAGGATTCGATCGGCCATCCGCACGGTCGAAAAGCGATGGGAGATCAACACCGCCATCCGCCCCTTGGTCAGCTCCGCGAACCTCAGGAACACCTCGTACTCGGCACGGGCATCGAGCGCCGCGGTCGGCTCGTCGAGAATCAACACTTGCGCCTCGCGCATATACGCACGCGCCAACGCCACCTTCTGCCATTCGCCACCTGACAGCTCCACGCCGTTATCGAACCGCTTGCCGAGCATCTGATCGTAGCCTTGCGGCACCCGCTGGACGACCGAGTCGGCGAGGCTGCGTGTGGCCGCTTCGCGAATGCGGGCGTCGTCGTCCAGTGACTCGATCTGGCTGACGCCGATGTTCTCGCGCAGAATGAAGTCGTAGCGGACGAAATCCTGGAAGATGATGCCGATGTTCCTGCGCAGACTGTCGAGGTCGTAGTCGCGGACGTCGACGCCGTCGAGCAGGATGCGACCCTCGTCGGGGTCGTACAGCCGAGCCAGGAGCTTCACCAGCGTCGTCTTCCCCGCCCCGTTCTCGCCGACGAGCGCGATACGCTCATGTGGCTCGAAGGTGAACGACAGCCCGCGCACGGCCCAGCGCTGCGAGCCCGGATAACGGAAGCCGACATTCTCGAAGCGGAACCCCGCCTGCAACGGTCGGGGCACCGGTCGGGCTCCGGGTTTCGAGACCACGCTCGGCTGGACGTCGAAGAACGTGAACAAGTCGCTCAGGTAGAGGCTCTGCTCGTAAATCGACGACAGCGAGATGAGCACACTCTGGATCAAGCCTCGACTCTGCCGAAACGAGCCGGCGAGAAACGTCAGCGTGCCGATCGTGAAGTCGCCCATCACGGTGCGATAGATGATCACCGCGTAGGCGCCGTAGTAGCCGAGTGTTCCCACCGTCACGAGCAGCGTCGAGACGAGATTGCGCTTGACCGCGAGCCGCTTGTTCTCCTGATAGAACTTCTCCGACAGACTGGCGTACCGTCCCACCAGGAAGTCCGACAGGCCGAACAGCTTCACCTCCTTGGCCGATTCGTCGGACGCACCCATGTAGCGCAGATAGTCGAGCAGCCGGCGCTCGGGGGTCCACCGGAACAGCAGCGAGTAGCCGAGGGATGCGAAGTGCGCTTCGCCCAGGAATGCCGGCAATACCGCGACGGTCAGGAGCAGGAGCAGCCAGGGCAGCTGCACGAGCAGGACGCTCGCGAGCGAGATCAGGGTGATGAGATCCTGCGCCGTCCCCAGCAGCAACGTGAACAGGCCGATGCGCCCCACAGTCTGGCGGCGGGCGCGCTCGAGGTGATCGTAGATCTCGGCGTCCTCGAATTGCGCGAGATCGAGCGTGGCGGCGTGCTGCATGAGACGCACGCTGAGCCGATTGGCGAACAGATCCCCGAGCAGGCTCTCGAGCAGCGAGGAGAGCCGCGCCAACCCCTCGCCCACGACGGCGATCCCGAGCTCGAGCCCGACGAGGCCGGCGAGATGCCACCAATCGGGGGTGCCGCCGGCGTGCACCGTGGCGACGCCGGCGATGACGCCATCGATAATGAGCTTACCGATCCAGAGAACTGCGACGGGGATGAGGGACCGGACCGCCCGCAGCACCAGAATGGCGACGGTGTAGCCGCGGTGCGTTTGAAACACCAGGCGGACCAGCGGCGGCACGTGTTGCAGGGCGGCAAGCCGTTCGCCCCAGGTGGGCGGGGCGTCGGGACTGGCGCCCTGAGCGGCGCGCGCCGCGCGATACAGACGCCGTTTCCCCATGGCGTTAACTTCGCTCAGACCAGGACGTCAGACCAGACACATGCCACTATCCCTGATTGCAACCCTGTGCTTGCTGACCATCCAGGCGCCTGGTGCGAGCCTGACGCCTCGCGATTCGGCCTTCCACGCGCTGAATCGCCTGGCGTACGGCGCCCGCCCCGGCGAAGCCGACAGCATCGCGCGGCTCGGCGTGATGCGGTGGATCGAGCAGCAACTCGATGCTGAGCACGTCCCCGACCCGCAAATCGCCGAGCACGAGCGCCAATTCAAGATCCTCGATTACGATCGCGCCGATCTCGCCGGTCGCTACCGGGACGCGACCCGCGAGCGCCAGCGTCTGCAGCGCGAGGCCGCGGCGACCGGCGACTCGACCCGGATGCGCGATGCCCGCCCCATGCAGGAGTTCCGGGAGCTGGGCGGTCAACTGCAGCAGCTCGCCATCGTGCGTGCCGCCGTGTCAGAGCGGCAGCTCCGAGAGGTGATGGTCGATTTCTGGACCAATCATTTCAACGTTTTCGTCGGCAAGGGCGCCGATCGCTTCTTGCTGCCTTCCTATATAGAGGAAACGATCCGGCCGCGGGCACTCGGCCGCTTCGAGGACTTGCTCATCGCGACGGCCGAGAGTCCCGCGATGCTGTTCTACCTCGACAATGCGCAGAGCGTGGCACCGGGCTCCAGACCTCCGGCACAGCGCCCTCCTGCCTTCTTATTGCGGCGACGGTTTGGAATGAATGAGATGCCCGAAGAGCGCCGGCAGCGGGAGCAACGTCGGCCCAGAGGCATCAACGAGAACTATGCGCGCGAGCTCCTCGAGCTCCACACCCTTGGCGTTGACGGCGGTTACACCCAGCAGGACATCATCGAAGTCGCGCGCACCTTCACCGGTTGGAGCATCGAGCCCCCGGAACGGGGATCCGGTTTCGTGTTCCGCGACTGGGCCCACGACCATGGAACGAAGCACGTCTTTGGGCTCACCTTCCGTGATGACGGCAAGGACGAAGGCATCAAGCTGCTCAAGCTCCTCGCGAACGAGCACGCCACGATGCATCACGTCAGCGCCAAGCTGTGCGCGCGCTTCGTCGCCGATGAGCCGCCGGATGGGTGCGTCGACGCCGCCGTGGTTGCCTGGCAACAGACGCACGGCGACATTCGCGCCGTGCTGCGCGCCATCTTCACGTCCCCGGACTTCTGGTCGGCGCAGGCGGTCCGCTCCAAGGTCAAGACGCCCTTCGAGTTCGTCGTGAGCGCGGTGCGCGCCACCGGTGTCGAGCCCGACGACACGCCGCGGCTCGCGCAGCTCGTCGCCCGCCTCGGCGAACCGCTGTACCAGCAACCCGCCCCGACTGGCTATGCCGAGACCGAGGAGCATTGGGTGAACAGCGGCGCGCTGCTGGCGCGCATGAACGCCGCCATGATGCTCGCCAAGGATTGCTCCAGTATCCCCGCGATCGATGATCACGCCCAGCTGGTGGACCTCATCGATACGAAACTGCTGGCCGGCACCATGTCCGCGCATACGCGGACCGTCATTCTCGAGCAGCTGACCGATATCCACGATCCCGAGCAGGCTCGGGTCATGGCCGTGGGCCTGGCCCTCGGTGGCCCTGACTTCCAAAAACAATGACCATCACCCGACGCGTCTTCGTGAAGGCCGGCGGCCTCACCCTTGTGAGCCTCGGACTCGATCCGCTCTTTCTTGCGCGCGCAGCATTTGCCTTAGGCCGTCCGTCCGTCGGGCCGTCCGACCGTCCCGTTCTGGTGTGCCTCTTCCAGCGCGGCGCCGTGGACGGGTTGAACATGATCGTCCCGCATGGCGAGCCGGCGTACTATCAGGAGCGCCCCCGCATCGCGGTTCCTGCCGGCGACGTCGTCGATCTCGATGGCCATTTCGGCCTGCATCCGAGTCTCGCGCCACTCAAAGAGCTGTGGGACAACAAGAGCCTCGCGGCGATTCACGCGATCGGCTCACCCGACGCGACCCGCAGTCACTTCGATGCGCAGGACTACATGGAGACCGGCACGCCCGGCGTGAAGAGCACCGGCGACGGCTGGATGAACCGCTATTGCCAGCACGACCGCGAGCATGCCGACACGCCGTTCCGCGCGGTCGCGTTCGGGCCGCAGTTGCCGCGCATCCTCGCCGGCAGTGCGCCGTCGCTTGCGATCGATGATCTGCAAGCGTTTGGTCTCCGCGTGCCACAGGAGGCCGCCCGCGATCGGCTGACGCGCGCCTTTGAGGAGCTGTACGACGGGGCGGGCACCGGCCTATTGGCGTCGTCGTCGCGTGAGGGATTCGAGGCGGTTCAGATGTTGAAGCGCGCCGACCCGACGCAGTACCGCCCCGCCGCTGGTGTCGAGTACCCGCCGGGCCGGTTAGGCAAGACGCTGCTCCAGATCGCGCAGCTCATCAAAGCGGACGTCGGGCTCGAGATCGCGTTCGCGGACTGCAGCGGCTGGGACACGCACGTGAACCAGGGCTCGAGCGACGGCCAGCTCGCCGCGCGGCTCCGTGAGCTGGGCCTGGCGCTCGCCGCGTTCAACCGTGACCTGGGCGAGCGCATGCACAACGTCGTCGTGCTCACCATGTCCGAGTTCGGCCGGACGATCCGCGAAAACGGCAACAGCGGTACCGATCACGGCCACGCGACCGCCATGCTGGCGCTCGGCGGGCCGGTGAATGGCGGCCGCGTCCTGGGCAAGTGGCCGGGGCTGGGTGTCGAGCAGCGCTTCGAGGGCCGCGACGTCGCGGTCACGACCGACTTCCGCGACCTCTTCGGTGAGATTCTGGCGCGTCACCTGAGTGCGACCGACCTGGGGACGGTCTTTCCCGGCTACACACCCAGCCCTGACAGATTCCTCGGAGCGATTCGCGGTTAGGCGTTCGCTGCCGCATCCAGCCGGATGATGCCGTCGCCCGCGCCGTCCCGAATCGTCAGCCAATCGGTGCGGACGCGGTCCCACTCCTGAATCACCAGGCCCTGATCCTCGAAGAGCGCTCGGATCTGGCTCGGGCTGAAGCCCGCGATATCCTCGAGAATCGGCACCAGCACCGACAGGGCGTCATCGCTGATCACGGTGCGCTTGGCGATATGCGCGACCTCGCGCGCTTCCGACGCCGCGATCGTGAAGCCGTCGCCGCGGTTTACGTGCAGCATCACCGGAATGTCCGATTGCCCGTCGCCGACGTACACGACCTGGTCGCGCGGCACGACGTGCCGCGCACGGATCTCTTCGACCGCTGCAACCTTGCCGTAGCCGGCCGCAACGCGCAGGAGCGTCCCGATCTTGCCGCCGTCGGGCTGGAACTGGAACCGGGTGCCCACGACATGATCGGCCGGGACGATGCTGTCGAGCGCCGAGAGCACGACCTCCTGAGGCGCCGCGGAGATCACGTAGAAGTCGAAACGGTTGCCATCGATTCCCTGTGCGAGCATCCGGGTGAGGAGCCCGACGTTGCGCTTGAGCCGCACCTGGCGCCCGACCTTGAGAAGATCATTGCGAGTGACTCGGGCGTACTCAGGATCATTCGCGAGCAGGTACGCCAGCTCGGCGCCCTGCTGCACGAGATTGAGGCTCGAGAGCGCTGCCACTTTCTCACGAAAGCTCGTGATCCCCAGCATCTCGCTCAGCACGATGCCGGAGTCGTTAAAGCTCAGTGTCTGATCGAAGTCACTTGCCAGCAGGTAATGCTTCTTCATCCACATCCCCCTCGTTGAATCCCTCACACGAAAAAGCCCGCACCATCAGGGTGCGGGCTGCCGTCTGAGTTGCGACCAGAGTACATCGCGTCAGCTAGCGCCCGCCTCCCCGGTTTGGTTCCCGGTGTGGAGCGACATGTTCGAATTGCAGGCGCACAAAGTCATGGCAGGAATGGTAGTTACACGGGTCGGCGCAGGCAACACCCTGGCTGTCACAAGCACGTCACAGCTACGGCGTTGCCGTTTCGGCAGCCGTAATCGGCAGCTCGAGGCGTTCCGCTTTGCGCACGGCGGCGACGGTCGTCGCGCTACCAATTCGATCGCCGGTGAGCAGGCGGTGCAAGTCGTCGATGCCGTGCACCGGTTGTCCATCGAACGCCACGATGATGTCGCCCGGCTGCAGGCCCGCACGCGCCGCCGGACTGCCGGACTCGATCGTCGTGATCAACACGCCACTCGGCTGAATCAACCGATGCGCGCGCACGGCGAGACGCGGCAACGAAACGTTTTGTCCACCGACACCGATGCGCGCGCGGCGCACATGCCCGAACGCGATGAGCTGGCCAACGACCAGCTTGACCGTATTCACCGCGACGGCAAAGCAGATCCCCTGCGCGGGCAGAATCACCGCCGTGTTGACACCGACGACGCTCCCCCGCGAATCGAGCAGCGGCCCGCCTGAATTGCCGGGATTCAGCGCGGCGTCGGTCTGAATCACGTTGTCGATCAGCCGTCCCGAAACCGATCGGAATGAGCGCCCCAGCGCGCTGACCACGCCCGCCGTCACCGTGCTATGAAATCCCAGCGGATTCCCGATGGCGATGACGATTTGGCCCACGCGCAGTGTCGCGGAATCCCCCAGGGGGCCGACGAGCTGAGAAGACGCATCGACACGGAGCACCGCGAGATCGGTATCGGGATCATCCCCGACAAGCTCGGCGCGCATGCGGCGGCCATCAGGGAATGCCACATCGGTCCTGGTCGCACCATGCGCGACGTGGCTGTTGGTGAGGATGAATCCATCGGGCGTGAAAACGAATCCCGATCCGGCGCCTTGGGTCTCGCGGGGCGACGCGGTACGACGCCGGTGGTGCACCTCGACACTGACGACCGCGGGAGCAACACGCTCCACCACGCCGCTGACGGTTCGCGAATACGCGTCCAGCAACTCGGCATCTGCGGGAGGTGGGGTGGGGAGCGGCGATTGCTGCGGACTCACAGGCTCCCCTTCCACCAGATTGAGATGTGTGGCCATGCCACGGGAACGCCACACGGTTCCCCAGGCCCCAAGCCCCAGCCCCCAGGCCCCGCCTTATATTCGAGGCCGCATGCGAGACGCCTTGCAGGCGCTGCTCCGCGAAGCGAGCGACGCGAAACGCTCGCCTGACTTCTGGAACGCGGCCGCCGGAATCTTGAGCGGCTGGGCCGGCGGTGCGCGGCTGTCTATTCGCTACCAGGGAATCAACGAAGCCGGATCCGTGACGGCGGGCGCGGACGACCGCGGGGGCCGCAGCCTGAACGCGACTTGGCGCGATCCCGAGGGGCGCCGGGTCGAAGCGACGCTCGCGGGTGCTCCACCTGCGCTTCCGGCATCGGAGCTCGAAGCGGCCATTGAGTTTGCGTCCCGCCTCGCCGTCATGGTGGGACGGCGCGCCGCGCTCGAGCGCGAGCGGCGGCTCGGCAGCTTCGTGGTCGAATTGGCGCGCTGGCTGCTCGCCGCGCCCGAGACGCAGCTCCTGCTGCGCTATACGCTGCAAAGCCTGATGGAGCTGGTGGACGCCCAGGGCGCCTTCGTCGCGCTGAAGCAGCCGGACGGGGAAAACTTGCGCCTGTCACCCGCGCTTGGCGGCGCGGCACCGGTCGAAGGGCTGATCATCGGACTCGACAGCAGCGCCACCGGTCGTGTGGTGCGCACCGGTGAAGCGCTGATGACCGCAGACCTGCGCGCCGAGCAGGATGCGAGCCCCATCGTAACACGGCTCACCGAAGGCGTGCGCGCAGCCCTGATCGCCCCGCTCCGGCTCTCGCATGGACCGGTGGGCGCGGTCGGACTTGTGCGTATCCAGGTTGCGGATGCCCCGGCGCCCCCGCCCTTCACGTTGCACGAGCTGCATTATGTGTCCGCGGTCGCCGCGCACATCGCCGGCGGCATCGAGCTCTCGGAGGCCGTGGCCGCCACGCGCGCCGCGGCCGACCGGGCGCGGGCGATGGTGGACGCGAGCCCCCTGCCGATGGCCCTCGTGGACACCGCCGGCACCGTGCGCCAACTCAACGGCGCCGCGATGCAGGTCTTCGGCGTCCAGTCGAAGGACGCGGCGGTCGGGCGCCATCTCGAGAAGCTCGGCCTCTCGCCCAGCGGGCTCACGGTGCGGCTCATGCTGACGGGCCGTCAGGAGGGCCAGCCCTGGCACGGCCGTGTGCTGGTGACCCAAAGCGGAGGCGACCGTCGCATCTGCGATTGCACGGTGACGGATCTGCGCGGCCTCGGTTCGCAGGATCTGCTCGTCGCGCTGTATGACCGAACCGACGAGCTGCGGGCGCAGCGCGAGCTCATCGCCCGCGAGAAGCTGGCCACGGTCGGCGAGATCGCGAGCGGTGTCGCGCACGAGGTGAACAACCCACTCGCCGCGATTCGCATGGAAGCTGAGATGCTGGGCCGCTCGACGCAGGACGCCGAGGCCAGCACCGCCGCCGCGACGATCGTGCGCGAGGTGGATCGCGCGGCCCGCATCGTGCGCAGCCTGCTGCGCCTGGCACGCCGGGCCGACACCACTCCGGTGCGGATTCAGCTCAACGAGCTGGTGCGCGACGTGGCCGAAATCCGGCAGCGAGTGCTGCGCGCCGACAACATCGAAGTGCGCACGCGCATGGATCAGGGCGCCGAGGCCGTGCTGGGCCTTGGTCAGGAGCTGCAGCAAGTCGTCATCAATCTCGTCACCAATGCCGAGCATGCCGTGCGCGGGCGTCCCAACGCAGTCATCGAGCTGGCGACGGAGGCTCGGAGAGATTGGGTGCGCCTGACTGTCGAGGACTCGGGACCGGGCGTGCCGCAAGACGTGCGGAGCCGGATCTTTGATCCGTTCTTCACGACCAAGAGTCCCGACGAAGGATCTGGACTCGGCCTCTCGATTTGTCAGCGGGTAGTCGCGGAGGTGGGCGGGCGAATCTGGCTGGAAGACTCCAGCACCCTGGGCGGCGCGAAGTTCGTGGTGGAGCTGCCAGCCGCCCCGGCGCGGGACGACGTCATCGGCTGAGACTTACGCTTCGAGGATCTGCCGCCGGTAGAGGGCGAGCGTCGCGAGCCCGTACGCGCCGATCGCGAGAAGCAGGACGCCCAGCGACCAATGCGGGCCGAGCTGCCACAGCCCAGCGCCGATGTAGCCGATGCTGGCGACGAGCCCGAGACCCAACACTTCCTTGCGTGCCATGAGAATCCCGAACACGTACCCCCAGCTGAAGCCGGCGAGGCCGAGGAAGATGACGGCGTTGGGAATGATCTTCGTCGGATCGATGAGATTGAGGCCGCCCGCAAAGGCACAGAACAGGCCGATCACCGTGTAGCTTGCGAGATGGAGCGCCAACGGCAGGGGCAGCGTGCCCATTTTGTTGAAGGTCATGCTAGAAACTAACACCTAGATTTCGGACATGCAGGCAACCCGCACCTATCTCGAGCTCAAGGATCGCAATCAGTTCAAGACGGGATCCGGGGAGTTTCCCGACATCACGATTGCGCGGGCCCGGAATCCCTCTCCTGAGCTCTACCGGACCTGCTATCGCACGGTCGGGGAAGCGTTCCATTGGTTCGATCGCTGGGATTGGTCGGACGACGAGATCGCAGCACACCTGGCCGACCCGGCGATTCAGCTGTTCGTGGCGAGACGGAATGGCGGCCTGGCGGGATGGTATGAGCTGCGGCGCGTCGCGGACGATGATTCCGTGGAGATCGCCTACTTCGGGATCGTCGCTGCCGAGTTCGGGCGCGGCTTCGGCAAACATCTGCTGTCCAGTGCCGTGCGCGATGCCTGGGGGCTCGACCCGCGTCGCGTCTGGTTGCACACCTGTACGCTCGATCATCCCAACGCATTGCCCAATTACCTTGCCCGTGGCTTCACGCCTTATCGCCAGGAAACGTACGAAGTAGATTCCGCCCCGTGAACTTCGATTTCAATTTCCAGCTCACCCGCAAGCGCAAGTTCATCATCGCCGGGATCCTGCTCACCCCGATCCTGATCTTTGCGCTGTATACCTGGTCCGCACTCCAGTGGAGCTATTCCGAGGGCGAACGCGCCGGTTTCGTGCAGAAGTTCTCCAAGAAAGGGTGGCTCTGCAAAACGTGGGAAGGCGAGCTGGCGATGGTGTCGATGCCGGGCACAAATCCCGAGAAATTCTACTTTACAGTACGGGATGATATGATCGCCCAGCAGATCAACGGATCACTCGGCAGGCGCGTTGCGCTGACCTATCAACAGCACAAGGGCGTCCCCACGACATGTTTCGGCGAGACGGAGTATTTCGTGGTCGCCGTGAAGGTCCTGCCGCAATGAGCGCGAACAGTTTCGGCAGCCGCGCGACGCTGAAGATCGGGGGACGCAGCTACGAAATCTTCCGGCTCGACGCGCTGGAGCGCCGCGGCCTCTCCATTGCCAAGCTTCCCTACTCTCTCAAGATCCTGCTCGAAAACCTGCTACGGCGGGAGGATGGCCGCGTCGTTCGGCCCGAAGACATCGAGAAGCTAGCCCGCTGGGCGCCGCTCAAACTCCCCGACGAAGAGATCGCGTTCATGCCGGCGCGCGTGCTGCTGCAGGATTTCACCGGCGTCCCCGCGGTCGTCGATCTCGCGGCGATGCGTGATGCGATCGTCCAGATGGGGGGCGACCCGAAGCGCGTCAACCCGCTGCTGCCCGCCGAGCTCGTCATCGACCATTCGGTGATCGTGGATGAGTTTGGAACCAAAACCGCATTCCAGGTGAACGCCGATCTCGAGTTCCAGCGCAATCGCGAGCGCTACGCCCTGCTGCGCTGGGCGCAGAAAACGTTCTCCGGTTTCAAGGTCGTCCCCCCAGACACCGGGATCGTACACCAGGTGAATCTTGAGTACCTGGCTCGCGTTGTCTTCACCAACGACTCACAGGCGTACCCCGACACTCTCGTTGGTACTGACTCGCATACGACCATGATCAATGGGCTCGGCGTGGTTGGCTGGGGCGTGGGCGGGATCGAAGCGGAAGCGGCGATGCTCGGCCAGCCGGTCTCAATGCTCATCCCCCAGGTCATCGGCTTTCGGCTGAGCGGCAAGCTCACCGAAGGGGCCACGGCGACCGACCTCGTGCTCACCGTCACGCAGATGCTCCGCGCGAAGGGCGTGGTCGGGAAGTTTGTCGAGTTCTACGGACCGGGTGTGTCCACACTGCCGCTCGCCGACCGCGCCACGATCGGTAACATGGCACCCGAGTACGGCGCGACGATCGGCATCTTCCCGGTCGACCAGGAAACGCTGCGCTATCTCGAATTCACCGGAAGGCCGCCGGAGCAGGTGAAGCTGGTGGAGGCCTATATGAAGGAGCAGGGGCTCTTCCACACGCCTACCGCTCCGGAGCCCGTCTACACCGACACGCTCGAACTCAACCTCGCGACCGTCGAGCCCAGCATGGCCGGCCCGCGCCGGCCGCAGGACCGCGTGGGACTGCGGGAGGTTCCGCGCAAGTTTGCGGAGGCGTTGCCGACGCTGATGAAGCCGGCGCCCGTGCCGGCGGTGAACGCCGTGCCCGTGGGCCGGTGGGAGGGCGAGGGCGGGCAGGCTGGACTCACGCCGCCACCGCCCCGGCCCTCGTCCGCCAAGCTCGTGATCGAGGAGGTCGAGTGCGTGCTCCACCACGGCTCGGTCGTGATCGCCGCGATTACGAGCTGCACCAACACGTCGAACCCGTCGGTGATGGTCGCCGCAGGGCTCATGGCAAAGAAGGCCGTCGAGCGCGGGCTGCGCAGCAAGCCGTGGGTCAAGACGAGCCTCGCCCCGGGGTCGAAAGTCGTCACCGACTACCTCGAGCAGGCGGGACTCATGAAGCCGCTCGAAGCGCTGCGCTTTCACCTCGTCGGCTACGGGTGCACGACCTGCATCGGCAACTCGGGGCCGCTGCCCGAGGCCGTTTCGACCGCGATCGCCGAATGCGACCTCGTCGTCTGCTCGGTGCTGTCGGGCAACCGCAACTTCGAGGGTCGGATTCAGCAGGAAGTGCGCGCGAACTACCTCGCCTCGCCGCCGCTCGTCGTCGCATACGCGCTCGCAGGCCGCATCGACATCGATTTCCATAACGAGCCGCTCGGCATCGGGAGCGATGGGCCGGTGTTCCTACGCGACATCTGGCCTTCGACCAAGGAAGTCGCCGAGGTCATCGCGCGCTCGATTCAATCGTCGATGTTCCGCAAGAGCTACGCGGAGGTATTCGACGGCGACGAGCGCTGGCGCGGGCTGCCGGTGCCCGAGGGCGATCGCTTCGCGTGGGAGCCGACGTCCACCTACATCCGTCGCGCGCCCTATTTCGACGGCATGCCCGCCGAGCCGGCGCCCGTTCGGGATATTCGCGGGGCACGGGTGCTGTGCCTGCTCGGCGACAGCATCACCACGGACCACATCTCACCCGCGGGGTCGATCCGCAAGACGTTGCCCGCGGGGCAGTACCTCGTGGAGCACGGCGTTGCACCGCTCGACTTCAACTCGTACGGCGCGCGCCGCGGCAATCACGAAGTGATGGTGCGCGGCACGTTCGCCAACGTGCGGCTCAAGAATCTGCTGGCGCCTGGCACCGAAGGGCCGTTCACGGTGCATCTGCCCGATGGCGAAGGGATGACGATCTACGACGCGTCGCTCAAGTACGCCGTCGACGGAACGCCGTTGGTCGTGCTGGCCGGGAAGGAGTACGGCTCGGGCTCGTCACGCGACTGGGCAGCCAAAGGTCCGCGACTGCTGGGCGTGCGCGCGGTGATCGCCGAGAGCTTCGAGCGCATCCATCGCTCGAACCTCGTCGGGATGGGAATCCTGCCGCTGCAGTTCGCGCCCGGACAGAACCCCGCGACGCTGGGCCTCACGGGCAAGGAGCGCTACGACATTCTCGGTCTGAGCGAGATGCCCAAGGAGCTGACCGTCACGGCGACGGCCGACGACGGCAAGGTGACGAAGTTCACAGCGCTGGTCCGCATCGACACGCCGCAGGAGCTGCAGTACTACAAACACGGCGGCATTCTGGAGTACGTGCTGCGCCAGCTTGCTGGGAAGCAACCGTAAAAGCGTTCCTTGTGTTGTGGCTGGCGCTCGTGAGTGGCTGTGGCCGCCAGCCTGTCGCCTCGGTGTGGGTCACCACGGGCGATCAGCGGAAACTCCTTTCCCGCGAACCCCACGTTGCTTTCTCGACGGCTGACACGACGGGACTTCCGACGATCGCCGTCGCCGACACGCCGAGCTATCAGGAAATGGTGGGGTTCGGCGCGGCACTCACCGACGCGTCCGCGTTACTGATCAACGGGCTACCGCCCGATCGCCGGGACTCGTTGCTGCGTGACCTGTTCGACCGGGACAACGGAATTGGCTTGAGCTTCACGCGACTCACCATCGGCGCGTCCGACTTCTCGCCGACCCATTACACCTTCGACGACATGCCGCCGGGACAGCGCGATTCGTCGTTGCTGCGCTTCTCGATCGAACCCGATCGCGCGCACCGGTTGCCGGTGCTACGGCGTGCCCTGGCGATCAACCCGGAGCTCAGGATCATGGCGTCGCCGTGGAGCGCGCCCGCCTGGATGAAGACCAGCGACAAGCTCATCGGGGGCACGTTGCGTCCCGATGCGTACGGGCCGTTCGCGGAGTATCTGGCGCGCTACGTCGACGCCTACGCGGCCGAGGGCGTGCCGATCTTCGCGCTCACGGTGCAGAACGAGCCGCACTACGAGCCCGGGGACTATCCGGGCATGCGGCTCGAGCCGCCCGCGCGAGCGCGCCTGATCGGCGCGTACCTGGGCCCGCGGCTCGCGCGCGCCGGATCCCGGACCCGCATCTTCGATTGGGATCACAACTGGGATCAGCCGCAGTCGCCGCTCCAGGTGCTCGCCGACAGCGTGGCGCGCCGCTATGTCGCAGGAGTGGCGTGGCATTGCTATGGCGGTGACGTATCCGCCCAAGGGAGGGTGCACGACGCCTATCCCGCGGTGGATGCCTACTTCACGGAATGCTCGGGCGGCGACTGGGCGCCGAAGTTCGCGGAGAATCTTCTTTGGGGCACGCAGCACCTGATCATCGGGGCGACGCGCAATTGGGCGCGCGGTGTGCTGTTCTGGAATCTCGCGCTGGACGAGAACCATGGTCCCCACCTCGGCGGATGCGGCAATTGCCGTGGCGTGGTCACCATCGACTCCAAATCGGGCGCCGTCACGCGCAACGACGAGTATTACGTGCTGGCGCACGCCAGCCGGTTCGTACGCCAGGGCGCCCGGCGCATCGCATCGTCATCCGGCGTGGCTGGGCTCGAGAGCGTCGCGTTCAGGAATCCCGACGGCTCTCGCGTGCTCATCGTGGTGAACACGGCCGCTGAGGAACAACGGTTCGCGGTCCGATCTGCAGGAAAAACGCTGATCTACGTGTTGCCGGCGGGCGCCGTGGCGACGCTCCGCTGGCTAGATCGAGTTTAGAAAAGCCTCGAGCTCGGCCGGCGGCACGGCGCCCACGCGGCGCGCCACTTCCTTGCCGTCCCGGAACGCGATCAAGGTCGGAATTCCCCGCACACCGAGGCGCGTGCCGGCAGCCGGATTCCGATCGGTGTCGAGCTTTGTCACGAGGATCTGGCCGGCGCGGCGGCGCGCGACGTCATCCAACAGCGGCGCCATGATCTTGCAGGGCCCGCACCAATCCGCGTAAAAGTCCACCACCACCGGCACCGTGGTGTCGGTGGTGACCCGCTCGAACGACGCATCGGAAATCGCGATGGGACGGTCCAGCCGGATCGGCTTGCCGCACTTGCCGCATTTGGGGTGCTGTTCGATGCGCGCGAGGTCCACGCGATTGAGGGTTTCGCAGAACGGGCAGACGACGGTCGCTGTTTGCGCGCTAGCCATGAATCAGACATCACCCCCGGCCAACGCCGAGGGCATCGGCCACACGGTTGATGTAATTGAACCACGACGCGATCAGCGTGATCTGCAGAATTGCCCGATCGTCGAATCCTACTCGGCGCAGCTCCTTATGATGCGCCGGGCCGATGCGCGTGGCGTCGCGCGTGAGCTGCGCCACGTAGTCCAGCATCACCCGTTCCTGCTCCGAGATCGGGGCCTTGGTGTAGTCGTCCTCAAGCGCCGCCACGAGCGACTGATCCAGCGTGATCCGACGCAGAAACTCTGCGTGGGATTCAATTCAGTATCGGCAGCGATTCGTGACCGAGACGACCGTGGTGATCATCTCGTGCTGGCGGCGCGTGAGCGGCAGGTCGGACGACAGGAGCGCCCCAAAGGTCGCGAACGCGTGATACAGCGCGTCGGGGATCAGGCTGTGCGAGGCGACGATGCCGGACGTCCCGTCAGCCGTGGGGTGGACCGGCGTCGCGTATTCCGTTGGGTACATCGCCTTCTGCGCCTCTACCGCTCGGCGCAGCTTCTCATCCGCCTCGCTCAGCGGAACTGTGCGAATCCAGGTCATCGAATCCTAGGGGCTAGGGGTTCGGGGTTCGGGCTAGGCCGTGCACGAAAAAGTAGATAGTAGACTGGCACCCCAACGGCGACAATACCGACACCGAGCGCGGCCTGCAGCGGGTTGCGGGCGGCCACCAAGAAGAGCACCACGGCGACCAGCACGAGAAACACGACCGGCGTGGCTGGATAACCCCAGGTGCGGTACGACGCCGCAGGTGCGCGGCGCCGGATGCCGAACAGGCCTCCCACAGTCAACCCGACGAACAGCACGGTCACGAAGACGAAGTACCCGATGATTTGATTGAACGTGCCCAACGCCACGTAGAGCGAGGCGATCGCCGCCTGGATCGCGATGGCGCGAGCCGGGGTTCCGAAGCGCGGATGCTCGGCGGCCACTGCCCTGAAGAACACACCGTCGCTCGCCATCGCGTAATAGACGCGCGGCAGCGCCATGAGCAGCCCGAGCAAGCTGCCCAGCACCGCGACGATGACGACGCCCGAGAACACGCGGCCGCCCGCCGGTCCGAACAACGCCTCGCCGGCTTGCGCCGCGAACGTCTCGCCGGACGTCACGCGCTCGAGCGGGACGAGATAGAGAAAGACGGCGCTCGTCATGATGTAGATGGCGGTGATGATCGCCACGCCGATCGCAAGCGCGCGCGGCACCGTGCGGGCGGGATCCCGCGCTTCCCCCGCCAGCTTGGGGATTTCCCACCAGCCTCCGAATGCAAAGAACGCACCGACCAACCCCGCGGCCAACGCCATCGGAAGCGGATCCGAACCGGCCCGCTGCGCGACGAAGGGCACGAAGTTCGACCACCTTCCTGCGTGCAGCGCGAATGCCAGAATCGCAATGAGTGCCAGCGCGCCGAGCTTCAGCGCGGTGAGGCCTTGCATGAGTCCGGAGCCGAGCCGCAGGCCCGCGATATTGACCACCGCGATCGCAAGGATGGACCCGATCGCGATGAGTTTGAGCCACACGCCGGAAACGCCCAGCGCGTAGCCGACGTAGCTCGCGAGTCCGGCGGCCAGTGCCGCGGTGATGCCGGGATCCATGACGAGCAGGCATTTCCAACCGTACAGGAAGGCGACCGCAGGACCATAGGCTTCCCGCAGGTACACATAGCCGCCGCCCGCTTGGGGCGTTCGTGCCGCGAGCTCGCCATAACACAGTGCGCCGCTCAGCGCCATCACACCCATGACCAGCCAAACGACCAACAGCCAAAACGGCGAGCCCAGCGAGCGCGCCATGCCCGCCGGCGTGAGAAAAATCCCGATCGCCACGACCTCGCCAACGACGAGTGCCGTGACGGCGACGAGACCAAGCTGACGGCGTAGCACGTTTCTAAGATAGCCTGCATGTTTATGACTGCAGCGCGCCGCCGTCGCGCGTATACACGCATACCCAATACCGCGAGGCGACCATGATTCGTTCCCCGACTCTACCCGGCCTGCTCATGTTGGCGCTCACCCTGAGCGCGTGCGGCGCTTCTCGGTCGCCCGTCCCGCTCGTGGGCGCAGCGAGCGACGTCAGCGCCCTCACCGGTGAATGGGCCGGCGATTACAGCAGCGCCGAGTCCGGGCGCAGCGGCAGTATCAGCTTCACGCTCCGGGCCGCTGGCGACTCCGCGTTCGGCGATGTCGTCATGATCCCGACCGCATGGGGTCGGCCGCTCATGCCGTATCGTGAGGGGAACACAGCAGGGGCAGTGGGAAATCAGCAACCAACCTCGACGGTGCTGACGATTCGGTTCGTGCGGGTGGAGCCCGATCCACAGACCGGCGCGCGCCTGTTGACCACGTTCAGCGGCGAGCTCAGCGGCAAGACGATCACCGGGACCTACACGACCAGGCTGCCGTCGGGCGATACGCAGACGGGCCGTTGGACGGTGCAGCGGCGCTAGCGGTCCTTCGACTCGCGGGCGACAGTGGGCGTCGCGAACTCGGGGCGCCCCACCGGCTCGAGCCCGAGATACTGCCGCGCGCGATTCAGCGCGTCGTCGATGTTGCCGTGGATGTTCTCCTCGGTGAGCTCGTCGTACAGTCCTGAACGCTCGAGGGCCACCACAGGCTGGGCGTGCACATCGGACAGGATCACGAGAGTCCCTTCCCGGCGGCTGCGGTGTGCCAGATCGCGCAACGCGTGCAGGCCGGTGGAGTCGATCGCCGGCACGTGGCGCAGGCGGATAATCAGCACCTTCGGCTTGCCGGCAATCCGCCCCACCCGGTCCTTGAACATCTCGGCGGCACCGAAGAAGAACGGCCCTGTGATCTCGTAAACCTGGACACCCTCGGGGATCACGCGACTGCGGACCGCGTTCGGGTCGTGCTCGAAATCGTCCACCGGGTCGGTGAATTCGTGGGTCAGCACGCTGATGTTTGTCACCTCTGCCATCCGGCGCATGAAGAGGAAGGCGGCCAGGACCATGCCGACCTCGATGGCGACTGTGAGGTCGACGAGGACTGTGAGTAGGAACGTCGTCAGCAGCACCGCGACGTCGCTCTTCGGCGCCCGGAACTCCGACACGAAGGTCCGCCACTCGCTCATATGGAACGCGACGACGACCAGGATTGCCGCCAGCGTCGCCAGCGGGATCAGTGCGGCCAATCGGCCAAAGAAGAGCGTGATGAGCAATAACGTGATCGCATGCACCATGCCCGCGACCGGCGTCCGGCCGCCGTTCTTCACGTTCGTCGCCGTGCGCGCGATCGCGCCCGTCGCCGGCATTCCGCCGAAGATCGGCGACGCGATGTTCGCGATGCCTTGCGCCACCAGCTCCATGTTGGAGCGATGGCGACCGCCCATCATGCCGTCCGCGACGACCGCCGAGAGCAGCGACTCGACCGCGGCGAGCAAGGCAATCGTGAATGCCGGGCCGGCCAGCGCCTGGATGATCGGAAGCGACAGATGCGGTATGCTCGGCTGCGGCAGCCCCGCGTGGATCGCGCCAAACCGGGCGCCGATCGTCTCGACCGGCAGATGCAGCAGCTGCGCCAGCAGCGTGGTCACGATCAGCGCGACGAACGGTCCCGGAATGCGCATCGAAACCCGCGGCCACACGATGATGATCGCGAGGGTGGCGACCGCGACCACCAACGCCCATGGATTGACGGTGTCAAACGCGTGGACGTAGGCGTCCCACTTCGGCACGAACGCAGAGGGGACCGACTGCATCTCGAGCCCGAGCAGGTCGCGGATCTGGCTCGAGAAGATGATGAGCGCGATGCCGCTGGTGAAGCCGATCGTCACCGGATACGGGATGAATTTGATCGCGCCGCCCAGCCGGAATAGCCCGAAGGCCACGAGGATAAACCCGGCCATGAGCGTGGCGACGACGAGACCATCGACGCCGTGCTGCGCCACGATTCCCGAGACGATGACGACGAACGCACCGGTCGGTCCGCCGATCTGGACGCGCGAGCCGCCGAGCAGTGAGATGAGAAAGCCGGCGACGATCGCGGTGTAGAGCCCGCGCTCCGGGCTGAGCCCGCTCGCGATGGCGAAGGCAATCGCCAGCGGCAGTGCGACGATGCCGACGATGACGCCGGCAATCAGGTCCCGGGTGAACTGCTCCCGGTTGTAGTCCTGGAGGGTCGTGAAAAGCTTGGGGACGAGCACGACGGCGAGAAGATACTAGATTCTCGCATGCATTTCATCGCTTCCCTCGCGCTCGTCCTGAGTCTGCAGCAGGGCCTGTCATCCGATTCCGCCGTCCACGCGATCCTGCTCACACGCGTCAACGCGCTGCCCGACACCGGCAAGCACGGCGAGGGCATCGTCGTCGGGCTGCTGGACAAGGGCAGGCGCGTCATCGCGGTTGGGGTTGGGGCGGACAATGTCTTCGAGATCGGCTCGATCACGAAGGTCTTCACCGCATCGATCCTCGCCGACATGGCGAGCCGCGGTGAAGTACGGCTCGACGATCCCGTCGCGAAGTACCTTCCGAGCTCGGCGCACATCCCCTCGCGCAACGATCGTCAGATCACCCTGCTGGACCTCGTCACCCAGTCGTCCGGACTGCCGCGCATGCCGTCGAACCTTACACCGCGCGATTCGATGAATCCGTATGCCGACTACAGCGTCCAGCAGCTGTACGCATTCCTGTCCGGCTACCAGCTGACGCGCGACATCGGTGCGACCTACGAGTACTCGAACCTCGGCGTGGGCCTGCTGGGACACGCGCTGGCGCTCAAGGCGGGGACGAGCTACGAGCAGCTCGTGACGCGACGAGTTCTGATTCCGCTCCAGATGAAGGAGACGGCGATCACCCTCACACCGGCGCTGCGCGCGCGCCTAGCACTTGGTCACGGCGGCGACGGCAGTGTCGTGCCCAACTGGGACCTGCCGACCCTCGCCGGCGCGGGGGCGCTGCGCTCGACCGCTTCCGACTTGCTCACGTTTCTCGTGGCCAATCTCGATTCGACCGCGACGCCACTCTCACGGACACTGCAACAAACACATGGCGAGCGGCACGCGACCGATAATCCGAATCTCAAGATCGGCCTCGCCTGGCACATCTCGTCCCGGCCGGTCGGGAAGATCGTATGGCACAACGGAGGGACGGGCGGCTATCGCAGCTTCATGGGCTTCGATCCGGTGCGCCGGATCGGCGTCGTCGTGCTCTGCAACAACGGCAACGAAAGCGTCGACGACATCGGCTTTCACCTGCTGGACGAGACGTTCCCGCTCAGCCCCCCGCGGCAACGGCACACCGAGGTCGCCGTGGACTCGCTGATCCTGCAGCGCTATGTGGGGGAATACGAGCTGGCCCCGACGTTCCACATCGTCATCACGCGCGAGGCCGCACACCTGTTCGCTCAGGCGACGGCGCAGCCGCGGTTCGCAATCTTTGCCGAGTCAGACTCGACGTTTTTCTTGAAAGTGGTGGACGCGCAGCTGACGTTCCGGCCGGATGGCCTCGTGCTACATCAGAACGGACAGCACCTCCCGGGACGAAGGCTGCACTAGATGGGCGCTACCCTCTCTATAGCGCGATCATCACCAGGTGCGCGCCAGCGCTGAGGACGCCGGCAAGGCCTGCACGGATCGAGTCAGGCGCGCCCACGAAGTCGAGCAGGACTCCACGCTCTTCGCCCGTGAACACGAGCCGGTCGCCGATGGGAGTAATCCTGGGCCCCTCGTTGTCCGGTAGGACGCTCCCCGCCACTTTCGCGAACGGCACATCGTCGACCGAAACGACCTCGTTCCACGACCTGAACGTGTTGAACCAGCCTGCGGAGCCCTTCAGCTCGGCGCTCCCGGCAGCGTCGTGAACCGAGAGATCCACGTCCTCATAGTAGGTGTCGACGCCCATCTGCGCCGCATGGTGCAGCACCGCATGCAGGTCCGCCGCGGAATCGTCGAGCTGCACCGTGGTGATGTTGGTGTTGAACTCGGACCCCGGGGCCCCGGTGACTTGAAAATCCAGGCGCTGTTGTCCGTCGCTCGCGAAGCCCGTCGCGCTCGCCACCCCCGGCGCGTCCGTTGCCACGCCGCGCACCGCCGTCGTATTGGGCGTGCTGGCGTCGAACAGGTCGAGCTGCCCTACGGTCGTGGCTGGGCACACGATCGACCCGTCCGGAGCGCGCTGGAAGAGCACGACCCGGACCCCCGTGGCCGGGGCGCCGGAGTCGCCGGTCACCGCATAGCGCTGGGACGCGCAGCTCCACGCGAGTGTCTTGCCGAGCAACGAATCCGGTATGAGCGGCCCGCCAGCCGCGGGGGTAGGCAACGGCGGGACCGGCTGAAAGAACCCGAGTGATCGAACGAGCGGCGACGCGAAGACGCGAAGACGGTGTTGACGACGGCGAGGCTCGTGCGGAGCTCGCTCAGGTCGGCGAGGGGGCCGGTCGATTCACCGCACCCCGCAGCGGTGAGCAGCAGCAGCCAAGTGATAGGTCTCATCAGGCTCGATCTTTACCTTCCTCTACCCCCGCCAGTCTGGACCGCGTCACAATGAGTTGGGGGAGAGGCCCCACCAAGATCTCGCTACCGCACAACCACACGGCGCGTCGCTGCCGGAGCTCCTCCTCGGAGCCAAATCCCTCAAACGAAGTAGTCGCTGACCGTGAGACCGTATTTCTGCGGGTCAGTCACTTTGGTGATGGTGCGCAGGAAGGCGCCGTGCTCATCTCGTTCGGCCAGGTTGACGAGAGACCCGGGCGATTGAAGGATTCCATCCGGCGCGGCGACCACGCGCACCAGTGGCCGGTGGATCTGGGTCGGGTCGGGATTGGCGGCGTGGACGATCCCGAGCTCATAGGTGTCGAGAATTACACAGGTTCCGACCGGGTAGATCCCGAGCAAGTTGATGAACGCCTTCACCACCACCGGATCGTGCCCGCGCCAGCGATCCTGCCACATCTCTCGCAACACCTGGTCCGGCAGGATCGGCGCCGTGCGATACGAGCGGCGGCTGGTCGCTGCGTCGAACGAGTCGACCACGGCGATGATCTTCGACAGGATCGAGAGTTGGCGCGGCCGGATCGACTTGGGGTAGCCCGTCAGATCCACCTTCATGTGATGCTCGTACGTCGGGATCATCGGCCGGTAGGGGACTTCCCCAGATCCCCGCAGCCCGAAGAGGGTGAGCACGCCGAGCCAGGGGTGGGCCACCATGAGGCGCCAGTCGTCCTCGCTGAACTTCCCTTCCTTATTCAGCACGTCGAGCGGCACGCGGGCCTTCCCGATGTCGTGAAGCAGCGCGGCCAGACCCAGGTCGCAGAGCTGGGGCTTGGTGAGGCCGAGCTTCCGGCCCAGGGCCACGGCGAAGGCGCACACGTTCACCGAATGGGTAAACGTGTATTCGTCGTAGTCGCGCAAGGTAGTGAGACCGATGAGCGATGTCTCGTCGTGCAGCACCTGGTCCACGATGCCTTGCACGACGCGCTTGACCTTCTTGATGCTCGTCGCGCGCCCCAGGCGCACGCCATTGATGACCTCCTTGGTCACCGCCACGGAACGCGCGTACGTGCGTTTCGCGGCCTCCTTTCGTCCGGCTTCATCGTGAGCGCCCGCGACAGCGTCGTGTGCGTGACGCGGCTCTACGATGATCGCGGTCACGCCGGCTTCCTGGAGTTTCCGGCCAAGCTCCACCGCGGTGTCGGCATCGGCCTTTCTGGACACATAGGAGACCAGCAGCCCCACGAGCAATTGCAGCGCCGGCCGGCCGACGGCCTCGCGGATGCGGATCGCACCGATGCCGCAGTGCCGGAACACGCCAAAGACGTGTGCGAAGAACGCGAAGCTGTTGAGCTCGAGTCGCAGGCGCGTCCCGTTCACGAAAATGAACTCGGCCTCGACCCGGACGTCGAGCTCGCCCTGCGCACTAACAATGTGCGTGCTGGTGACGACGAGGTCGTCGAGCGCCTTCTGGACTTGGGCATTCTCGATCGGGTACACGTGGTGTGAAGCGCCACGAGAAACTCACGACCGGCATGCCGCAGGTAACCCTCGACGGCCTGCTCGGTTTCCGGTGGCGGAGGCGACGGGGACTGCTCGCTCACGGCATAGCACCCAGGTAGAGCCGCTGGGCCCATCGGCACTCCGATCGTGCGTCCATCCGCCCAGGGGAAAGGTTGCGAGTTGGCCCCGGGGCCCGCCAGTGGCGCGGTTGCGCAACAGGTCGCATGAGCGTCGCCACCGGGCCCGCAACCCAACGTGCTAGACGAGAGGCAGCATCGAGCCGAAGCTTGGTGTCGAATCGCGCTCGGCGTCGGTGACGTCACGGGCGAACTGGGCCCGGGTGTTGTCCTTTAGCGTGGTGAGAAGCTTCGGGACGAGCAGAGGCGCCGGTCGGAATCGAACCGACGAATCGAGGTTTTGCAGTAAGCGTTTGGGTATCCATTCCGGTCGCGTACCGTCCGATCTCCTTGTTGTTGAGGGTCATTTGTCAGGACGCTTTTGCGTCCGCTTCGATCTGTTTGTAGGGAGTCGAGGCAATTTGGGTACAGCCTGTGTCCGGGGCCAGAGGGGTAGCTGCTCGTCCACCCGGTCGGTGGGGCTGTCGGTGATGAATGGAAGGTGAATCACCTGAGCGTCACCGGTGAGTGCAGCCAGCTTCTCAGCGATCATCGTGCGGTGGCATGAGTCCGGGGACTGTTCCGCACACAGCAGGATTGGCGCAATCCCCGCGCGCATCAGCGCCACCAGCTTCTTCATCCCCTTCTTCTCGTCCGCCAGCTTTACGGTTCCTCCTTTGAAGTTCAGGTTGCCGAGTGACCTGCCCCACCAATGGTACTCCTCAGCGAACACGGCCTTGAGGTCGCTCAAGCTCCAGCCGGGCTGTTTCGTCCATGGCTTGAGCCGCACGTCGATCACGACAGCATGAAATTCCGCTACGAAAGCCGCCAAGGTTGCGACCTGGCGGCCTCCGTAACCGAAGGTGAAGATGTTCACCCTACTCGACCTCATCGGACAACAGTTTCGCCGACCGTTTCAAGTACGTGGTCGAGCGATCGAGGCTCTCAGAGAGCTTCTGATTGGCGGATTTCGATCCGCGAATACTTTGGACGGCTACTATGGCCGACCACAGAGTTACGATTTGATTCGCCGCGTCGTGAGCGGCGGGTGACCACGGCTTCTCTGCCTTCTGCTTCTTGGCCTTCTTCGGCTGTTTCGTTTCCGTCTTTGGTGCGGGTGTCATGCTTGCTCCTGTCCCGGCAGAATAGACCAATCACCGAATCGATCGCCAGGATCATCGCTTCGGTGAGTGTGGTTTGGCTCGATGTGAATCCGTCTCATCAGTCGCAGCATCCGCCGATGAACGCGCCGTTGCCGACGCGCCCACCGACGAAGCCGGTTCTTCCGTTTGCTCACGCCTTCCCGCTGAGCAGCTGCTGGATGGCGGTTTCCTGCGAGACACGCTCGACCGCGTTGCCGAACCGTTCCGTCGAGAAGCACTCGTTGGACGGTGTGACGACTTCCTGCAGGAACCCGAGCAACAGCGACCGCTCGGGCGTGTTGGGCGCGGTGCGATTCACGATCACATCGCGCGCGATTGCCAGGGAAACGCTGACCATTGTGAAACCCTCTTTCGGTTAGAGAAGTCCTGCTTCGACAAACGACACATACCGATCACCCCCGATGACGAGGTGGTCGTAACACGGAATGTCCAAGAGCCGTCCCGCATCGACGATCTGCCGTGTGACGGAGCGATCATCAGCCGACGGCGTTGGGTCGCCCGAGGGATGGTTGTGCACCACGATGATGCCTGACGCTCCCGCTAGAATCGCGGAGCGAAAGACCTCGCGCGGGTGCACGAGCGAGGAATTGACGATTCCACGACTCACTTCCTCGATGGCCCGCACTTGCGATTGCGAGCCGAGACAGACGATGAAGAAGGCTTCGACTTCGAGGAGTTGGACGCGGGGGAGGAGGAGGCGGAAACAATCGGCGGGACCACGGATACGTTCGGCTGGAAAGACCTCGGTGCCAGGTTCTCGGATCAGTCGAACGAAGCACCATCGAGGCAGGTCTTTCGGTGGCTTGATCGGAGGTCGGTCGCTCATGGCGCTACTCCGTGCCGCGCCGCATAAGTCTTCGCCCACTCCGACCACACCTTCTTTGCAACTACTCTGTCGATGCTGAACGTCTCTGCGAG
>WNGP01000145.1_pt1 | contig 48735 bp, 51 predicted proteins | sample 5407671 | NCBI WGS metagenome assembly WNGP01 (sample SAMN13153381, study PRJNA577476) | soil metagenome | isolation source: 40 cm soil or saprolite under Garry oak tree replicate 2 | place: USA:California | collected 2016-06-15 | reverse complement strand
GGTGAACGACGGAAAGGTGACCGACCTCGAGGAGAAACCGCGTCGGCCGAAGTCGAACCTGATCAACGCGGGCATCTACGCGTTCGACGAGGACATCTTCCCTCTGATCGACAAGACCCCGAAGTCCCCTCGCGGCGAGTACGAGATCACCGACACGATTCGTGCGCTGATGGAGACCCGGGACGTCTACGGATTCCGCCTCCCGGGCGAATGGATCGATGTCGGTCGGCCGTGGGACCTCCTGCGCGCGAATGCGGCGCTCCTCGCCCCGCTGAAGGGGGCGAACCATGCCGACGTCGACGGAGGCGCGACCTTGGTCGGCGAGGTCCTCGTCGAGGCGGGCGCGCGGGTCCGACGGGGCGCGTACATCGAGGGCCCCACGGTCATCGGCCCAGGCGCGGAGATCGGCCCGAACTGCTACATCCGGCCGTCGACGTCCATCGGCGCGAAGGCGAAAGTGGGAAACGCGTGCGAAGTGAAGAACTCCATCGTCATGGCCGGCACCCACGTCCCCCATCAGAACTACGTCGGCGATAGCATCCTCGGAGAGCGCTGCAATCTCGGCGCGGGGACGAAGGTCGCGAACCTCCGGCTCGACGAGGCGCCGATCCGCGTCGTGTGGAGGGGATCCGAAGTCGACACGGGACTCCGGAAGCTAGGCGTGATCATGGGAGACGACGTGAAGGTCGGCATCAACGCGTCGATCGACGCGGGCACGATCATCGGGGAGGAATCGTTCCTCGGTCCGGGCTCCCACGCCCGCGGGAATATCGCGCCCCGAAGCCGGATTTTCTGAGGTGCGGGGGTGAAGATTGCCCAGGTCTCACCTTGGTTCTTCCCGCACCTCGGCGGCGTCGAGAGCCACGTGCGCTCGGTGTCGCGGGAACTCGCGGCCCGTGGCCATCAGGTGACGGTGGTCACATCACGCCACGACCCATCCCTCCCGTCGGAGGAGAACCTTGACGGGTTCCGGGTCGTCCGCGTCAAGCCGCGACTGGTCGTCATGCGCACCCCGATCACGCCGAAAATGCGCGCGAACCTGCGCAGCCTTCCGGTCGACGTCGTCCACGCCCATTCCCCGCCGCCGCTCGCCTCCTACTATGCCGGCGCCGTCGCCGGAGAGCGAGGCACACCGTACATCGTCACGTACCATTGCGACGTCGAGCTGCCTTCCGCGTTGGGGACCCTGGCCGAGTCCATCTACCGACGGAGCCTCGGCGAATCCACCCTCCGGAACGCGGCCCAGGTCATCGTCACGACCCGGACGTATGGTGCGACGAGCCGGGCAGTCTGGCGGTACAACCCGGTCGTCGTGCCCAACGCGGTCGATCACCGCCGGTTTCGTCCGGACGTCGACGGGAGTGCCATTCGCGAGCGTCTGAACATCCCGCGCGAGGCGCCCGTCGCGCTCCTCGTCGGTCGGATCGTCCCGCACAAGGGAGTCGAGCACTTCATCGAAGCCGCGCGGTTCGTGCCGGACGCCCGGTTCCTGGTCGTCGGTGAAGGTTCCCTCCTCGAGGCGATGAAACGCTTCGCCGGGACGATGGGCGTGGCCGATCGAGTCCGCTTCCTCGGACGCGTCTCCGACGAAAACCTCCCGAAGGTCTACGCGGCGTGCGACGTCTTCGTGCTCCCGAGCGTGTCGCGGCTCGAGGCGTTCGGGATTGTCGCGCTCGAGGCGATGGCCACCGCTAAACCGGTCATCGTCGCCGACATCCCCGGGGTCCGTGAGGTGATCCAGGACGGTCGGGAGGGGCTCCACGCGGACCCGATGAATGCGCGGGACCTCGCGGAAAAGATCCGGCGGCTCCTCGGGGACCCGGAGGCCCGCCGGGTGATGGGCGAGCGCGGCCGGGAGAAAGTCCTCGCTTCGTTCGGCATCGAGCGGGTGACGGACCAGATCGAGAGCGTCTATCGGACCGCCCTCGGCCGACGGACCGCGCCTACGTCACGACCTTGAGCGCCGTCCGCTGCCCCTTGTTCGTCCACGCGGCCCACGAATCCTCGGTGTACGGGTAGCCGGTGATCAGGTGGATGCCGCCGAACTTGTTGAACAGGGCCCGGTCCTCGTCGGACGGCTCATAGACGCCGCTGGGATGGGAGTGGACCGTGCCGACGACCGAGAAATCAGCAGGGAGGGTGTGGAGCTGGAAGATCGCGTGGCGCTTCCCGCTGACCGTCCCCGGGACCAGGATGAGTTCCGTGATCGTGCCTTCCTCGGCCCGAAGGATGGCGCCGAACTCGCGGGGATACATGTCGCGGGACGCCTCCAAGATCATCCGCAAGGTCTTGCGGGCGATGGCCGTCACACGCTTCATCGGACGTCCTCACTGCCGGGACAGCTTTTCCTCGATGCGTCGGTAGAAATCGTCCCGAAAACGGATGAACTTGGCGCGACGCTCCGAGCCGGTCAGGACGACGTCTTCCGTCCCTTTCATGGTGGACTCATGCTGTCCGTCCATCACCAGGAGGCATTCTTTCGGCTTCCTCAGCCGGATGTGAACCGAGCCCGAAGCGGGGAACACATGCGGACGCGACGCCGGCTTGAACGGCGCGATCGCGGTCACGATGATCGCTTCGACCTGCGGGTCCACAATCGGCCCGCCTGCGGACATCGAGTAGGACGTGGATCCGGTCGGTGTCGCGACAATCACGCCGTCCGCGCGCACCCGCTCCACCAACTCGTCGTCAAGGCGAATCTCGAAGTGGCGGATCTTCGCGACCTGAGCGGTATGGACGACCGCTTCGTTCGTGCAGTCGAACATCCGCTCGCCGTCCACGGTGACCTTGAGCCGCATTCGCTCTTCAACCTTGTAGTTCCCGCGCGCGATTCGGTCCAGGTATTCGTCGACCTCCTCTGCGTAGACCTCCGCGAGGAAGCCGAGGGACCCGGAGTTGATTCCGAGCACTCTCGACTCCGAGAGTTGCAAGGCTCGCAAGATCGTCCCGTCCCCTCCAATCGCCAGCATCACGTCCGCTTTCATGTGTGCGAGTGGGATCCCTTTCCGACCCAAAGCGCGTGCCAGGTCCGACTCGAGCAGTACTTCCTGGTGTGACTCCAGCTTGGCCAGGACCCGTGTCGCGCACTCCATCGCGCTGGGGATGTGCGGGTTCGCCGTGATCCCGAACTTCATGCAAGGGCCTCCCAGGTCCGGCGGTCTCCTACGGCGGCGAGGTCTGTGCGTGCCGTCGAAGTGAGGGGCATGTCGAGTTCGTTGCCCTTGAGATCGAGGACGAGCCCGCCAGCCTCGCGGACGATGAGCACGCCTCCGGCGATATCGACCGCGCGAAGTTTCGTCTCGGGGAGTTTGGAGTGCATGTAGTACAGGTCGACCGCCCCGCGGGCGACGAGGCACAGATCCAGCGAGGCGGCTCCGAGGACCCGGACTCGGCGGGCTTGGCTCGCGACCCGCGCGGCATCGGGCGCCGCCTGCGTACCGAGGTAGACGCTGAAGATGAGGTCGTCCAAATCGACGGGACGGACTCGGATCGACCGGGCGTTCAGGAACGCCCCGCCCCCCTTCGCCGCGTAGTACGTCGCGCCGGAGACGAGGTCTCGGACGAGGGCCTCTTGGACGTCGGAAAGCCGCTCGTGTCCGATTGCCAACGAGACGGAGTACGCCGGGACGCCGCGGATCGCATTGTGGGTTCCGTCGATCGGATCGAGCACGAGCGTGGCCTTTCCACCGCGTTCGATGTAACCGGCTTCCTCGCTCAGAACGTTCAGCGCTGCCCCTTCGTAGTCGAGTACTTGCAAGACCGTTTCCTCCGCGAGTCGGTCGATGCGCGCGCTCGGCGCGCTATCGGCCCCGCGGCCCACGACTTCGGCGGGATCCCCCCGAAACGCTTCGACCGCGTGCTGAACGGCGTCCGCGAGTTCCAAGAGGAGTCCCTTCATCGGGCGACCTACCGCCTTTCTTCATATAGAATTATGGCCAGGCGGAGAGCGAAGGCGCGATTGCGAGTCCTCCAGGGACGCGAAGACTCAGCGCGCAATTTCCCAACGGGCCATGGCGAGGACGAGAATGGCGAAGGCAAACCCGCAGGCGCCACAGACCGGGCCCAGCCACGCGGCCGTAATGACGTTCGCGAGGATCAGGAGGACGGTGATTCCAGACACGACAAGTCCGATCGCTGCGGCCGTGAAAACCGGATCCTTGAAAGCGAGGTCTTCGGGTCGAACGGGGGCAGGCGGGGGTCGATGGCGATCGTAGGTCCAGAAGTTCGCAAACGCGATCATCATCCCGAGATATCCGGTATAAAGCGTCTTTCCGCCGACGATGACGGAAGCAAAGAACAAGGTGGCCCCGCCTATGAACAAGAATGGAGCGAACTTTCGCCACTTCGACCCCACGAACAATGCAAGGAACCCGCCAAGAAGGAGCCCTAACCAGATGGCGAGCATTATCCAATTCCGGACATAAACTGCGACAGTAAGAAGTCCCGCGAGGTACAGGTTGACCGAGACGATTTGGACGGCCGTAATCAACCGCGTTGTGCTCAATCTCTAGGAGAAAGGTCGAGGAGGCACGATCAATGTTCCGACGGATTTCCGGCGAGCCAGGGCCGCGATCCGAGGAGCCAAGTCGGAGTGTTATCGAGCTGGCGGTCATCGCTATGATTATATAGAAGTACCAACATAGGCAGAATCCCGAATTCCGTATTCGGAGAGATTTACATGATGCCAGCAGGAACGCCGATATTGGTTCTGAAGGAGGGGACGCGCCGCGAGCGCGGCAAGGGAGCGCAGTTCAACAACATCGCCGCCGCGAAGGCGGTTGCCGATGCGGTGCGCTCGACTTTGGGCCCCCGCGGAATGGACAAGATGCTCGTGGACAGCCTCGGGGACGTCGTCATCACAAACGATGGCGTCACGATCCTCAAGGAGATCGACATTGAACACCCCGCGGCGAAGATGCTCGTCGAGGTCGCGAAGACCCAAGACGAGGAAGCCGGGGACGGCACCACGACGGCCGTCATCTTGGCCGGGGAGCTACTCAAGAAAGCGGAGGACCTGATCGACCAGAACATCCATCCGACCGTGATCGCGGCCGGGTACCGCCAGGCCTCGGAGAAGGCCCGCGAGGTCCTCGAGAAGGTCGCGACGAAGATTTCCATCAAGGACCTTGATGTCCTGAAGAAGGTCGGGATGACTTCGATGTCGTCCAAGTCCGCGAGCGGCCACAAGGAGCTCCTGGCGGACATCGCCGTGAAGGCGGTGACGACGGTCGCGGAGCAGCGAGCCGACGGATCGTACTTCGTGGACGATGACAACATCCAGATTGTGAAGAAGCAGGGCGGTTCGATCGCGGACACGCAGCTGGTCGACGGCATTATCGTCGACAAGGAACGCGTGCACCCCGGCATGCCGAGCGAAGTGAAGGACGCAAAGATCGCCCTCGTGGACGCGGCCCTCGAGGTCAAGAAGACGGAGATCGACGCGAAGATCGAGATCACGGACCCGACCCAACTCCAAGCCTTCCTGAACGAGGAAGAGTCGATGCTCAAGCGCATGGTCGAGATCGTGAGGAAGAGCGGCGCGACCGTGATCTTCTGCCAGAAGGGGATCGACGACCTCGCACAGCACTACCTTGCGAAGCAGGAGATCTACGCGGTGCGCCGGGTCAAGAAGTCGGACATGGAGAAGCTCGCGAAGGCGACCGGTGGGAAGGTCGTGACGAAGCTCGACGAGCTGGCGAAGGACGACCTGGGTTTCGCCAAGCAGGTCTACGAGAAGAAGATCGGCGATGACCAGATGACCTTCGTGACGGGCTGCAAGAACCCGAAGGCCGTTTCGATTCTCCTGCGCGGAGGTACCGAGCACGTCGTCGACGAGCTCGAGCGGTCCCTCGAGGACGCGACGAGCGTTGTCGCGGTCGCGATCGAGGACGGCAAGGTCATCACGGGCGGCGGTTCGAGTGCAATGGAGATTGCCTTGGCCCTTCGAGACTTCGCATCGACCGTGGGTGGGCGCGAGCAGATTGCCATCGAAGCGTTCGCGGACGCCGTCGAGGTCATCCCGCGGACCCTCGCCGAGAACGCAGGCTTGGACCCGATCGACATCCTGATCGAACTGCGCCAGCAGCACAAGAAGGGGACCAAGACCGCGGGGATTAACGTCTTCAGCGGCAAAGTCTCCGACATGAAGAAGGAGAACGTGATCGAGCCGATCCGCGTCGGGAGCCAGGCCATCTCCTCGGCGACGGACGCCGCGGTCATGGTGCTTCGAATCGACGACGTCATCGCAGCCAAGTCCGGCGGCGGCGGAGCCCCGGGCGGCGGCAAGGGCGGCGAAGGCGGCGACGGGGGCGAAGGCGAGGAGTTCTGAGGGGCCCCTTGCGGGGCCTCGGTGGTCCCCATGGTCTCGGAACCGTCCGGCGAGGGGGAGCGTCCCTCCCCCAACGCCATCGACCGCATCGTCGGGCGCCTCGGCGCTCACCGGAGCCTCCCCGCGGTGGGAGCGACGAGCCCGGCCGCGTTGGGGCCTCCCTCGCCCGTCGCGGACGAGAGCCATCTGACCCGGGAGCCCGTCTCGGAAGTCGTCGTGGACCCGTCCTCGATCTACGTCACCCTCGAACTCCGCGGCGCGTCCAGCGAGACCTTGGAAGTCACCACGACCCAGCATCGCCTCACGGTGCACGCCCTGGACGCGGAAGGACGGGTATTCCATCGCGAGATCGAACTGCCCCAGCCGGTCGAGCCGGACGGGGTCAACGTCACGTACCGGAACGGCGTCCTCGACGTGACCCTCCGTCGGGTCCGCGCCCATCGCACCCGATTCAAGCGAGGTACCTGAGATGAACGAGAAGTCTCCCGCGCTGCAGGACGAAGACGAGGCGCAGGACGCCAGGGTTCCGGAATCGACCGGCGCCCCTCCGAGGGACGAACTCGCAGAGCTGCGCCGCCAAAACGAGGAACTGCTGACGAAACTGAAGTATCTCCAGGCGGAGTTCGAGAACTACCGCAAGCGGGTCGACCGGGACGCCGCGACGGTCGTGAAGTTCGCTCATGAACTGCTGCTTTCGCGCCTCCTGCCGGTCGTCGACGAAATGGACGCGGCGGTCGCGGCGCTCGACGGCGAGGCCGGGGACGGCGTCCGGATGGTCCGTGACAACCTGGTGAAAATCCTCCAGGAAGTCGGCCTCCAGGAGATTCCGGCGAAGGGGCGGGTCTTCGACCCGTACGAGATGGACTGCATCGAGCAAGTGCCCGATCCCGAGCTGAAGGACGGCACCGTGAAGGCGGTCGTGCGGAAGGGCTTCCGTCTCCACGATCGCGTCTTGCGTCCCGCTCAAGTCATCGTCGTCAAGAACAGAGGTGAAACAAATGGCTAAGATCATTGGAATCGACCTCGGCACGACCAACTCCGAGGCCGCGTACATGGAAGGGGGAACGCCGCGAATCATCCCGAGCGCGGAGGGCAGCGCGTACGGAGGGAAGATGTTCCCGTCCGTCGTGGCCTTTACGAAAGATGGGATCCTCGTCGGTGAACCGGCGAAGCGCCAGGCGGTCCTGAACCCCGATCGGACCGTGATGCAGATCAAGCGGAAGATGGGGACGGACCACAAGGTCCGGATCGACGGGAAGGATTACACGCCGCAGGAGATTTCCGCGATGATCCTTCGGAAGATCAAGACGGACGCGGAGGCGTTCCTCGGCCAGCCCATCAACCAGGCGGTGATCACGGTGCCGGCCTACTTCAACGACAACCAGCGGCAGGCCACAAAGGATGCGGGCAAGATCGCCGGCCTGGACGTCCTCCGTCTCGTCAACGAGCCGACGGCGGCCGCCTTGGCGTACGGCCTCGACAAGAAGGGAGAAGGCAAGATCGCGGTCCTGGACCTTGGCGGCGGCACCTTCGACGTGACGCTGATGGAGATGGGCGAGGGCGTCTTCGAGGTCATCGCGACGGCAGGGGACACCCAGCTCGGCGGCATGGACATGGACAACGCCATCGTCCAGTGGCTCGTGGCCGAGTTCCGCGCCGAGCACGGCGTGGACATCTCGAGCGACAAGCAGGCAATGCAGCGGCTCCGCGACGCGGGCGAAAAGGCCAAGATCGAGTTGACGAGCGCGACCGAGACGACGATCAACTTGCCGTTCATCGCCCAGAAGGCCGGGCAGCCGGTGCACCTGGAGAAAAAGGTCACCCGCGCGAAGCTCGAACAACTGATCGAGCCCGTGCTGAATCGTCTCGACGCCCCGATTCGCCAAGCATTCAAGGACGCCGAGTGGCAGTACCGGGACGTCAATCACGTTATCCTGGTCGGAGGGCCGACGCGCATGCCGGCCGTCCAATCCCGATTCGAGAAGATCCTCGGTCGGCCTGCGGAGCGGACGGTCGACCCGATGCAGTGCGTCGCGCTCGGCGCGGCGATCCAGGCCGCGGTCCTCAGCGGCGAGGTGAAGGACATCCTCTTGCTCGATGTGACCCCCCTGAGCCTCGGCGTCGAGACGAAGGGCGGTATCTTCACGAAGCTGATCGAGCGGAACACGACGATTCCGACGCGGAAAAGCGAGATCTTCACGACCGCGGCGGATGGTCAGACGAGCGTCGAGGTCCACGTGCTCCAAGGCGAACGCGCCATGGCCGGGGACAACGTGAGCCTGGGTCGGTTCTATCTCACGGGCATTCCGCCGGCCCCCGCAGGCGTCCCGAAAATCGAGGTCACCTTCGACATCGACGCGAACGGAATCCTGAACGTCTCCGCGAAGGACATGGCGACCGGGAAGACGGAGAAGCTCACGATCGTGGCCCCCCAGCGGATGGACAAGGGAAAGATCGACTCCGCGGTCCGGGATGCGGAGAGCCACGCGGAGGAGGACCGGCGTCGCCGCGAGTTCGTGGAGCTTCGGAACCATGCCGACCAACTCGTCTACGCGACGGAGAAGCTCCTGAAGGAGCACGGCTCCGCCATCTCGGAAGGGACCCGCAAGGCCGTCGAGGAGAAGCTCGAGGCCCTCCGGAAGGTCCTGACGACGGACGACATCTCGGTGCTCCGCGCCGCGATCGACTCCCTGAACCAGGAGGCGCAGAAGATCGGCGTCGAGATGTACGGAAAAGGCGGACCGGCGGAAGCCCCGCCGCCGGGCGCCGGCGACTCGGGCGGATCATCGGACCCGGGCGTCGTGGACGCGGACTTCGAGGACGTGGACAAGAAGTGAGCGGGGCCGTCCCGCGGGAAGAAGCGCCACATGGCCGACGAAGACTACTATGAGAGGCTCGGCGTCCCTCGCGGGGCGTCCCAGGACGAGATCAAGCGGGCGTACCGCCGGCTCGCGAAGAAACACCATCCGGACCTGAACAAGGACAACCCGAAGGCCGCGGAAGAGAAGTTCAAGCAGATCTCCGAGGCCTACGAGGTCCTCGCGGACGACGAGAAGCGTCGCATCTACGACCAGTTCGGCGCGGACGGCCTCAAGCAGCAGGTCTGGGGCGGCGAAGGCTTCGACTGGTCCCGGTTCACCCATGCCGGGGATGTCGAGGACATCTTCGGCCGGGACCTGTTCGCGTCGTTCTTCGGTCAGAGCGGGGGGCTCGGTGGCTCCCTGTTCGAGCAGTTCTTCGGCGGTGGGTCGGTCGCCCGACGTCGCGGCCCGGCGCCCGGCCAAGACGCGCGCGTCGAGGTCGAGCTGGGTCTCGAGGAGGTCGCTCGAGGCGGACGGAAGGAGGTCACGGTCCATTACCCCATGACCTGCCCGGCGTGCCGGGGTACGGGGGCCGAAGGGGAGCGCCTCGTCACCTGTCCGACGTGCAACGGCCGGGGCCAGGTGAGCGCCTCCCAGCGGCGGGGCTACAGTCAGTTCATCACGATCACGACGTGCCCGAAGTGCAACGGTCGCGGCCAATGGCCGGAGCGACCGTGTCCGCGGTGCCACGGGGAGGGCCGGATCGCGGAAACGCGGACGATCGCCGTGGAGATCCCGCCCGGCGTCCCGGACGGCGTCCAGCTCCGGGTCCCCGGCCGCGGTCTCGCGGGAGACGCCGGGGCGCCGCCCGGCGACCTCTACGTGGCGGTCCGTGTCCGGCCGCACGAGCGCTTCGCCCGCGAAGGCGACGACATCCTGTTCGAACTGCCAATCTCCTTCACTCAAGCGGCCCTGGGCGCGGAGGTCGAGGTGCCGACTCTGGACGGCACGAGCCGCCTGCGGATCCCTGCGGGGATCCAGAGCGGCACGATCCTCCGCCTCCGGGGAAAGGGCCTCCCGCGGTTCCAAGAATCGGGTCGGGGAGACCAGTTGGTCCGCGTGATCGTGCAGACGCCGAGTCGGTTGTCGGCGGAGGAGCGTCGTCTCTTCGAGCAACTCCGGGGGCTACGGGATGAGCCCGGCCACCGGGGGGCGTTCGATCGGTTTCGGCGACCCTAAGGCGACGGGATTCCCGCCAGATAGGACACGAGCTTGATCATTCCGTAGAAGGCTACGAGTGCCCCTACGACGGTCACGATTGCCAGCGCGTCCCGAAGAAGCAAGCCCTTCGCGTCGAGTTCCGTTCCGATCTGAGTCGGAGCAACCTGATCCTGCAGGATATGTATCTCCTCCCTGGCGATTATGCCGGAGGTCGGTATGAATCGTTTCCGCCACGGAAATCAGAGATGTGAATCATTCCTGGTAACGTCGGAATCGGAGAAGGATTATGAGTCTCGCCCCGGTTTCGTCGTCGGATGCGAAAGGTCCTGGGCATTCTCACCGAAGACTTCCGGCTCTACCACGACCTCGTTGCCGCGCTGAAGGCACGCGACCTTCCGTTCACGAGCCTGTCGTTCGCCCGCCGCGTGCCGGACGCCGTCGGCGCGATCCTGACGTCCCCCGCGGAAGCGAGCCGCGTCCACCTTCGGAACGTCGTACCCGTCGATGACATCGACTCGTCGATCGCAAAGGCCCTCCAACTGTTGCGCGGCAAGTCGGAATGGGAGGAGCTGCGGATCGGCGTCGATCCGGGGCGGGAGCCGGGCGTCGCGATCATCGGGGATGGCGAGGTGGTCGACACCCGAATCGCGGCGAGCCCGGAGGCGGTCGCGTTCCACGTCCGCCAGGCGCTCCGCACGTTCCCAGCGAGGGACATCCGGGTGCGAATCGGTCACGGCGATCCGACGAACCGGGATCGGATCCTGAAGGCGCTCGCGAGGGACCAGCTCCGCGTGGAAGTCGTCGACGAAGCGGGGACGACACACCGGACCGCGCAGCCAGACGTCGACGCAGCGATTGACATTGCGAAGTCCTCCGGACGCCGGGTGGAACCGCCGGTCGAGATTCGACCCACGCCCGGAGAAGTGCGCGAGATTCAGCGCCGGTCGCGCCTCGACAGCGGGGGCGTCGTCACGATCTCGTCCGAGCTCGCCGGGGCGGTGGCCCGCGGCGACCTCTCCCTGGAGGAAGCGATTGCCCGCGCGCGGCGCAAGGAACGGCAGTCACAGGGCTAGGCTGTATCGCGCCTCGAGCTCCTTGCGGCGCTTGAAGTACATCTCCTCCGCGATCTCACCGGCGGCGAGCTTTGCCTCCAGCGCCTCGAGTTCGCGGGCGAAGTCCGATCTGAAGGACGACGTGTACTCTTTCACGACGCGTTCGAGGAGGTCCAACAGATCCTTTCCCCGTTGTGTCACCTGGTACACGATTCGCGGCCGACCGTTCGGCGGGAAAATCGCGGCACGATCCACGAGGCCCCACGCGAACAGCTCGACGAGTTGCTTGTCCACGGAGGTCCGGCGGATCTTCAGTTTCTTCGCGAGATCCTCCGGATGATCGAACCCTTGCTGGAGCAAGCGGAGGATTTGGCGGCGCGTCTCCGAACCCGCAATCCGGATTAGCTCCAGCGGTTCCGGCATCCCGGCTGGCGAGTCGTGTCAGCCTACTTCAACGTTCTTCCGCTTCGCATCGAACGTCGTCTCCCCGGAGGGAGATGATGTCGGGACAGCGGCGGAAGGTATCATTATTATCCGCGAGGCTTGCATAAATAAACCGGGTCCCATCGACTCTGCATGTTCGGACACAAGGAGGTCGGGCTGCAGGAGACGAGGCTGCGCTCCCAAGCACACGAGGACGCGGCGAAGTCGAAGCGGACCGGCCAAAGGACCGAGGCGTGGACGACGAAGACGCCGATCGAGGCTGTCGCTCGGAAGGAAATCTATTTCGCTGTGGCCTCCACTTTCCGGTGGAACCAATGAAACGGAAGGACATCCTCCGAAAGCTTGAAGAACGGCTCGCGCGGGGCGAGATCAACGAGAAGACGTACCTGGAGATCAAAGCCCGCTACGATTCGGAACCGGAGGAACCGGAGGAGTCGGAACCGTCCCCGCCGACGATGCCGGACCTCGGCGAGGCGATCGGGGCCGTGGTCGCGCAGGCAACGGCCGAGGCGGGCCGCCATGCGGAGCATGCGGGTCACATCGTCGGCGAAGCGATGCGTGCGGTCGATTTCTCGGGAATCGGGACGCAGCTGAGCGAGGAGTCGATCAAGATCCTCGGCAGCGGCGTCGTGAGCGGGAACCCGGTCAAGACGGTCGAGTTCAAGTCGGCGGGCAGTGCGCGGGTCCAAGGTGCCCTGGAGGCCGAGACCGCGCGCATCGCCGGGTCCTGCATCTTCGAGGCCGATGTGCATGTGGAGGAATTCCGGTCTGCGGGCTCGACGCGAATCGCCGGGAGTCTGAAGGCCGAAGAGGTCGAGACGAGCGGCGCGCTCCAGGTCGACGGCTCCATCGAGGCCGAGGAGATTTCCTCGAGTGGTTCGCTGACCGTCAAAGGGCGAGTCGCCGCCGAGGAATTTCGATCGAGCGGATCCGTTCGCATCGACGGCGGGCTGAAGGCCGAGGAAGTCGCAATCGATCTGGGCGGCACATCGAAGATTTCGACGATCGAGGCCGAGGAGATTCGAGTGAAGGCCACGGGCGGTTTTTTCCGCATCCGCGGGGAGCTGACCGCGGACCGCATCGAGGGCGAGGAGATCGAGCTCGAGGCGACGACCGCCGCGTTCGTCAAGGGCGAGGAGGTCCGCATCGGGCCCCACTGCCATATTGACGTCGTCGAGGCGAAGGAGCTCGTCGTTCACTCGTCGAGCGAGGTCCGCGAGCGTCGGACCCCATCCTGATTTGTCAACTTTGTCCGACGACGATTATCGTCCCGGAACCTTGATATAAGCCGGGGGAGTTCGAATAGGCGTGCCTGAGCGGATTGTCCTCAAGGTGGCCGAAGCGCCCCAGTCGGACGTCGGTTTGGGTCGGGCACGCGTCGACACGAAGACCCGTGTCGCGCTCGGAGTGGACGTCGGCGAGATCATCCAGATTTTGGGCAAGAAGTCCACCGCCGCGAAGCTCTTCCGGGTCATGCAAGAGGACGAAGGCAAAGGCATCATCCGCATCGACGGTCTCGTCCGCCGAAACGTCGGCGTGAGCCTCGGGGACAAGGTCGAGGTCCGCAAGGCCGAAGTCCTCCCCGCGGAGCGGATCACGATCGCGCCGATCATCAGCGAGGGCCACAAGATCTCGTTCGGCCAGGGAATTGAGAACTTCGTCAAGCGGGGCCTGCTGAAACGCCCGCTCAACAAGGGCGACGTCGTCATCGTCCCCGGAATCGCCCTCATGGGCGGTGCGTTGCCGTTCATGGTCATCAGCACGGCTCCGAAGGGCGTCGTCCAGATCCAGGACGACACGATCATCGAGATGAAAGAGGAGCCCGTCCGCGAGGGCGAGGTCCTCACGCCCACGGTCACGTACGAGGACATCGGCGGACTCAAGGAGGAGCTGATGAAGGTCCGCGAGATGATCGAGCTCCCCCTCAAACACGCGGAACTGTTCGAGCGCCTCGGGATCGATCCGCCGAAAGGGGTTCTCCTCTATGGTCCGCCCGGCACCGGCAAGACGCTCATCGCGAAGGCGGTGGCCAATGAAGCCGGCGCGAACTTCTATTCCATCCAGGGCCCGGAAATCATGTCGAAATATTACGGTCAGAGCGAGGAGCGCCTCCGCGAGAAGTTCGAGGAGGCCCAGAAGAACGCTCCGAGCGTCCTCTTCATCGATGAGCTCGACTCGATCGCCCCCAAACGAGAAGAGGTGACCGGTGAGGTCGAGCGACGCGTCGTCGCGCAGCTCCTCACTCTGATGGACGGCCTTTCGGGCCGCGGCCAGGTCATCGTGATCGGCGCGACGAACCGGGACGAGGCAATCGATCCGGCGTTGCGCCGACCCGGTCGGTTCGATCGCGAGATCGAGATCGGCGTCCCGGACCGGAGCGGACGGAAGGAGATCCTGCAGATCCACACGCGCGGCATGCCGATCGAAGGCGTCGAGGAAGAACGCGACCGGCTCCTCTCCGAACTCGCGGATGTCTGCCACGGCTTCGTCGGGGCGGACCTCGCGGCGCTCGCCCGCGAAGCCGCGATGAAGACGCTCCGCCGCTATCTCCCCGACATCGACCTCGACAAGCCCATTCCTGCGGAGACCCTCGAGAAGATGCGCGTCCTGGCCGACGACTTCAAGCAGGCCCTGAAGGAAATCGAGCCGAGCGCGATGCGCGAGGTCCTCGTCGAGGTGCCCCGCGTGAACTGGTCCGACGTCGGCGGCCTCGAAGACGTCAAGATGAAACTGCGCGAGGCCGTCGAGATGCCGCTGAAGGATCCGGAGGCGTTCAAGCGGATGGGCATCCGCCCGCCGCGGGGCATCTTGCTGTACGGCCCGCCCGGCTCCGGGAAGACGCTGCTCGCGAAGGCCGTCGCAACGGAATCCGAGGCGAACTTCATCTCGATCAAGGGACCCGAGGTCATGTCGAAGTGGGTCGGGGAATCCGAGAAGGCCGTCCGCATGATCTTCAAGAAGGCGAAGCAGGTCGCGCCGTGCATCGTCTTCCTCGACGAGCTCGACGCGATCGCGCACGTACGCGGCTTCGACACGGACAGCGGGGTGAGCGAGCGCGTGGTGAATCAGCTCCTGACCTCGATGGACGGACTCGAGGCCCTCGAAGGCGTCTGCGTCATCGGCGCGACGAACCGGCCGGACCGGCTCGATCCGGCGATGCTACGAACGGGCCGTTTCGATCGGATCCTCCTCGTGCCGACGCCGAACAAGGATGCACGGCTCGCGATTCTGAAGGTCCACACGCGCACGATGCCTCTCGAAGGGGTCGACCTCGAAGAGCTCGCGGTGGACCTCGACAGCTACTCCGGGGCGGACATCGAGGGCCTGTGCCGGGAGGCCGCGATGATCGCGTTGCGCGAGGCGAAGCATGCGAAGAAGGTCACGACGGCCCACTTCCAGGAAGCGATGAAGGTCGTCCGCCCGAGCATCGACGCGGACACGATCAAGTTCTACGAGGAATTCGACAAGAAGTTCAAGAAGGGCATCGACCGGGGTCGCCGGGAAGAGAACATCCTTTATCGCTGAGCGATCCCTCAGCGGACGTTATTTATCCACCTCGCTCCTTGAGGGAATCCGATGCTCCGTCCGGGCTCACCCTGGCGAACGGGGATCACCCGCGTGCTCGCGCTGGGGCCGTCGCGGATCGCGCTCGGCCTCGCGATCGTCTTGGTCTTGGTGTCCCTCGCCCTCCCGTTCTGGTCGCTCTCCGAGGCCATGGGCACGGACCAAAACATCAGTTCGTTCTCCTGGACGACGTTCACCACGGACCGCTACGTCGGCGGGGCCTGGGACGGGACCGTGATTCTCCCGTACTCGTCGACCGTGTCGCCCTACCGCGCGGTGGCGAGCGTCCTCGGGACCGCGTACTTGCTCGACCTCGTATTCCTCGTCGTCCTCGCCGTCGTCCTCGGCCTCTTCTCGATGGAGTACGGTCGCGCGATGCCGACGCTCAGCCTGCTGATCCTCAGCCTCATCGTCCTCGGGGTGGCGTTGTTCGCCCTCTTTTATCCGATCGTCGCGATCCCGGGTGCCGCGACCGAAGACGTCGGCGCGTTCACGATCGGCGGCTTCTGGGGATCCGCGAGCACTTCGGCCCCGCCGACCGGTTGGTCGTGGGGACCGGGGCTCGGATGGTGGATCCTGCTCCTCGCCGTGATCTTGGGGACCGCCGGCGCCGTCTTCCCGTACGTCAAGAGCGTCCGCGCGATGATTCCGTCTCCGCCGCCGGGATGGCGTCCCTCTTCCTGAGTCAAATCCATCGCGGCGGAATCTTCATATAGAGCGCGTCAGATGTCTGTCAGACAAAGGGATGGGATCCATCGCGGCGGTGCCGCGGGGGACCCTCACCGATGCGGGTGATGGGATGAAGAAGTTTGCCACCGAGCTTCGGGGCAAGACCGTGATGACGAACGACGGTCAGATCCTGGGGACCATCGAGAACTTCATCGTGAACACGAAGAGCGGGAAGCTGTCCGACGTCCTCGTGCTGCCGGCCGAGAACGTGGCGACGAAGAGCATGAAGACAGACCCTGAGGGCCGGCTGATCTTGCCGTTCCAGGGCATGCGGGCCGTGAAAGACGTCGTCGTGATGAACCTCTAGGCCCGGCCGTTCGGCCTAGAGAAGGACGCGTCGCTCCTCCTTCACCACGTTGAGGACCACCTGCGTGTACGTGTTCTCGACGTACTCCATCGAGCCGAGGCGCTTGATGAACGCATCGAGCTCCCGCGTGTTCTTCAGGCGGACGACGACGATCGAGTCCCATTCCCCCGTGACGTCGTAGACATGCGTGACGCGGTCGTCCTTCGCAATCCGACGCTGGACCTCGAGGAGCTTGCCCTTGTGGATCTTCACGCCGACGACCGCGAGGACGTCATAGCCGAGTCGGGCCTCGTTCAAGACGGGGACGTATCCGGTAATGACCCCGAGGTCCTCGAGCTTTCGGACCCGGCTGGAGACGGTGCTGATGCTCGCATCGGTTGCCTTGGCGATGTCGCGATACGATTTTCGTGCGTCCGAATTCAACAGCCGCAGGATCTTGACATCGAGTTCATCGAGAGTCGTCGGTTCTGCCATCCGAATCGCCTCGCCCCACCGTCGCGGTGCTCGAAGTGTACGACGGCCTTGGGGGTCCATCGAACATTGTTTCGTTCCGTATCAATATTCCGGCCATTCGTACGATTTCACCTCGGAACAGTTTATATATGTTCAAATTTCTGCCGAGGCAACGGACGGAACGGTGGCTCCGTCCAGGCGGGAAGGCGATGGCGATTTCTGCGAGTAGCCCGGCAAAGTCGAAGAAGATGACCATGGCGTCGGTGCTGAAGCGGATCGAGACCGAGGGGATCCGATGGATCGACCTTCAGTTCGTCGACGTGCTCGGCGCGCTCCAGCACATCACGATTCCGTCGACGTCGCTCGGACCGGAGGAGTTCAAGCGGGGCGTGGGCAAGCTGGACGGCTCCTCGATCAAGGGATTCAAGGAGATCCACGAGTCCGACATGGTGATGGACCCCGACCCGTCCACCTTCGCCGTGCTCCCATGGTATGAGAGCGCCCACAAGACGGCGCGATTCCTCGTTGACGTATACGAGGGCGGCAGCCACGAGCGGTTCACCCGCGACTCCCGCTATATGGCCCAGCGCGCCGTCCAGTTCGCGGCCGATCAAGGCTACGACACGACATACTGGGGTCCGGAGATCGAGTTCTTCGTGTTCGACGGCATCAGGATGGTCCCGACCGCGGACGCGGCCCGTAACCCTTGGTCTGGTGCTGGGTACGAGATCATGTCGCGGGAGGCGCCTTGGCAGGACACCAACGGCAAGAACTTCCCGATCCGGTTCAAGGAAGGCTACTATCCCGCGCCGCCCGTCGACAGCTTGCAAGACTTCCGCAACGAGGCGTGTCGTGTGCTCATCGAATCCTTCGGGCTCACCCTCGATGCGCACCATCACGAGGTCGCCACGGCCGGGCAGTGCGAGATCGACATGCGCTACGATGAGCTCGTGCCCATGGCGGACAACGTCGTCACGTACCGCTACGTCATGAAGATGGTCGCCCACAAGATGGGCATGATGGCGACGTTCATGCCGAAGCCGATCTTCGGCGACAACGCGAGCGGGATGCACGTGCACCAGAGCCTCTGGACGAAAGGCAAGAACATGATGTACGACCCGAAGGACGAGTACGCGGAGATCAGCCAGACGTGCCGGTACTACATCGGCGGGTTGATGGAGCACGCCCGCAGCCTGTGTGCGTTCACAAACCCGACGACGAACTCCTACCGCCGGCTCGTCCCGGGCTACGAGGCGCCCGTGTTCATTGCCTGGTCCAAGCGGAACCGGAGCGCGAACATCCGGATTCCGATGTACTACCAGGGCATCGAAGCCGCGAAACGGATCGAATATCGGACGCCGGACCCGGCCTGCAACCCGTACCTGTCCTTCGCCGCAATGCTGTGCGCGGGCCTCGACGGCGTGAAGAAGAAGATCGATCCGGGCAACCCCGTCGACGAGGACCTGTACCATCTCAGCGCGAGCAAGCGCAAGGAGTACGGCGTCCGCGAGTTGCCGGGATCCCTGAAGGAGTCCATCGAGCACCTGCAAACCGACTACATGTTCCTCAAGACGGTCTTCCCGCAGGACCTCCTCGAGAAGTACGAGGAGCTGAAGCTCGACGAGCACCTCCAGACCTCGCTGCGGCCCTCCCCGTACGAGTTCTACCGGTACATGGACGCCTGAACCAGCCGGGCCTTGGGTCCCTCACACTCCGCAGCCGACCTCGGTCGTCCGATGGCCAATGCCGGAGTCGATGGTGGAGTCGAGTTCCAACCGCGCGAGTACGGTCTGTACGTGTCCAGCCCTCAAATACCGCCCCGGAAGGTGGCCTCGTGAGGCGAGCATCCATGGCATCCGTTCAGGTCTTCCTCGACAACTGGTTCGTGCGGCACTTGGCTTCCCTGAAGACCACGATGCGAGTGATCTTCGGCGTCGTCTGGATCATTGATGGGGCATTCAAGTTCCAAGCGGGCTTCGCCGACTCCTTGGCTCAGATGATTTCCGACGCGGGCCAGGGCCAGCCGAGCTGGCTGCAGCCGTGGTTCGGTTTCTGGAGCCAAACCGTGAGCGCGAATCCCAGCTTCTTCGTCACGACGATCGGCGCGCTGGAGTTGGCCCTGGGTTTCGCGCTCCTCCTGGGATTCATGCGGAAGGTGGCGTACACGGCGGGCATCTTCCTCAGTCTCGTCATCTGGTCGGTTCCCGAGGGGTTCGGAGGTCCCTATGGCCCGAGTTCCACGGACATCGGGACCGGGATCATCTACGCCTTCGTGTTCCTCCTCCTCATGATCATCAACGCCGCCTTCGGCCCGAGCCGATGGTCTCTGGACTACGCCATCGAGAGGCGGTGGCCTGCATGGAAGAAAGTCTCGGAGATTCGGAGCGCCGCTTGATCACGCGGCGACCATCGCACGCGTAGGAGTGACGCGAGGCGCTGGTTTAAGACGAACGGCGGCTCTCTCGCTGGGCACCATGGCGGAGCTCAAGGACGACATCAATGAGGAGCGTCGCATCCTCAAGGAGGCGGGGATCCTCGACGAGACGCTCCTCGAGAAGATGGACATTTTCCCGGGGGACCGGGTGCGTTTCCGCTTCTACTATCCCCACTCCGGTTTCGAGGAGATGATTGGTCACTTTCTGGGCTTCTACACGCTGTACGAGGGCCCCGAGGGCGGGGCCGACCTGAACTTGGTGATCCGGACCGTGAAAGACGGACGGACGACGGTCGTCTACAAAGACCGGAATTACCTCGAGGAGTACGAGATCCTCGAACCGAACCCGAAGGTCCGGGACAAGATTCGCGATCTGGACGCCCGCCACGGTCGGCACGTCGGGCACGAGTTCGGGTGAGGCGTCAGTACTTGTCGACGCCTTGGGCGAGAGCCTTCAGGCGCGCGATCCGCTCGTGAATCGGCGGGTGCGTGCTGAACATCCGCACGAACGCCCCGGCAGCGAACGGGTTCACGATGAACAGGCTCTGGGACGCGGGACTGCCGAACGTAAAGGGTCTCCGCTTGTTCGCCGCCTCGAGCTTCTCGAGCGCCGAGGCGAGGGCGAGCGGCTGTCCGATTGTCTTCGCGCCGCTGTAGTCGGCCTTGTACTCTCGGCTCCGGGAGATCGCGAGCTGGACGAGGATCGCGGCAATAGGCGCGAGGATCATCCCGACGAGCGCCAGGATGAGCGTGCCCGCGTTCCCGTTCCGATCCCGGGAGCCGCCCCCGAACAGCATGTTCCAGCCGAACATCCGGGCCATGAACGAGATCGCCCCGGCGAGGGTCGCAGCCACTGACATGACCAGGATGTCGCGGTTCCGGACGTGCGAGATTTCGTGGGCCAAGACTCCACGAAGCTCGTCTTCCGTAAGAAGGGTCAGGATCCCCTGGGTCACCGCGACGACCGCATGCTTCGGATTCCGGCCGGTCGCCATCGCATTCGGCGTCTGGGTGGGGATGATGGCCACCTTGGGCATCGGTAGGTTCGCCTGCTGCGTCACCTCACGAACAATCCAATACAGCTTTGGGGCCTCTGCTTCCGTCACGAGCTTGGCCCGGTAGGACCACAACACGATGCGGTCCGAGGCGAAGTAGGCGATCGCGTTCATCGCGCCCGCGAGAAGGAGGAACGCCACGATTCCGCCGACCGCGTTCCCAAGCCACACGCTCCCGATCGCGTAGCCGAAGAGGACGAAGATGCCGGTGAGCAACACGAAGAGGGCGAAGGTGCGCAGGTACGCTCCCATGGACTCCCCACCCCACTGAGTGGCATCGCCTCAGCACTCGGACGTCCTTAATCAACTTGCTGCGGGAAGGCCGCCGAGCTCAGAGGCCCAAGACGTCCGCGTAGCCTTCCATGTCCATGAATCCGTGGCCGCTCACGTTGAAGGCGATCACGCTTCGTTCCCCGCTTTCCTTCGCTTTGAGGGCCTCGTCCATCGCGCATGCGATGCTGTATGCGCTCTCCGGGGCCGGCAGGAAGCCCTCGGCCTGGACGAACATGCGCGCCCGCTCGAAGACGTGTCGCTCGTCGGTGGGGTAGGCGATCGTGTCGATCAATCCGCGGTGGCGCAAGAGCGAGAGGATCGGGGAGCACCCGTGATACCTCAGGCCATCCCCGCGGACCGGTTTCATCTCCGTGCGGTGGCCGAGGGTGTACATCTTCAGCATCGGCGTGAGCTCGGCATGGTCCGCGAAGTCGTATCGGTACTCCCCCTGGAGGTTCGGGGCCGCCGCGCTCTGGGCCGCGAGGAAGCGGATCGCCTTGCCGCGGAGCGCGTCCGCGAAGAACGGAAGGGTGAATCCGCCGAAATTCGAGCCGCCGCCGAGGCTAGAGACCATCAGGTCCGGATATTCGCCGATCTGCTCGAACTGCCGTTGGGTCTCGAGGCCGATGACCGTTTGGTGGAGGAGGACATGGTTGAGGACCGACCCCAGGCAGTAGATCGCCTTCTCATCGCGGCCCGCGTCCTCGAGGCCTTCTGACACGGCGATGCCGAGGGAGCCCGGATGATGCGGGTCTTTCTCGAGCAGGGCCCGTCCGGTCGCCGTCTCCGGACTGGGAGAGGCGTGGACCGTCGCGCCGTACAGCCGCATGAATTGCCGGCGTTGCGTCTTCCAATCGTGGACCGCGCGGACCCAGAAGACCGTCGTCTTCAGGCCGACGAGGCTCGCCGCGTACGCGAGGGCCGTGCCCCACTGCCCTGCCCCGGTCTCCGTGGTGAGGCGTTCGTATCCCTCCTGCTTGGCGTACCAGGCCTGCGCGAGCGCAGTATTCACCTTGTGGCTGCCGGTGGGGCTGTAGAATTCCGTCTTGTAGTACAGATGCGCGGGAGTCCCGAGTCGTTCCTCGAGGCGGCGTGCACGGATCAGCGGCCTCGGTCGACCCGCCTGGCGGTACAGGTCCTGAATCTCCGGAGGAATGTCGATCCATCGCTGCGTCGAGTTCTCTTGACGCAAGCATTCGCCGACCAACAGGTCCGGGAGCGCCTTGATTCGCGAAGGGCCGGTCGCGGGATCCTTCGGGGGCGGGAGCGGCTCCGGAAGGTCCGCCTGAATGTTGTACCACTTCGTCGGCCGCTCATCGTCCGGGAGCTGCACGACGAATGCGTCGGCTTGAGACATCAGGCCCCCAAAACCCGCCGGTGCGTAATGGCGCTCGGATGTATAGGGCTTGTCGCTGCAAGTCGTCGCACGTTCAGGCCTCGATGCCGTGTGACTCGACGATTTCAACGCTGCCGGGAGGCATCGCGCGAGCGATCTCCTCGATCGGTACGACGAAGACCGCTGCGAGTTTCCTCGTGATCGCCTCGCGATCTCCCTTCCCCGGGGCCAGGACGGCGTATCGCGCGGAGCGGGCCGCGACCGCGGTGACGGGCCCGCCCATAATCTTTCGGTGGCCCTCGACCTCGACCTCGCCGACCGCCATCCGGACGGGCAGGTCGTGGATGTAGTTTCGTTTTCCGCGGATGACGAACGCGCCCCGCGGCAGGAACTCGCCAGACTCCGCCTGCTTCGACACCTGCTCCGGCAGGACCCAGTACGCGCTGCCACTCGCCAGACCCGCGGACCACGCCTTGCTGTACACGAGCGCGAACTCGCATGCCTCCCCTAGGGTTACGTCGGAAGCCCGAGCACCGTCCTTGACCACGGTGGAGGGCGCTCCGTGGACGTCGGCATGGGCGTACCGATCCCCTTCTTTCAGGTGCTTCTTCACGAGTTGGTCGTTCGTGCGGGCGTCTCGACCGCCGAGGATGAGGAACCCTTCCGAGGCGATCGTCCATCGGTAGGCCTCGAACCACATCGACTTCGTCGACTTGATTCGTGGCCGTTTTGCGACCTTGACCGCCTTCGCTTGAGCGGCTTCCCTTTCCGCCCGAGTGGCGGTGGTCGCTTCGTCGACCCGTTGGGCTTTGGCCAACGCGTCTTTGCGGCGGTCGTAAAGGGCCTGGGCGTTCGCGGTCACGTCCTTTTCGTAGTCCAGCGTGATCGCATCGAAGTCGCCGATGGCGAGCGTGACCGCATGTTCCTTCCGGTCGATCGCTTTGATCTGCGCATGTTCCGGCGGGGTGCGGCCCTCCCGGATCGCTTTCAGGAGCTCGTCGAAGACCGCATAGTGGCCATAGAGAAAGACCGCCTGGGCTTCGAGCCCCATCGCCTCGTCCCGCAAGGCCTCCATCGACTCCCGCTGCTGTGCGATTCGCCGTTCGAATTTCGCCGCGACGTTTTCCGCCATCGCCGTTTGCGGCTCCGCGACGGTCACGTAGTGGGAAAGGGCCTCGTTGAATGTCGGAAACTCTCGCGATTCGAAGTCGCGGTATTGAGCGAGCTCGATGGGCGTCGCGTCGATTGCGCGGCCGATTTGGAAGACCACCCGAGGGTGTGGTTCCTGGTCGACGGCCACCGCGAGGTTGTTGAGAGCGGTGAAGAGTCCGTCCACTTGCGCATCGCTGAGCTCTTTCACTTTCGTTTGTTTCTCGACCTCGGCCCGCAGGCAGATTTCCTCGGCGTATGTGCCGCCTAGGTTCAGGACGCTCGCGAGGACCCGAACGACCTGACCCTTGGCTGTCCGCAGTGCGGTCGTGAAAGCGCTTCGGTCAAGCTCGAGCGGGTCCAGCCCTGCTTCCGGGAACCGATACTCCTCGCCGATTTGAACCGCTCGGTCTTTGAACGTCTGCGGAAAGAGGGCCGCGGCGATCGTGTCCTTCTTCGCGACGACGATATTCCCTTTGCCGAATACCTCGAAAATGAGGTCGATTGGTTCGCCTCCGCGCTCGAGATGGAAGACCGCAATCCTGTCGAACCCGCGTTGCTCGATGCCCTGGATGCGGGCGTTGTCGAGGAGCCGCCGCAGACTCTGCGCGAACGGCGGCGGGGATTCCGGCTTGTTCTCGACGTCGTGGAGGCACAGCCATTGCCCCGCCTGGTAGAACAATTCGACCTTGCCGCGTGCAGGTGCATTGATCCGAAGGATGACTTCGTCTGCCTTCTGGTACGCCTTGTCGACATGACCGCCGATCAGCTCCTGCCACTCGGCAACGAGGGCCCGGAGATCGAAGGAGGAAAGGGCGGTCTTCATTTTCCTCGAAGCGAAGACCCGTGCTTTACTTAATGATTGGTCCGCGGCCCGATAATCCTAAGTAAGTTCCATCCTTTGGTCCGGCTCGCTGCCGCAGTGGCTTAGGGGTAGAGCGGCGCCTTGGTAAGGCGCAGGTCGGGGGTTCAATTCCCCCCTGCGGCTCTGCTTGCGGGCTTGTCTTCCGATAGCGCCGCGGCATCCCCGCCCGACAGGGTGGACCTATGGCATTCCACTTTGCGAAGGGTTCGAGAGGTCACTTGGCGTGCTCGTAGGCTTCTTGCAGCGTCTTGATGTCAAGCTTCTTCATTTTGAGCATGACTTCCATCACGCGCCCGGCCTTCTTGCGATCCGGGTCGGCCAGGAGTCCGTACAGCATCGTCGGCACGATTTGCCACGAGAGACCGTACCGGTCCTTCACCCAGCCGCACTGCTCGGCCTCGGGAACCGCCGACAGGGCGTTCCAGTATCGGTCCACCTCGGCCTGGCTCTCGCATGGGACGGTGAAGGAGACGGCTTCGTTGAACTTGAAGTACGGTCCCCCATTCAGGCCGCTGAACTTCCGGCCCATCAGGGTGAAGTCGACGGACAGGACGTCTCCCTTCTTCCCGCTCGGGAAGTCCGCAGGCGCTTCGACGACCTTGTCGAGATGCGAATCCGGGAACAGGGATACGTAGAACCTTGCGGCCTCCTCCGCTTGCCGGTCGAACCAGAGGCACGCGATGATGGTCTTCACGGCGGTCTCGATCTCGCGTGGCGGTCTCTTCCTCTTCTGCGGCATGTCGGTAGCTCCTTGGGAGTTCCCGGGCCGCTAAACTGCCCGCCGCCTCTTGAATTTGTCTTCGAATCAATTCCCCCTGCGGATCTCCAGCTTCGCCCCCGGATGCGCAGACGAACCATCCCCGGCCAGGATGGAGAACCGAACTATCATGTGAACCTCCGGCGCTCTGCACTTTGGTATGCGAACCGCGGCTTCAGAATGCACCAGGACACGACGAGTCCTTATACGGGCTGGGGCGTAGGGAGCAAATCTCGCGTTTTGCTTCGGAGGGATCGTCCGGGCAGGCTGGTTTCGAGCAAAGCAGCAATCTAGAGGAGTCCAAAGAAAGTGATTGGCCCGACTGAGCACGCTAGGTCGACTTTTCCGTCCACGAAGCAGGCCCTCGTCATCCTCGTCGCGGGATTGGTCGTGCTCGCTTTCGCGGGATTGATTCTTTTCCTTGCCCTCGCGGGAGGGAACTCGCGTGCTACGCTTGAGGTGTACAATTACCATCTCTTCGTTCTCATGCGGAACCCCGGGACGAGCGCCGAGCTCTGGGTCCCGGTGCCCGACTTCACGGAGCTCCGGGACAGAACGTTCGTCAACGAAACTTTCGTGAACAGCCCATTCCCGAGTCGGAATGTGACCCAGTCAATCCAGGAGTCGGCCCACAGCACGATGTTCCGATTCGTTTTCTCCGAGTCGTTTGCGGTATGGGGGACCATGAGGGCGGCTCCCGGTTCGGCAAATGGCACGTTGACCTTCAGCAGCCAGGTTTCGAATGACGTTTGGATCAACCTTGCGAACATCACTCCGGACAACCAGGTGTCCATCATTCTTTATTATGAAGTCGCCCAGGTCCATGGGCTCCTATCCGACACTCAGATATTTTTCGTGGGTACCGTAGACCCGCGCGGAGGCCCTGAGGCAGCGTCGCTTCTTCCATGCGGTGCCGTGTACAGGATGGCTTACGACGGTGAGGGGTACACGGTCCTGTCGGGAGGGTGGTCACGGTATCCTTTGGTCGACGGGGGTTTCGCTGAGTCGTGTGATTAATGCGGCTGACGTCACGGGACGCCGACCCTCGTTGCGATCTGAAAGACCTACGTTATCCCTTGACGGGGGCAGGGAGGGAAACGCAGTGATCCCCGGGAGGCGGAAGGATTGATCGGCTTGCCTCCCCAACCGAGGCCGACCTTTCCGCCTGTGAAGCGGGGACTCGTCATCCTCGTGGCGGGGCTAGTCATCCTCGCCCTCGGCGGATTGCTGTTTGTCCTAGCCATCACGGGAGGGAACGCCCGAGTAACCAGCGAAGCGTATATCTTCAATCTCTTTGTCCGCATGCGCAACCCGGGGGCGAGCGCTGAGCTATGGGTCCCGGTCCCCGACTTCCCGCAGTTGCGTGACCAAGCCTCCGTGGACCCAAATTTCGGAGACTTTCCCAACCCGAACGTGACCCAGTCCATGGTGGTGTCGCCGTACGGCACGATGTTTCGATTCGCTTTCTCCGACTCCTTCGCGGTCCGCGGAATGAAGGTCGTGACCCCTGGTTCCGCGAACGGCACCCTGACCTTCAGCACCCAGGTCTCCAACGCCGTCCGGCTCTACCTAACGAACGTCAGCTCGGGGAATCAGGTGTCCTTCATTCTGCATTATGAAGTCGCTCGGAGCCGTGGCTTCCTCTTGAACGATCAAGTAAGCTTTGTGGGAACGGCGGACCCCCGGAGCCCCGAGACAGGACTGGTTCTTCCCTGTGGCTACCTGTTGAAAATGATCAGCGACGAAAAGGCCTACACCGTCGTATCCCCGGGCTGGGGTCTCTATCCGTTGAATGATGGGGGCTTCTCATATTCCTGCGACTAGGCACAACGCCTCTTCTTCGTGTTGCGCACAGAGAGCGGTGGCGACCGGAGACATCGTGGGACGACCGCCTCGAAGCCGCCCAGTTCGTTCGTGATTACTTGCCGGCGTTTCGCGGCCCGTGACAGCCGCGTCCTCACGCTCCCGGGATCGCGCCTCGTTCTCGGTGAGACAACACCCAGCTGGCCAGAAGACCAATGCCGGCGATTGCGACGCTCGCCGCCAGGAGCGCGCCGATGAACGGGAGGAGGGCCAGGGACACCAGGAGGGAGATCCATGGAAGCACTCGCCGTAGCCCTCGCTCGTTGAGGAGCCGGATTCCCGCGATCGAGCCGATGACGTACGTCAAGACGGCAGCCCCGCTCGCCATCAGGAAGGCGGTCACAAAGTCCACGTCGGCAAGGTAGAACGCTAGGAGGCTCACGAGGACCAAGACGATCAGGAAGACGAGGGCATGGTGGGGAACGCCGGTCCGGCGGTCCACGGCGGCGAGCGTCCTCGGGAACACGCCGTCCCGCGCGGCGGCGTAGTAGACCCGCGCCATCCCCGCCACGTACGCGTTGACGGTGCCGAAGGTGACGAAGACCGCGAGGAGCGCGACGATCGCCCCGCCGTACGAACCGAAGGCGTCCGACATCATCGCGGCAAAGGGGGTGACTCCGCCTCCGACGGTGTACGCGCCGGTGCCGACCGTGACGACGGCGATGGCGAGGTAGAGGCCGCTGATTAGGAAGACGCTGATGACCACGCTGCGGTGGAAATCCCGCTCCGGATTCCTGAATTCCTCCGCCACGTTGGAGGTGTTCTCGTACCCCAGGTAGGACCAGACGATCAGGGCGGCCGCCGTGCCGATCGACCCCAGCCCACTCGGGAGGAACGGCGTGTAGTTCGCCGGTCGGACTCTCGGAGCGGATGCGACGACCGCGATGACGAGGGCGACGAGAATGGCGGCCACCGTGGCGAGTTGCACGCGCCCGGTGAAGCGGATGCCAACGTAGTTGACGACGAACGCCAGGATGAGGATGCTCGCGGCTGCGAGGTAGATGTCCAGTCGAGTCAAGGGGAAGACAAAGGCGAGGTACGAGGCCGCGGCGACGGTCGCCGCCGGGGCACCCAGGACCGCCCACGCCAGAAAGAGCCAAGCGGTCGCCGCCCCCGCGTTGAGGCCGATGCCGTCTCGTGCGAACGCGTAGATGCCTCCGGATTCCGGTCGCTTCGCGGAGAGCTTCGCGAACGTGTAGGCGAACGGATAGCTCGCGAGCGACAACAACGCCCACGAGACGATTGAGGCGGGGCCCGCGATTCGAGCCGCAAGTCCCGGGATGACGAAGATGCCCGATCCGAGGAGCGAACTGACGTAGATGGCGACCGCGTGGCGGAGCGTGATGACACGACGCAGGGCCGGAGGGGATCCCGCACGGCCTTCCTGGATTGGCTCCAAGGCGGCGCCCACCGTGGTCGGTTCAACGAGTTCCGATTCATGACCTTGCCGCCTTGCCGCCGGCTCCTCCCCGAAGCCTGAAGTATGGGTCTTCGGTTGCACGGACGGAAGTGAGTCGATGCCTGGAACGCGCACCCTGGCCGCCACACTGTTCGTGTCGCTGGACGGCGTCGTCGAATCGCCCGAGAAGTGGAGCTTCCCATTCTGGAGCGAGGAGACCCAGAACTTCAAGCTCGACGAGACCCGCGCCTCGGACGCGCTCCTCCTGGGACGTGTAACGTATGAGGGGTTCGCCGCGGCTTGGCCCGGCAGGAAAGACCCCGACGGGTTCGCGGACCAGTTCAACAGCATGCCGAAGTTCGTCGCGTCGAGGACCTTGAAGAAGCTCGCGTGGAACAATTCGCATTTGATCAAGGGCGATCTTGCGGCCGAAGTCTCGAAGTTGAAAGAGCAGCCCGGGCAGGACATCGTGATCCACGGCAGTCCCGGCCTGATACGCTCCCTGCTGCCGTCCGGCCTGATCGACGAATTCCGGTTGCTCGTCTATCCGCTTGTCTTGGGTCGCGGAAAGCGCCTCTTCGACGAAGGAAGCCAGGCGAGCCTGAAACTCGTCGAGTCAACGACTTTTAGCAAAGGCGTCGTCAAGCTGGTGTACCGACCCGCTGACAAGGCGGGCCGGGCGAAGCAAACGGGGACCGCGCGCCCGAAACGGAACACCAAACGGCGCAAGGCCTAGGCTGCCGCCAGAAACGATTCGCCCCATCAGCGCGCCTCCCAGCCTGGGTAGTTCGCCCGGACCTCGTCGACGCGAGTGCGCCAGTCCACGAGCGGTACGCCGTCGAGTTCGTCCTCGAGCCGGTCGAGGAAGGCGTGGATGCCCGATATGAAGCCGATCGCGGTCGGGCGCGTGAGGCGCTTGTGCGTGATCCGGAGGATCGTGCCATCGCCATCCGGGGTGAGCTCCCAGCGGACGATGCTTTTCTCGCCCTTCGGGAGCTCCTTCCGTGACTCGACGTTCCATTCGTGCTCGAAGACCCTCGGCGGCTGCCACGTGAGGATCTTTCCCGTCACATGGTACTGGGCCGGCCCACTCCAGTAGTCGATGCTGCCTCCTTGGCGCGCGTCGAGGCGAGCCCTCGTCATGTACCAGCGCGCGAGGTGCTCGGACTCGGTCAGCGCCGCCCACACGACCTGGATCGGGTGGCGGATGCGTCGCTCGAAGCTGATGGTGGCGTAGTCGCCCTCGAACGTCAGGGTGCCAGCCCGCGAGGAGTGAGGCGTCGTCACTTGAATGCGGTCTCCCGGATCCGCGTGCCGTGATACTTGTCGATGCATATTCAAACCGCCGCTCGCCTCTCGCTCATGGACCTTGGATCCACTTGAAGGATCCCGCTCATCATCGCTTCTTCCCCTTCGGCTTTTGATGGATCGCCCGGGCATCGAGATACCGCTCCAGGGCCTCGAGGGTGTCGGGCCACATCGCTTGGTACTTGGCGACCCACTCGTAGAGTTCCGTGAGTCCCTCCGGTCTCAACTCGTAGATCCTCTGCTGCGCATTCACTTCGACATTCACGAGCCCCGCCTCGCGGAGGACCTTGAGGTGGCGGGAGACGGCGGGCTGCGTGAGGTGCCGGAACCGGGCGGCGATATCGCCTGCCTTCCGACTGCCGGTTGCAAGCAGGTCGAGGACCGCGCGGCGCGTCGGGTCTGAGATCGCGAGGAAGACGTTGGTCGTCACGGTTGTCCTCACCCGAACTTCTTATCGAGCTCGATGAAAAAGGCTTTGGAGAGGCGCTCGAAGTCGGCTTCGCTCAGCCGGACGTCGTCGCCCGCTTTGAGCTTCAGCACGGACTTCTCCGGGGGGAGCTTGATTCCCGCAACGGCCGAGTTCGGCCACCCTGGGAGCCTGTCGACTTGCAGCTTGCCTCGGTTGAGCAGGATCGAATTGCACAGGACGCGGACCTCGTTCAGCGGGTTGCCGTCCTTGCCCTCGATGCCTGAGAGCCGGTGCACGAACATGTAGTCCAGGAGGAGGACTTGGTCGTTGAAGAAGCGGGCCTCGAATTCCTTGGAGGGCGTCTCGCCGGCCTGGCTTCGGTACGCACGCAGGTCGGCATCGACCCTCGCGCGACACGCCGCGATGTACGCCTTCGGGTATTTCTTCATCCCGAGCACGGGATCATGCCTTCCGCTGGCTCTGGGCCGGCACAGGCCCCGGCTGGAGCAGCGTGAGGTGGTTGCCGTCCGGGTCGCTGAAGTAGGCCGCGATGCCGTAGTTCGCCTCGACGGGCGCCGGGTCCTTGAACTTCAGTCCGCGCGCCTTGAAGATCTCGAAGTCCTTGCGGCAATCGTTCGTCCTGAAAACGAAGTGATTGCCTCCGCTCCCCGCTTCGGGCGGCGCGCGAGGATCCAGCTTGTATTTGCCTTCGAAGAGGATCAGCTCGACGTCTGTCCCCTTGGGTGCGACGGTGAGCCATCGGGGGTTGCCAGGGTTCTGGTAGTCCGCCCGCTTCTCGAACCCGAGCACCTCGGTGTAGAACTTCAGGGCTTTCTCTTGGTCGCTCACGACGATCGGTACGTGCGTCAGTTTCTCGATCATGGTTTTCGTCTCACACACAGTATAACACGCTTGTTATTTAACATTTAGCTTATTCTAGTCTCGTTCGGCGGCGGGTCCCAAGGGGCTTCCGGGATTTCTTGGGGGCAGGGCTGACCTGAATTCCGCGAAGGTCCTCAAGACCAAACAGGTGCTCCAAGCGAGGTCTCAACCCAAGGGACTCGCGAAAGCTCTTTCGATGACTCCTGCGATCCACCATCCGGCGGCGGCCGCAGGGACGGAGATGTCAATGGCCCAAACGCGTGACTGGCACGGGATGAAAGACATGTCGGCCCGACTCCTGAAGGAGCGGACGGGAGAGGATGTGGAGGCTTGGAATCGACGTATCCGGCAGGAGAGACTGGACGACGAAGATGCCCTCCGGGCGTGGCTCACGAAGCAGGGCGTGACCGGCTACGCTCAGTCGCTCCTGGTGATGGAGCGGTTTGGCTACCCCGACTTTCTCCTCGCTACCGCGGACGAACTGATTGACGGACAGTACGCGGATCGACCGAAGTTGCGACCAATTTTCGATGCGATTATCGACGCTGCCTCGGGCCTTGGCAAGGTCACGATCCAAGCCCGCAAGACCTACGTCTCGCTCGTATCGGCACGGAGGACCTTCGCGCGGATCCAACCGACGACGAAGGACCGCGTCGATCTCGGCCTTCGGCTCGAGGGGCGAAAGCCGGGTGGACGCCTGCAGTCGTCGAGAATCCAAGAGACGATGCGAGTCCAGATTGGACTCAGGGCGCCCGATGAGGTCGATTCCGAAGTGCTGCGTTGGCTCCAGCAAGCCTACGATGAAAACGGCTGACAGGGCGTGCCTAGCGGACGATTTCCTCGACCTCTCGGAACCATGGTTTCGCGGTACCCACCTTGGCCCTCTTCTCCCAGCGCCGCCCCTTCGGCGCGGCCCGCAGCGCGGCCTCGAGTTCTCCAATCCGATTCTCGATCCGACCTGCGAAGTCGGCCGGGATCTTCCCCTCCGCCACGAAGTTGCCGAGCAATTGCCTCGACTTCGTGAGGTTCTGCATCGATTCGTACCAGAAGCCCCAGTCGTCCGCGAGGAGATTGGCGACATGTCCGGCGTCGATTGCTTCCTGATCCCCGTCCGGGGAGGGTTTCACGTCGTGCCCGAGGAACAGCACGATCAGGTCCACGAGATCCTTTCTCCCGATTTGGTGGATCTGCAACTTCTCGAGGACCATGTCCGTGAGCGAAATCGTCGGGGAGTCGAGCTCGAGCCGTCCATTCCCGGGTTTCTTTCCGAACAAGACGTTGTGGCTGAACTCGAGCTTGTCGAGGAAGACGTCCACGTGGAACCGATTTTTGCCGTCGTAGTACACGAGCCTTCGGTCGCCAAAGAAACCGTTGATCACGTCGTCCGGCCGGAATCCGAGGTTGTCGAACACCCGGCTAATCGATCGGCCTTGACTCGCGTACCCCATCAGATCGAGGTCCGTGAACAACGGCGTGCCTTCGCTGATGCGCCCCACGCGGTGGTAGACCGAAATGCATTCGGGCACATGCATCGAATGCGCGTAGATTCCGAGGGACCCTAAGATCCGGAGGGCCGTCCCTCGCGCCTGGGCCGCGTCGACGATCGCCCGCGCCTCTCGGAGGAAGTCGTCTTCGCCGAGAGCCACGAAGGACGGTTCGCTTGGCATGATCGCACGGGGTGAGGCGGGTGGCCTCTGAGGCCGCTCCGAACGGCGGATGCGGGAGGCTCGCCGCAGCCAACGCGTCGCGCGAATCGCAAGGTCCGTATAAGGATGTGCCCGGTGCGTCCCGCTGCAAGTCGATCGCGGTCTGCAAAAGCTTGATGAGCGGACGGCCGGTTACCGGGCGCGGGAGCGGGGGCGAGGCCCGTGGGCGAAGTCGACGTCTTTGCGAGACGGGGAGCGCAGGCGACCGCACAAGTTCAGGTGTTTACGCGGCGGGCATCGGGTCTCGTCCGCGTCATGTCTCCGTATTCGGCGTTCGCGTACAACGTGCTGAACATCGGTGTGATCTTCCCGTGGGTGTACATCACCACAATCGCGCTGTACCCGAACGCTAACGTTTGGCTTGGAATCATCATCACGGGGCTCTTCACTGCATTCCTCGCTGTCGTCTACGCCGGCCTCGCCTCCGCCATGCCGCGAACCGGGGGGGATTACGTGTTCCAGAGCCGTACGCTTCGCCCTTGGCTTGGATTCGCGATTGTCTCGACGATGATTATTACGTTCTTCTTGCAATGGCAGGCTCTCGCGGGATGGCTCGTCGCCGTCCTCGGTCTGTCCCCGATGTTCCTCGGGCTTGGCATCACGATGGATTCCCCAACGTTCATCAATTGGGGCCTCTGGTTCGCGAGCCCGGTTGGTGCGATGGTGACGACGATGGTGTCCTCGACGATTGCCGCCCTCGTGCTAATCAAGAGTTTCCGTTGGTTCGTCAAGATTCAGTGGGTCATGTGGTACGGATTCCTGCTGAGCTTCGCCCTAATGGTTGTCCTCTTTTTCCTCACGCCGACATCGGTGTTCCAGGCGCGCTTCGACCGCGCGACGCAACTGATCTATGGGTCGACCGGCCTCACCTACTCGCAGATTCTCTCCTCTTATTTCACGCCGACGACAGCGGCGGCGTGGGTGTCCACCCTACTCGTCGCGCCCGTCGCCCTGACGAGCCTAGGTTGGGTCGGATATGCCCAAGAGCAAGCGGGGGAAATCCAAGGAGCGCAGAGCCTCAAAAACCAGATGTTCATCAACGTCGGCGGTGGGCTTTTCAGCACAGTCCTGATGGCCCTTCTCGCCTTCGCGATGGTCCAGACCGTTGGTCAGGACTGGCTCTCGGGCGCATCAGCGGGCTGGTTGGCCGTGGCGCCGAACATGATCTACCCGTGGTTCAGCAATCTGGCGATGATGCTCACGGACAACCCGATTATCCTCTTCTTGCTCATCATCGGCATCTTGCTCAACGCGCTTCAAATCGTGTTCAACGTCATCGTGGGTTGGACCCGTGTGGCCGTCGCGATGTCGATCGACGGGGCGTTGCCCAAGGCCGTCAGCCATGTGAGCCCAAGGACTCATACACCCGTGACTGCCCACGTCATCTTCCTGGTCCTCGGAGGCTTCGTGTACGCGTATATCTATAACCTGGTCCCCGGGTACACAACGTACACCTTGGCGGTGACGGCAGTGGCCACAGTGATGTACATTGGGACCTCATTGGGTGGCGCCATCTTCCCGAAGACCCGCCGCGAACTCTACCGCACCTCGCCGATTTCAAAGTACAAGATCGGGCCGATTCCAATCATCACGATCTGCGGAGCTGTTTCGATCATTTTCAGCGCGTGGATGTTCTACTACTTCATGACGAACGCCCTGTTCGTAGGCGTCGACCTAAGGACCGGCCTGTTGACGGGTGCCAACACATTCCTGCTCGTGCTCATTGCCATCTTCGTCGGCTGGACCGTTTACTACTTCGTTCGACGCGCGTACTTGCGGAGGGTAGGGATCGACCTCGAGCTTGCTTACAAAGAGGTTCCGCCGATCTAGGGCTTTGAAGCCCTCACCCGGACGTGAACTGGTAGCTCAGCACGCGGTCTCTCTCCAGGTTAACGATCGCGCCGCGAAGAGTTCCGGAGTTGTATTCAGACCCGGGGTCGATGAGAAGGCTTCGCTTCAATTTCGCCCCATTCTTCGTCTCGTGGATGTGACCGTGGAGGCCGAGCAACGGTTGCGTCTCGAGGATTGCCTCGCGGAAGGTCGTGCTCCCGACGGGAATCAGCACCTCTTGCCCTCCAGAAATCACCGGTTTGGGCGGGTCCGTGGACTCATCGAGTTTCGGTGCGATGTCGAGTCCGGTGCCGTGCGGAGGCGCGTGCATCAGGTAGATGCAGTGAGCTGGATCCTCCACACGACTCAGGAGAGGATCGAGGCGTTTCTGGAGGCGATCTTCGGAGAGTTCCCTTGGAGTGTGCCACGGGGACGGATTCGTCCATCCGAATCCCAGGATTTCGTGATCCCGGTCGAACCGGACCACCTTCTCGTCGATGTAGTGGACGTGGCGCGTGGACTCGGCGTGCAGCAGGGCCTCGGACTTGTCGTCATTGCCGCCGATCCAGTACAGCGGGATGTTGAGCGGTGCCAGGTGTTTTTCGGCCATCGCAGTCCATCGCCGGATCTGGTCGATCATCCGGTCTGTAAAGAGGGACTCGATGTTGTCGGGGTTCGCTCGATAGCGGGAATAGTCGTCCTCCGTCATCCGCACGGGATAGGGACCCGAATCCGCGATCGCTTTCTCGATGGGCGTCAACTCGGCCTCAGTCAAGTTTTCGCGGGTTGCCCCCGCGAGGCGCGTCGAGTAGCGGCCGTCCTTCTGCTGCACGATCGGCGTGATCGATTTTGCCGTCAGATCCCCGCCGATGAGCAGGGCATCGACGTCGTAGAAAGTAGCCGCGGCCAGGAACTTCCGGAACGTGATTTCCGATCCGTGCAGGTCCGCCGCGAGGAAAAGCCGCTTGAAGTTGCGCTTCGATTGTTCTCTCGACATCGTAGGCTCAAGGCACGTTGGATGAACCCTTAGCCTTTTGGGCCTGCAAGCCGACCTCGGCTCGATTCATGGTGCGTCCACGACCGAAGGAATCTTTTTCCCGCGGCACACGCTCGCGGCCGCATGTCCCACACAGGCCCGTTCCTCTGGCTCATGAGGCACGCCCCACCCGCCGGATTTCAACAGGTCCCGCCCGGTGGGATGTGCGTGTGCGCGTACCTGTTCGTTAAACGCGACGGCCAGATCCTCCTGGGGAAGTATGCGGACGACCCTCGGTGGGAAGCGCTTGCCGGCTTGGATCCCGATCGCCGGCGGAACCACGGGAAAGGATGGACGGTGCCGGCGACGCACCTGAAGCTCGGCGAGGATCCCCGGGTCGCGGCCCGGCGGGTCGGGGAGGAAGCCCTCGGGATTCGCGGGTTGCGATATTCCGAACCGCGGTCCGAGACGGACTTCTATCCGTCCAAGATGGTCCCCGGAGAAATGCACTACGACATCTGGTTCTTCATCGACGGGACGCCGCCGAAGGAACATGAGATCGATGTCCCTCCGTGGTACACGGAACTTTCCTGGCAGGATCCGCGGTCCGTGCCAGCGGCCGCGTACGCGCGGGGCCACGAAGACGTCGTCGCACGATGGCTGGCGGCGAAAACCGGAGGGGAGCCGCCCGAGCGCGAGGCCGTCACCCGCTAGAGTTCGACGCGCCGACGTCGACCTCGGAGTGGGTCGCAAGAGCTAATGCACGAAGGCGCGTTCACGACTTTGATGGCGAAACCGGAAATCATCGTGTTGATCCCGGAGAGCACGCGCAAAGCACGGGGTGGCTCGCCCGATTCCCGCGAGGTCGATTCGGTCGCCGCGGCCTTGCCCGGCGCTGTCCGAGCGAAGCTCGAAGCATCGCGGGAGGAAGTCATCCAGAAGAGCCCGCAAGGATCGGTCCGCACCGGTGAGCTGCTTCCGGCGTACCGTCGCTTCCAGGGCAACATGTACATGAGCATTCCCGATGAAGTGTGGGCGAAGCGCGCTGCGAACGTCGAAGTCGTCATCGCGTCGGCACTCCGCGGTCTGGTCGCGTCGCGCGACATGGTCCCATCATACGCCCTTTCGATGGCGGAGCCGACACCGCCGTTCGGCAAGTTGAACCGGTGGTGGCGCGACCGCGGTCTTCCGGCGATCCTCTCTTCGTATTTGCGGTCGATGCAGCCGCGCCTCGTCGTCGACCTGCTCTCGTTGGAGTACCGGCAGTCGGTAGTCGGATATGCTGCGGAGCTCAAGGGGATCGACGTTCGGACGATTGACTTTCCGGGAATGGGCCGTGCCAGCCAACCGCTTCGAGGCGAACGCATCGCCCGGATCCTGCAGTCCGGAACGGCGTGATCCGCCCTAGCGAGGCCTCCTGGCCTTCAGGACGGCTTCGGCCTGGCGACGAAAGTCGGCCCGCTCTCCGAGGAGGAACGGGGTGAGGTGGCTCCGGTCAATCGAGCGGTCTGCGTAGTCGAGGAAGGCAAGGGCCGACCGCGGGTCATCCCGACCGAGAGACCGAACCGCCAAGCTCGCAAGATAGTGGGACTTCTTCTGAGAGAGGTCGCGGCGGTCCGGGGCTGTACCTATCAACTCACGCAGCATTGGCCAGAATTGTTCGAGGTGCCCTCGCTTGAATACCGGGTCGATCGCCTTGACCCGTGCAACGAACCTCTCGCGGACCTCGTCGGTCACACGCCGGGAATCGCGCCCTCCGATTTCCCAGTTTGGACGGAACCGCCAGACTCATGAAACGCGACGGCCTACCGGAGGCGGTGTCGGATTGGACGGGAAAGTCGTTGTCGTGACTGGAGGGACGGGATACCTTGGCTCCTCCGTATGCAAAGCCTTCGCGGAAACGGGCGCAACGGTCGTCTCCGTGTACCTCTTGGACCGCGAGATCCCGTACTTTGAAAAAGTCCTCGGGGCCCTCGGGAAGAACGTGACGCTCCTCAAAGCAGACGTCATGCAGCCCGGGGAAATGGACCGAGTTACGAAGGAAATCCTTCCGCGACTGAAACGGATTGACGTCCTCGTGAACACGGTTGGCGGGTACATGGCGGGGCCCGTGGAAGAGGCCTCCGCGGAGGACTTCGATCGCGCGATGGCCTTGAACCTCAAGTCGACCTACCTCGCGTGCAAGGCCGTGGTTCCTTCGATGCGAGAGGCCAAAAGAGGCGCGATTGTGAGCGTCTCGAGCGAAGCGGCTCTCCAGGGGGACGAAGAATCGTTCCTCTACTCCGCGAGCAAGTCGGGCGTGAATCGCCTTACGGAGAGCTTGGCGCGGGAGTTGAAGGCCGCGAACGTGCGCGTGAACTGCGTCATGCCCCGAATCATGGACACGCCGTCGAATCGGGAGGCGATGCCGAAGGCGAACTTCTCGAAGTGGGTGACGACGGACCAAGTCGCGCGGGTGATTCGCTGGCTCTGTTCGGACGACGCGGCCCCGATCACAGGAGCCGCGATTCCCGTTTATGGCGGTCCGTGAGGCTCCCTTGTCGCCATTTTCTTGTCAAGGCCGGACCGGCCGGGCCTAGGCTTTCGGAATTTCCTTGCCCGGGTCGAGGAACGGTTTCTTCACGACGGTCGCATGTCGCCGCCCGTCCGGGTGTTCGACCGAGAGCTCCGTGCCCAGGTCCGCGTGGACGATCGGCAGCATTGCGTAACCGATGTTCGCCTTGAGCCGGGGCGAGTAGATCGCGGATGTGACCCGGCCAACCGGCCGTCCTCCGGCCAGCACGGTCCACTTCGTCATGTTGAACTCGATTGGCTTGCCTTCGATTTCAACCCCGACGAGTTTCCACTTCGGGCCTTCGTCCTTGATCCGCTGGAGGGCCGCCTTGCCGACGAAGTCGCCTGGCTTGTCCAGGTCCACCGTCCAGCCGAGTCCGACCTCGTACGGATTATTCTCGATCATCATGTCCGCGCCGTAGTTCAGGATGCCGGCCTCGATCCGGCGAATGTCCGAAGGGCCGGTGGGCCGCAGGTTGTACTTCTTCCCGGCTTTGACGACGGCATCCCAGAGCTGCCCGCCGCGAGAACTATCGAGGAGGTACAGTTCGTAGCCGACCTCTCCCGTCCAACCCGTGCGGGTGACGAGGAGCGGAATCCCGTCGAGGTCCGTCCTCGCGAAGAAATAGTACGGGAGGCTCGTGACCTTGTCCCCGAAGAGGTCCGCCATCAGCTCCTTGGACTTCGGTCCCTGCACCTGGAGCGGCGAGGCATCTGGCTCGCGAATCGTCACCTTCATGCCGGCGTGTCGCGCGACGCCTTTCGCCCACAGGAGGATGTCGCTGTCCGCGAGGGCGATCCAGAATCGGTTCTCTTCGAGTCGCAGGAGGACCGGATCGTTCAGGATGCCGCCGTCCTCGTCCGTGATCAGGACGTACTTCCCCTGGCCGACCCGGCACTTCGACATGTCGCGCGGGGTGAGGAGCTGCATGAACGCGAATCCATCGGGCCCGCTGATCTCGACGTTGCGTTCGACCGCGACGTCCCACAAGGCGACGTGCTTGAGCAAGTGCCAATACTCGTTCACCGGATCGTCGTAGTAGCTCGGTAGGAACGTGTGGTTGTACACCGTGTACGCCCGGCATCCGGCCTCGAGGGTCTTGTCGAAGAACGGGGACCTCCGGAGACGGGCTCCGCGCTGGATAAGGGCCATGTCGTACGGCCTCTTCTTGGAGGACGACCGTTTCGGCGCCGTCGTCTTCCGGGTTCGCTTCTTCGCTGCCATCGATGTCTCAAATCCTCATGCCCTCGGGGGGCGCGCGGCAATCGCGGATGCCTGCATAAAGCATTCCCTCGTGGCACGTTCTAACCGTAGCGGGGCTCAGCTGGAGCGGACCCAGGCCTCGAGTTTCGCCTCGAAGATGGTCTTCGGCGGCCAACCGATTGAGCTCGCGTACGCGTTGAAGTCCCGGAGGCTCTTCCCGTGTTTCAGCGCGTCCTGCTGCAACTCTCGGATCCGTTCGCCGATGATCGCGTACGTCGAGGCGTAGCCCGGTCCGATAATCTGATGCGCCGGGAACAGCTGGTAGTAGACCGTCGCTCGCTCCAGCCCCGTCGTGCGGTGCGCCCATTCGACGAAGTGGACCAAGTCCTGCTTCCCAGAATTGATGCGGGCGTCCCCGATGACCCGCAGGAACCGGACGATCCGCCAGAGCGCCGCGAGGAACTCGTATTCGCGCGAGACCCGCCCGATGCCTCCCCAGCGCTCGAGGGACGTCGCAAAGGAATCCTCGTCCGATCCGGAGAGCTTACCGGCCGCAATCTCCTGGAGGACCGGGAGGAACTCGAGTTCCCGTTGGAACGCGATCCCTTCGGAGACGCAGACAAACGTCGAGGCGATGAGGCTTAGGAGATCCGGCGATGCGGCGAACTCGTTCGCGGAATTCGAGCCGTGCACGCAATGGCCGTACTCCTCGTGGACGAGCAGGTTGAGCAGCTCGCCGGGACACGGCCGCGCCGCGCTCCGCTCGTCCGTCGTCGCAAGGAAGATTTCTCGCGAATGGTCCGTGAGGGTGTCGAGGCCATACGCGGCGCCGGACGGTGTCGAGTTCGCCAAGTACGGCGGGGTCTCGATGATCTCCGTCGAGTAATGGGGGTTGATGGCCACGATGTGGCGGTCGGCGACCCGCTGTGCGGGATCCCGCACCTCGTGGAGGAACGGAAGGATCTGGTCCGGACGCAGGCCTCGCTTCTCCTTGAGCGCCTTCGTCACGGCCTCGGCCGTCAACTCGCATCGGAGTTCGGTCGCCATGCGTTCCGCGAGGGCCTTGAAGTGGGGTAGTTCCCGGCGCAGCATGCGGAGGCCCGCGGACTCCACTTGAGTCGGCGTCTGCGTGTAGTCCCAGAGATCTCGGAGGGCGCGTGGATACGATCGGGATCGGCCGAGTCCGCATCCGGCCCGCTTGAACAACGCGTAGGTCTCGTCGAACGTTCCCGCGGGGGAGAAACCCGGGAGTTCGAACGCCTTCGCGTACCGCGCGTTCGCGGTGCCCAGCGCTTGGATGGCGGTCCGTGCAGCCTTGTCGCGAAGCTCGCCTTCGACGACTTTCAGGATCTCATCGAGGCCGCTGCACGCAAGCTGGACAAGCGCCCGCATGCCCGGAGCGGTCGGACCCCGCACCCGCTTCCGGGTCGCGTCGAGGGCTTTCCGGCCGTCGATGGCCAGGGTGCGCATGTGATTCGCCTTCACGCCCTCTTTAATCATGTAGCCGAAGAGGGATTCGAGCAGTGTCTGCGGGAGGCGGGCAGGCTCTCGCAGCTCGAGGCTCGCGCGGTACGAGGCCAGGAGCTTCCGCTCGATCGGGTTCTGTGTCGACTTCTGGATCCGAGAAATCTTGGCCAGGACCGACTCCACCCTCGCTCGGGTCGGGATGAACAAGTGGCCAGCGCATTCGTCGAGGCCGAGCACGAACGCCTCGTCCGGCCGCAGCTCCTTCCAGAGCTCGAACACCGCCCGCTCGGTCTCGGTCCGGGGCGTCAGCATTCGGCGCCCGTGATTGCGGGCCGGCAATTAAGGATGCGCCCGACACAGCGCTATGGTTCACGGAACGAGAATACCACTGCCGTTCAGTGTTCGTCCGCGCCCGCAATCGGAATCTCTGCGCGGGCCTCGGAAGGATCGGCGGGCGCGATCGGGTCTCCCACGCGGATCTCCCCTCCGACGAGGATTTGGGCGCGAAGTCCGCCGCGATGAATCAACCCGGCGAGCACGCCCCTTCGCGTCAGGCCTTCGAGGTGGGAGCACGGCTCGCACAGACGGATGCCGCGGAGCCGAACGCCGCCCACGAGGAACTCCCGGCCGACGAGATGGTTTAGGGGTGCCCCCCGCGTGACGACATTCCGACGCGCCTCGCCCGGTGCGATCGCAAGCTCGTTGTCGCGGGCCATCGCCTCGATCGCTTCGGATTCGATCAGCGTGATCTCCCGCCCGGGGCCGGGCCGGTCGGAGTAAGTGCCGGAAGCTCGGAAGTAGCGGTCGCCCTCGAGGCCCTTCCCGGGGATCGCCCGCACGGCTTTCAGGGACTTCATCGGGTCCTCGGCTTTTGGCGCGATGTGGATCGAGACGACCTCGCCGTGCCACGGGGTCCCGCGGGCCATGGGGCTGCCAACCGTGTCGGAGACTTAACAATTGCCTACCCGGGTGCCGCGAGGATCGCGTCGGCCTCGATCTCCACGAGGACCTGCGGATCGATCAACCGGCTGACCTGGAGCAACGTGGCGGCGGGCCGGATCTTTTGGAAGAACTCGGCGTGCGCCCGACCGACTTTCTCCCAATCATCGATGTTCGTCACGAACATGCGCGTCCGGATCACATCTTCGAGCTGGGCGCCGGCTTGGGCGAGGGCGACCTCGATCTTGCGGAAGATGTGCACGGCCTGGCTGTAGGCATCCGGGCGCGAGGACCTTCCCGTCTGGATCCGTCGCGGTGGTTCCGGCGACCGCCACGTGGTTGCCGATGCGGACAGCCCGCGAATATCCGACGATCTGCTCCCAGCGCGCACCCGATGCGACGTTCTTCCGCTCCATGGACCGCGGAATCGGTGGGGCGTCGAAAAGGGTTGCCCCGTCACGAGGCCTTCCGGGGCTTGAGGTCCGGCGATACCTTCGGGAGCCGGGGCGGGACTGTGCGCTCCGGGTGCTCTAGGAAGTTCGACAATTCGTTGGCGGCGACTTCGGCGACGGAGGTCGCGTCTTCCCAAGTGCCGAGTTGGCGCCAGCTCCGTTCCTCGAACGCCTTCAGGGCCCGGGTCAGCTCACCCCGGAGCGCGTCGTATGCCGGCCCGTCGTAGACCGCCGCGACGATGACGAATTCCCCTCGGACGGCGACGATCCCGAGGCCCTCGTAACGCATCGCCGTGACGGCGTAACCGCGGGACAGGGGGACGCTCGTCTCGACGAAGTTCCCGACGACCGCCAGGAGGCCTTCGAGTTGCTCCGCTCCGATCGGGAGGTTCCGGCTCGACGCGAGGGCCACGAGGGGCTCCCCAGTGCGATAGAACATGTAGATCGCAGCGACCCGCTCCTGGATGGCGGACGCCCCCCGGAAGGCGCGGTTCCAGTCCTCGACGGACAACGGCAGAATCGCCGCAAGGATGAGGGCCGCCGGGATCAGGAGGATGGACGCGGACCACAGCTCGTCGAACGAGCCCGTCAGCGTCTCGTAGACGTTCGCCGACAGGGAGAGGGCGACCGCGGCGAGAAGGATTCCGAGCGTCCAGATGGAGCGCCACCGGAACGCCGTGGACGGGTCCGTTCGTCCTCGAACCGATGAGACCGTCAGGACGAGCGAGACCGCGACGTACGCGATTTGCTGCACCGCCCAGAGTCCGTAGCCCCAGGAGGGGCTTCCCGCCCTCGCCGGGAGTTCGGTCCATGCGAGTCCGAGCGAGCCGATGATGGGCAGGAGGAGCAGCGGGTCATAGGGCGAGGGCCCTCGGGCGACCCATTTCACCGTGAGCAGGAGCGTGAGCGTCCCGAACGTGAGGAGGGTCAGCCGCAGGCCGATGAAGACCAGGTCCGGCGACGCGCCGGACAGGACCGGGTAGACCGCCTCGAGGACCGCCCATCCTCCGAGGAAGAACGCCGTGGCCGCTAGGCCCCGCTCGAACCGCGAGGCGAGCCGCGTCCGGATCACGGGGACGAATCCGACGGCCCACCAGGCGATCCCGGAACCAAGGGAGACGATGCGGGGAGCGTCGAACGTGGCCGGCATAGGGAGTCGCGAACGGTACCGGTGAGCGTTTTCCCAAGGGGAAAATGATTTCGGTGATTTGTGCCGGAATCGGGGTTGCCCAAACTTTCAAAGTCCAGCGATGTGTTCGAATCGACGATGATCACGGTTCGGGATCCCGCCTCGATTCACCAAGTCGACGTGCCGATTGACGGGGGCACCTGTCACGGTCGCTGGCACTTTTCCTTCGACCGCTACTTCGACCCTCGGTGGATGCGATTCGGGACGCTTCGGGTGTTCAACGACGACACGCTGACCCCGGGGGCCGTGTGGCCGTTGCACCCGCACCGGGAGATCGAAGTCGTCACGTATTGCGCGAGCGGCGAGTTCCGCCACGCGGACGAGAACGGGGAAGGAGGCGTCCTCCACGAAGGCTGGGTCCAGCACACGACGGTCGGCGAGGGCATGTGGCACTCCGAGATCAACAACCGCAAGGATGCGCCGATGCGGTTCGTTCAGATGTGGTTCACGCCATCGGCTCCGGGCCTCGAACCGTCCGTCGAGCAGCGGTCGGTGGAGAAAGCGGATCGGACGAACCGGTTCCTGCCGCTCGTCTCGAACGAAGATCGAGGAGGCTTGACGATCCTCTCGGATGCCCGCGTGTTGTCCTCGTTCCTCGAGGCGGGCAAGAAGATTTCACATCCGCTCGAGGCGCATCGTGGCGCGTATCTCTACGTGCTCGGCGGCGGGCCGGTGCGGGTGAACGAAGAAGAAGTTCCATCTCTCGGCGCAGTGACGCTCCTCAACGAGTCCGAGCTAAGCGTCCGGTCGGATGGGGACGCGGAACTCCTCCTCGCGGACGTCCTCGTTCTTGAGGACCATGATCCATGAAGATCGATCACTGCGAGTTCCCGGACGACCTTCTGTACGACCCGGAGGGACTCGTGTGGGCGCGCCTCCTCGAATCGGGAGAAGTGGTCGTGGGCATCACGAGCATCCACGCGGCGCTCACGGGGCCGGTCGCGAAAGTCTCCGCGAAACCGCTCGCCGCCTCGTATCCGCGGAATGCCGCGATCGGTTTCCTGGAGAGCGGGAAGTACTTCGGGCCGATCCGCACGCCTGTCCACGGAGTCCTCCGCGAGGTCAACCCCGCCGTCTTAGCGAAGCCTCGGACGTTGACCGACGCCTCTTATGACGCCGGATGGTTCGCCCGTTTGCAGCCGACGAACTTCCGGGAGGACGGCCGAACGTTGCGCTCGGCAAAGGACGCGCACGACATCCTCACGAAGCAGATCGCCGCGTTGCGCGTCCGGTGCTTCGCCGCATTCCCTGATCACGAGATGTTCGAGATTGGCATCGAATGTTCCGCGGTCCTCGCGAAGTTGAACGAGCTGCTCACGCGGATCGAGGTCGGGGGCGTCGTCCACCTCGTGACGGACGATCCCACGTCGCCCATCGAGATGGTCCGGTGGTCCGACCAGACTGGACAGCCGGTCATCGATCAGCGGAAGGAAGGGAACCTGTTCCACTTCCTCGTCCGCAAGGTGATGTGACCAGTGCGTCCGCCCAACCCGCGTGCGGCGGGTGAACGTTCATTGGTTGCACGGCCGTTCTGTCTTTGGCGCAAATCATGGGCTTCCGGTACACGGGAATTCGGGTGCGGGACCTCGACCCGTCGATTGCCTTCTACACGACGGTCTTGGGGATGCGCGTGACCTGGCGGATGAAAATCCGCGAAACCGGGGGTGAAATCGCGGTCCTCAAGTCCCCGGGCGGGTCGCAACGTCTCGAACTGAATTGGTACCCGCCCCGGGGCCGCTACCGCGAGTACCGGCAGGGGGACGAACTCGACCACCTCGCCTTCGCGGTCCCCGACGTCGACGCATTTCTCCGCGACCACCGGGGCGATTTCCGCGTCGTCATGAAGACGCTCGATGAAGGCACGGACCGCCTCGCGTACGTCACGGATCCGGACGGGGCGTGGATCGAGCTCACGTCTCGCCGGAAGCCTCGCCCGAAAACCAGGGCCGGCGCGTCCGACTAGATGCGCCTACGGCTCCATCGGCCCTGGGAAGAGCACCGCGCGGCCAACGATCTTCCCGGCCCGGAGATCGTTCAGCACCTCCGCGGCGTTCGCGAGCGGCCCCTTTCGAGTCACGACCGGCCGGAGACGACCCGCCTCGGCAAGCGAGATTGCCCTCGCGAAGTCGGCCATCGTCGACGAGTACGCGCCGAGATACGCTTTGCCACCGTTCACCAGGTCGCTTGCGGCGACGTCAACGGTCTCCCTTCCGGGGGCGACCGCGACGAACCGCCCTCCCGGACCAAGGAGAGACCGCCCGAGGTCGAACGTCGACTTGGTCCCGACGAAGTCGATGGCCACATCGGCGCCCGCATCGGCTCCGAAGTCCCGAAACACGGGACGCGCTTCTCCCGGGCCGACCGCGCGGTCCGCGCCGGAGTCGAACGCGGCCTTTCGCGCCTCCTCCCTCGGTTCGATCACGAAGACGCGGGTGTTGTACGCCTTCGAGATCTGGACCGCGGAAAGGCCGACCCCTCCCGCCCCGATGATGACAACCAGGTCCTCTTCCTCGGCCTGGCCGAGGACCACGACCGCGCGGTATGCGGTGGCGCCACTACATCCCAGAGGGGCGGCGAACGCCAAGTCGAGGTTCGGCGGCAGCGGCAGGATCGTGGTCTGCTTCGCGACGACGAATTCCGCATAGCCGCCAGGCGCGTCGAAGCCCAAGGTCGTGCCGTCCTCGCAGAGATTCGTTCGCTGGCGGCGGCACTGTCGGCACCGACCGCACGGCTGCTCGAAATGCACCCCGACGAGGTCGCCGACCTTTGCGGTGTACACATCGGCGCCGATCGTCGCGATGCGACCCGCGATCTCGTGACCGGGGATTATGGGCGCATGCGTCCCGGCCTTGACCTCATCGAGGAGGTGGAGGTCCGTCCGGCAGACTCCCGCCGCGAGGACCTGTACGACGACGTCTTCGGGTCCCTGTTCGGGCTTTGGGACTTGCACCAGCTTCACGACCCCGCCCGCCTCGAATCGAATCGCGCGCACGGCCCGGACTAGCGAGCCACCACGGAAAACGATTTGCCTATCGACCGCGCAATGGTGCCCTCGGCGTCTCTTTTGAGTTCAGTCCCAAACCTAGATGTAGCACACGGCGATGCCATGGGCCGAGGGAATCCATGGAGGGGAGCCGTGAAATCTGGGAACGCGTCCGGCAGAAGCCGTTCGCCTCATGGGTCATCTTTGGCGGATTCGTTTATCTCGGCCTTGTCATTCTCGGCCTCGCCGTGCCAACGCTGGTGGCCTCCCCCGCGTCGATAATCACCGATCCGATTGCCGCGAGCATCCTCGTGTTCATGGCTCTCTTCTTCGTCTCCGCCTACCTCGGTCTCAAGGGCAAACGCTGGACCTCTGTGCTGGCAGCGGTGGTGAGTATCCTGTTCCTCGTGCTGTTCGGTTCTTTCCTCGTGCCGAGTCTCGCGAATCCGGCGGATGCCGCGTTCGCGTTGGCCATCTCGGGGATCCCCGCTCTGATTCTCGTTGCAATCTTCTCGATTCTCTCGATTATCCACGCGAAGTCTGGGCTCCTCCAGAAGCGATACCTTGCGACGCCAAATTCAGCGGGCGGCCTGTTGACGATCGGCATCATCGGCTTCGTCGTCGGGGGCCTCATCGTCGGAGCAATCGGCGGAAGCGTGATCCTCCGCAACCTATCCGCCGCGAAGGCCGACATCACGATCGTGCCAAATGCCCAGTCGGCCGGGATGGCCTTCACGCCCCAGAATTTCACGGTGGCGGTGGGCGGCACCGTCACGTGGGTCAACAAGGATACGACCAGGCACACCGTCACGAGCAACGTGACCGGGCAATTCGGTTCTCCTCTCTTATCCGTAGGTGAGACTTGGAGCCACACGTTCTCTCAGGGCGGAATCTACTACTACCACTGCACGCCGCATCCGCAGATGTGGGGCGTCGTTGTCGTCTCGTGAGGGCTTTTCCTCGGGGCCGCGACCTTGCAGTTGCTTAGTCTAGGCAGCGATCCATCTGAGACTTCGCAGCGCTCGCTCAGAACAAGCGAGAGAAATCGCTCTCGCCGCTGAATCCCGCTACGGAGAGACCTTTGAGATGACCTTCGTCGCTTCCGAGGTCGTCCAGGCCTTCAGCGTCTGTGTCTTGACGTTCCCGAGCTTCCCGATTTCGAGAAGGAGTTGCATCGCGACATCGTCGTTCGGCGCTTCCGTCAGGGCCACGATATCGTAGCGCCCCATCGTGTAGAAGATCTGCATCTTGGCACCGAGTTTGTTGGCCAAGGCAGACACGGCGTCCGCGCGCTTGGGCGACTCCTTCACGGTCTTGATCCCTTGCTCTGTCCAATTCCCGAGGGTAATGTAGTTCGGCATCTCCAATCCCCGCAGAAAACGCATCATGCGGCGAGTATATAATCGCGCGGGACGCGCGCTCACCCGGAACGCCCTTCGCACAGAGAAGCGCAGCATGCGCGTTGTGCGTTCTAAACCGCCGGACAAACGAATTCGTTATCGCAATTGAGAGCATGGATGCACCGCCTCGAAACAATTCGGACCTTCTGGTTTCGGTTTGCAACAGGGTTAAATGCCGATTCGGGTCTTCAGGCGGTTGAGGTGGGGGACTTCCATGAAGTCAATTGTTTCGCTGGTTCTCGTCGTGCTGGGCTTTGCGGTCATTGCCGCCGGAGTCCAGGTGTCCGCCGCATCGCCGAACACATCCGCGTCGCCGACGTACGACATCACAACGTTGGCAGGAAAGGTCGCCTCGATCCGGGGGACGCAAGGGTTCTACCTCCGGACCTCGGCCCTCCTCGAGCAGGAGGCCGACAATCTGGACGTCGGGGCATCTCCGCCCTATTCACCGAACGCCATCACACCGACCTTCGTCCTGTCGAGTCCGCTTGACGGCACGTCGGTCTCGTCGCCGGCCGTCGTCGTGAATCAGGACCCGAACGCCGCGTCCCAGAATGAACCGGCGATTGCGGTCGACCCCGGCAACCCGAATCGGATCGTCGTCGCGATGAACGATTACGTCAGCCGAACCTGGTCCTGCGCGATCGCAGGGACGCCCTGCAGCGCCCTGGGCGACGGCTACTCCGGAACGTACTTCTCGAACGACGGCGGCGCGACCTGGTGCTGCACCCCCACGGACCCCGCGCATTTGGGCACCATGATCCCCGGGGTCGAGCGCCTGACCGGCGGAATCTACGACGCGGGCGGTGACCCGAGCCTCGCGTTCGACAGCGCCGGCCACGTCTTCTACGCCGGACTCGGCTTCGCCCGGACCGCGCCCCCGAACACCGTCGCGGTGAACAAGGGCACCTTCGACTCGGAGGGAACTCTTTCTTGGGGCGCGCCGACGTTCATCAACCCGACCACCTCACCGTCCACCCTGAACGACAAGGAGTGGATCGGCGTGGACTCGCATGTCGGGAGCCCGTTCCAGGATCGCGTGTACGTGAGCTGGACCCGGTTCCTCTTCAACCCGCACAACGGGCGGTACGTGCAGGGGCCGATCGCATTCGTCTACTCGACGGACGGCGGGGCCACGTTCAGCACGCCCCAGTTGATCGTCAGCAGCGTGCTGTACGACCAGGGCTCGCGGATCGTTGTCGGTGCGGACGGAACGGTCTACGTCTTCTGGGAAGGGTCTACCCGGTTGGCGTCGTTCAACAGCATCTGGATGGTCTCTTCCACGGACGGCGGCGCGACGTTCAGCGCGCCGGTCGCGGTCGCCCCGGCGGTCGACATCATCCCGCCGTTCAACACGGTCTTCCGCGTCAACAGCTTCCCGGCGGCGGACATCGCTCCGGACGGGAC
>WNGP01000473.1_pt1 | contig 48802 bp, 35 predicted proteins | sample 5407671 | NCBI WGS metagenome assembly WNGP01 (sample SAMN13153381, study PRJNA577476) | soil metagenome | isolation source: 40 cm soil or saprolite under Garry oak tree replicate 2 | place: USA:California | collected 2016-06-15 | reverse complement strand
AAAACCGTCGGCTCAGCCTACGTTGGTTCGAACCCAACACCTGCCACCACCTGCGAAAACGGCCCCCGGGCTGCGGAAACGCGGCCCGGCGGGCCGTTTCCTTCTTGTCACGTCATGTATCACGGTACGTCACTATGGGTCGATGCATGGCAGTGTGCACGTACATATGGTGTACAGCGTCCGGGCAAAACTAGCGGTGCGTATAACCGCTCGCTTTGGCGATCCGCGCCGCGTTTCGTCCTTCAGGTGGACGCTCGGGCTGCTGGTCTGAGGCGTATCGGGTCGGCTGGTTCTCTGGAGCCCTGCTCGCACTGGGCGGCTGGCTGGTCTTGCGCGTCCCTGCGGCCGGGCAGGCGACTAGACCGGCCTGTGCCGTCTCGTCGGGCTCTATGGCGACAGTGACTGGGGCCACCACCCGAGATAGGGCCGCAGCGGCGTCGTGCCGGGCGGACCCGGGAGTACGCGGGCGCAGTCGCGCCATGCCGCTGAAGTAATCCTTCCGGTCTCTGTAGTGGCGGCGGTCAGGCTGCTGGCTGCTGGCCTGGGGCGCTGCTGGCCAGCTCGGACCAGTCGAGACAGTAGCCGTCCCACGGCCCGGCCAGTCCCAGCCGGTGCGGTCTCCGGCGGCGTTCTGGGCCTGCCCGGCTAGATCGGGCAGGGCGTCCGGCAGGTCAGGGAGAGCGGCGATGATCTGTGTCCCGTGGCGTTCTGCGGCACGGGAGCGGGACAGGAGGCTGGCCATCTCGCGGTCCGGAACGACGACGTGGCAGTAGGGCACGGCCTTGCTGAGCGCGTCGATGTCGTGGATCGCGTTCATGGTCCAGGGCTTGGCGGCGCCGCGGAACAGCTCGACCTTTAGGTCGACGGCGATCCGCAGCGAGGGGACCGCGTCGGCGAACTCGACCATGCGGCGGCGGGACACGTTCGGCCGTTCCGGGTCGTACCCGACTTCGCGTTCCAGGTTGATGCGGTACTCGCCGATCAGCGCCTGGAACAGGGCCTGGTGCTCGTGGAGGAGCTCGCGGGCCTGGAGGCGGACGCGCAGCTCCGCCTTGCTGGCCGGATGGTCGGCGAGTATGTCGACGTAGCTCGCTTCCCATTCCAGCCTGCTTGCCTCGACCTCGGTCATCGCCTCGGGCCGGTAGCCGTAGTGCTCCCGCAGTTCGACGATCTCTTCGTCACCCGGGCCAGCCAGGACCATCATCTCGGTGAGCTGGTTGGCCTTGCGGAGGAACTCCGGCATCCCCTCGATGGCGGCCGGGTCCACCACAGCTCCGTCCGGGCCGCGCAGGACTCCATGGCCGGGCTTGCCGTCGAACGCCCAGCGGACGCCGGTGCCCAGGACTTCCGGCGGCTGAGGGCGGAAGGCGGGCCGGTCGAAGGTCAGGTGCATGGCGTGCAGCATCTGGTGGCGCAGCAGGACATTGCGTGCTCGGAGGGTGCGGCAGTGGGAGATGGACGCCATGGTCCGGGCAAGGTCCGCCGCTGCCGCGGGCTGGTGATCTTGCTCGTCTCGATGTGATGGGTCGTGGAGAGGGGGAAGGCCACGCCGTCCGCTGCGGCATCTCGGACCGCAGCCAGCACCCGGAGGTCGGAGGCCTCTCGCGGTTCCCCATTTGCGGCCCTCGCAAGCCGGATCCACACCCACTGGTCCAGGTATACGCACGGCCTCACCGGATGCAGGTCCGGGGAGTGGAGTCCCGGGGAGTTGGTCACGTTGGTCATCATCCCTAGTCAGGCTGGCGGCCCGCGAGTGAATTTGAACTTGGCAGTGTGACGGGCTTAGCCTCGGAGATGTCGCCGTCACCGGGATGGCCGCCCTGCTTCCTGTTCCGGCCTTAACAGCCGGGGAACTTTCGGGACCCATTCCTCTGCGAGCGCTTCTCGTTCCATGCTGGCTTCTTCGTTGGCTAGCGAATGACCCCGCTCGGCTGCAGCGGCCCATGAGCCTGGGTAGCTCGCTGGCGCGTCGAGTATCGCGGTTCGGAGCGCCGCATCGGGAACATCGTCTGTTGCAGCGGTGCCGGGTGTGCTTTCGGTGCGTGGCAGGTCGACTGCCGTTGTCGGCCCGAGGGCTTCAAGTGCCCGGAGCAGGGCTGGGCTGGGCTCGGTGAGCAGGCGTGCGGTGACTGCCCTGGCGACGGGCCAGGCGGCTGCATCAGGACTGGCCAGTGCTTCCAGTTCGGCGTCGTGGACTGGTGAGAGCGGGTCGTGCGCGGAGAGCCCGGCGGTGAAGTGCGCTATGAGCAGCCTGGTCCGGGGGGAAAGTCCGGCGGAGGCGTTCCAGATGCGGGCATGGAGTCTCCGATGTCTTTGCATGACGCCGAGCCGGCTGGAGGAAGCGGCGGTGGCAAGCAACTCGCCGTCGGTCAGGTTTGTCAGGCATGCGTCGATGCGGCCGAGCTGGCTGATCACGACGTCTGTGCCTGCCGTGGCGAGGAGGGCGAGTGACCATGTGCGGCGGGACAGGGGGTCGGTGTACTTGTCGTGCATGGCTTCCCACCAGTCGCCCGGCCTCTGCTGGTGTACCTCCACCACGAACGTTCCGTAGTCGGTCTTCTCACCGAAGGGTTCGCCGCCCCGGTCCACCGAGCCGGATCCCACGGTGCCAGGTGCAGCTGCGCCGACGATCGCGATTTCGGCTGCGAGCCAGCAGGGGCCGTGGAGCCGGGCCAGTTCCCGCGCAGGGTTCTGCCAGGGCTCAGTTGTCCCTTTCTGGCCCTTGCCATGCGAATTGGCCGCTCTCCTGAGCGCTTCGTATCGCGAGTCGAGGCGGACGAGCCGGGACCAGGCTGCCGACCTGGTGCTGCGGTCAGCCTGGGTCAGCCACAGGTGTCCCGTTGCGAGTTCCGGGCCGTCCCGGTGTTCCTCCGGGAGCTGGTGGTACCACTGGGGGCGCGTTGCGCGGAGCAGCATCCCCGCCTCGGAAGCACTGGATGTCGCCACGTCAGAGCACCAGCCGTCCAGGACCGCGCGGAGCAGTTGCCTGCTCGCGTCCGTCCCACTGTCTGGCGATACGCTCGCGCGCAGCGCGGCCTGGCACTGTGCAGCACTGCCGAGTGCCAGCTGGCTTACGTCGCCGTGCCGCAGGCGCGCGGCGCCGACGGCCGCGCCGATGTTGAGCCATGGTGACTCGTCGGCTGTGCCGATGGCCGCGGTCAACCGGGGGGCCCACCAGTCATGGAAGTCTGACGTATCGAGACCTGTGCGGTCGCGGAGAATTGCCGCCCTGGCGAGCGCAAGTGGGCTGCCGGGGTCGGCCTGGATGCCATTCATCATCGCTGAGGCGATCTCGCGGCCTCCCGACATCGGGGGCAGGCCCGGGAAGTTAGCGGAGGTGCCCGGCTGTCCCGCGATCAGTTGTACGCTCAGGTCGTCGGCCAGCAGGCGTGCGATGTCGCGTTGCACGCGCATGGCGTTAGCGAAGATCCCGTCGTTCAGGAGAGCCCAGGCTGCCGCGCGTTCCTGGAGCGGGTGCCGGTTCCCGGCGATGGCGTCTTCGAGGCCGTACCGGAGGCCGGCGAGTTCGTTCGGCGATGAGAACCCGGCGTAGAAGCGCGCGACGTTCAGCCAGTACGTCCGGCCGATCAGGCGGCGCAGGATCTCTTGCTTCGGGAGGGGGTCGCGGCTGTCTCTGCCGGCCCACTCGGCGAGGAACTTGGCGGCGAAGTACTCGCGGACGGGCTGGACGGCGAACTCGAATGTGCCGTCCACCTTGCTGGTGAGCGCCCAGAACCGGTCGGTCGCGGCCTTGAGCAGTTCTGCGGCCTGGTGCTCAGGGCCTCCGGTGGCGCGGAAGTAGAGCAGGAGCGTGGTCTCGATGTCCTTGCGGGCCATCCGCCCGGCGGCGGGATCCGCCTCGACGCCGGCGTGCATGTGCCAGCCGAGGAATGCCGTGATCTCGTGGATGCGGGGCACCTGCTCGCGCTCGATCTGCTTCCGGGCGACCTCCCGGTCAAGGAGCGTCGTCATGTAGTCGGAGTAGAGCGGCGTCAGCGACGTCGGCACCGCGTCGCCCTTCCTGTTGATCAGGAAAAGCAGGATGGTCAGTTGCATCGGGTTGTCGGCAAGCTGTGCCACCTGGTCCACGGCGGTGCGTGACAGGAACGTTCTGCGGATATCGCGCCGGGCGCGGCCGTGGATGTCGTTGACATCGCACCACTTGCTGATGAACTCGCCCTGCAGCGCAGCGGTCAGCGGTTCGAGCCGCAGTGTCTGGAACAGTTCCTGGTCAGGCTCCGCCAGCCCGGAGGCGTTCGGCCGTGCCGTCACCAGAACCTGGAAGCGCCGGGTGCTGCCGCTTGCTCCCATGCGGGCAGCGGCGACGTTGATCTCCTCGACGACGATTGCCCGGAGTCCGGGATCGGGTACCTCGTCAAGGCCGTCGAGCACGAGGAGCACGGGGTACCGGGCGAGCAGGCTCTGCACGTCCTCGACGCTGACCTGCCGTCCGCCGCTGTACGCAGAGCAGAAGTCGGCGAGGAACAGCTCAAGGCTCCGCTGGCTCTTCTTGCGGCGCCTGGGGGGCTTTCGCAGGTCATCTTCACCGAACGGGTCGTGTCCGGACAACCAGGACGCATAGTCCGCCAGGTCGACGCGCAACGGCAGCTTCGGATCAGCTACCGCCGCGGCCGGCGGCCGGCGGCCGGCAAGCTCGCCAGCGGGCAGGATGCCGGCGCGGTGCACCTGAGACAGGTACTGGCCAAGCGTCGACTTCCCCTGGCCAGGCACGCCAAGCAGGAAGATCAGCGGAGGGGATGGCTTCAGCGGATCGGCCGGCTGCAGGAGGGACGCAAGGGCCCCGACTGTTTCATTACGCCTTCTGCCGCTGACGCCGGAAATGCGGCTATCCTGCCGCTGCGGGTGCAGCACCGCGGCCTGAACGTCGACGAACATGTCAGCGATGTTGACCCGGTCCATATCGACCTGCGAGAACTTGATCTTGGCGTCCTCGCGCCACTGGCTGGCCATGACCTGCAGCACCGTGTCGCGCATGCGCGCAGCCTGGCCCTCCACTTGCGAACCGTGGACGAGGTATCGCATGGCGTCCGCGCCGGCGAGCATCTCCTGGTAAGACCACTTGACGGAATCCGGCGCCGCGTCGACCTCAGCGTCGATGTCGGACTGCCACCAGCACTCGACCGGGACGCGGAACTCTTTGGAGTACTTGTCGAGCTGCTGCTGCAGCACCTGGATGCTTCCCGTGCCCTTGCCTGTCGTTGTCCCGGCCACGGACGTCATCAGGATGTACCGGGATATCCGCTTCTCCCGGACGAGGCGGATGATCTTGGCGCGCTCACCCTCGATGGCCTCTCCCAGCCACGATGCAGGGTCCTGCAGCAGCTTGCTGCTCCACTTAACCTGGAAGATAACGCTGTCATCAGCGATGGCGTCGATGCCCTCGTCGGCCATCCCGACGGGAAAGCAGCGGACGCTGCCGTACTTGAGACGGAGGAGCGAGGAACACAGCTGCTGGAAGTCCTCCTTCGACAGGCGCCAGTACAGGTACCTGAAGGAGTTACCGGGCTGCTCCGTGGCAGGTTTGGAGGCATTCGAGACCCGCTGGCCGGACATGGCAGCCTAGCCCGCGAACCCGACGACGGTGGCGCGCACCCCGGACACTGCCTCTCACCCTCCCGCTCGCAGCCTGCGGCCCGTCAGCCGTCGGCCGCGCATAACGCTAGCGCGCAGCGCGTCATCGCGCAGGTATCAGCGCGCCTCCGAGGTTCGTGTCGCAATCACGGTCGAACCCATCTAAGTCCGCATGCAGTGCAGATCAGGGGAACTGCTTGCCCCGGGGCCGCGTCGGCTCGCCGCTTCCGAGCCGCCCAGCCCTTGTCGGCGCCTTCCATGGCAGGTCAGGGCGCAAATGTACCTGGGATGTACCCTTGATGGACCTCAGATGCCGGTTCCGTCGACAGCCCATGCCGCGACACGGGGCGGTTGCCTGAGCGAGATCGCATCGCTCGGTGGTCGAAGGCCGTCACTGCTTCTGAACATGCCATCGCCCAATGGGCTCTCACAGGGCGCGGCCCAGGCCTGCGGCAGCGATTACCAGGCTGTCGGTGATCACGAGGCACCTGCTGATTCAGGTCCGCTGGGACCGCACCAGGCAGCCTGCCGGGTACTCTGCCCGGGGGACCCGACGACGGAACGCTATATATGGAGGAGGCCCGCTGCCTGCACTCCTTACGGTCCATCACAGGTGCGAAGTCGCCGATCTGCGCTGGTCTAGACCATTCAGGCCGGAAATGGACGGCCGGGGTGCCGAGCGCAAAACTCACGAGCGAACACGAGACAAATCGGACGTGAAAAAATAACCTAAAAACGGTATATCCGCAGTTCAGAGCGGCGCGCCGCGAGGGACTTGAAGCCTCAGCCCGCTGATTAAGAGTCCGCTGCTCAGGAGTTCTATTCACCCAATCTACCAGCATTTTTACCATAACATGCTGGCAAGATGCCCGCAACCTGCCGAGGCGGAGTGCCGCCTGCGGACGGGTGCTACCACGTGGTACCGGGACATCCGAGCGAACATGGAGCAAACACGGAACCCGGAGGTCTAGACCAATGCGGCAGAGGATCATCGCCTGCGACGGAGAAGCGCTCCGGTTAGGCGGGGGCCTGGTCCGCGATGCCGTTTGAGCGGCGGTCACTATCCGTAGTTTCCGCCCGTATCGGTAGCGGGAACCCGGTAGCACAGGGACAGGACATGGTCCCGGGATATAGACCTCCGGTATACCTGCTGTGTACCTCGGGTGAACCTATGTATCACGGCGGCGCGTCCGACCGCTCGGCGTGCTGGCTGCTTCCGGTCCCGGCGCCCAGACTCAGGAACGGGTTCTGGCACCGCACAGGGGCGGAAGCGCCCTGGCTTCAGGTGTCGTCGTCTATGAGCCCCATGCCTCGCAAGGCCTCGGTTTCGCCGGTCATCGGGGGCTCGGGGTCATGATCCGACGGGCGTGGTGGTTCGGGGCCGTCTGGTCCGGTCCGCACGACGGTCTGCACTCGTATGATCCGGTACCGCTGCCCGGCGACGGTCAGCCGGCTGACGCGCTCAGTCTCTAGCCTTGCCTCGGCCGGCTGGTAGGCGGCAAGCTCTGCGGGTGCGGTCTCGGCCGGCGCGGTCTGGCGGAGGTAGCCGAACCAGGTGGCCAGGGATTGCTGGGCTCCTCGTGGTGAGCGACTCGTGCCGCGCAATGGCCACCACAGGCCCCTGTCGCCCTGTTCGGCCCAGGCGAACCGGATGGGGAGCATCACGATCTCGGGGTAGGCAGTCAGTGCGCGCACGGCGTCGCGGGTGACGTCCGACGGGACCATCGGGCCTTTGGGAATGAACTCCCATCGCTCACCGAGCAGCTCGGGGCTGCCCGGCTGCTGAGGGCGGCCCAGCAAGCCTCCGGTCATCTTCTCCGCGGCTCGGTACTTTTCCCTGGCTGGTTCGGCGTCGCAGTCGCCGGGTCGCGGGGGTTCCGGGCCAGCCAGCTGGCTGTATCGGTACGACTGGTCGGCCCGGACGATCCGGAACTCGCGGCCTGCGGCGGTGAGAGTGTTGAGTCGTTCGGTCTCCAGCCGCGCAGAGGCGGCCCAGTACTCGTCACGTTCCGTTTCCTCCGTCGAGCGGGTCCGGGCCAGGAGCCTGAACCACCAGCCGAGGCCATCGCGTGCTGCTTGCGGTGCCGAGGCCTGCATGGAGTCCATCTGCCAGCCGTCGGCAACATGCTCCATCACGCCATAGACAGGGCCGGCCGGGAGGATCGCCGGGAACAGCTGCCGCGCCTGCAACTCCTCAGCGCGCGCCAATTCACGTTCTGTCCCCGGAGAAACCGGAAGATCACCAAACTGGGCCGAACCGTCGCTGTACGCCACCTGACAATCATCCAGCCGCCGGGCGGGAGTATGCACCGCTTTCGCGGACGCACGCCACGCTATCCGCTGCGTGTGGGTGCCAGCGAGGAAGACCGGCGTGCCGCGTGTGCGCTTGCAGTACTGGCCATGACCCGAGTCAGGCGCACCCCAGACGAGGAAGCCGGGCGGTCCCTGATGCTGTGGGCACGGTTTAACTGGCCTGTGCGACGCTCGCGGACGACGGCGGCGATTCGCTGGCTCGCCTCGATCGGGTCTTCATGCTCCCACACGGTTACGAGCGCCCAGCCCGCATCGCGCAGCCGCTGCTCGTTCTCAGCGTCGCGGCGCCTGTTCCGCTGAACCTTCTCCGTCCAGTAGCCAGAGTTGGCAGCGGGCGCACGATAGTGCTCGGGGCACCCATGCCAGAAGCAGCCGCGGACTTCGACGGCGACACGGGCTGGCCCGAACACAATGTCAGCCGTTCTCCGCACCTCTGGTATCGGGCAGGCGCATACCCGGTACCGCAGTCCGAGAGCGTGCAGCTGCCTGCGCAGCGCCAGCTCGGGCTTGGTGTCCCTGCTGCGGTTCGACTGCATGGACTTGCGCGTCGCCGGAGTCGACGCCCATGACTCGACCACGAACTCACCCTAGCCAGCGGAAGCCCGGTCAAGGCTGCAAGTGCGCCTCTTGGTGATCCTGCCGGTGGCCGTACTCGTCAGTCGGTCTAGCTAGCGCCCTCGTCCTCGTCGTCCTGGGTGCCGTCTCCGATCTCCCTGGGCTGTGGTGGGCGGAGGCGGTCTTGTTCCTCGAAGAATGCCTCGGCGCTGCGCGGGCGGAGGTTGAAGGCGTCGTCGCTGGCACGGCGGGCCCTGCCGAGCCTGTGGAGGTAGGCGACAACCGCTGACTTCAGCTCGGCTTCCAGCTGGCGGCCGAGGGACTTGCAGAACTCGTGCGCCTGATACACGACGCGGGGCACGATCTTCACCAGCCGCTTGCCGGTGAGGAAGTTGTGATCGGTGTCCAGCTGGAACCCGGTGTGGTCGATCGCGGCGACGAGGAGCCGGACGTTCCGCCGGACGCGGGCGGCGGCCCACTCAGGGTCCTTGAACCGGAGCGATTCGAGGAACTCGTAGCGAGGTGCCAGCGGGAGGGGGTCCTTGTCGGAGTGGCCGATGTAGAACATGACGTAGTCGGCTTCCTCGCACATGCGGACGTACGGGTCGTCCTCGATGGCATCGACCGTTTTCCAGTAGCTCTCATTCGACTGATCGGCGAGGTGGTCTTGCTGGCGCTTCTTGAGGTACGCCTCCCAGATTCCTTTCTTCTCCTGCTTGTACCTGCGGAAGAACTCGGTGAGCAGGGAGTGGAAGGGCCGGGCGACCGCGAACGTGCAGAAGTAGCCTTCCCCGCGGTCGGGGGCCAGGGGAGCGAGCAGCATGGTGACGAGCTCGTTGTCGGCCAGCATCGATCCCCTGGAAATGTCCCAGGACGAGTCGATGGGGGCCACTCCGGAAGCCTCGTGCCCGTAGCGGATGAACCAGTTGATAACGGTGGAGAACAGCTCCAGCTGGCTCCCCTTCACCGCCCCCGCGAAGACGGGGGCTTGGTGGCGTGCCCCGATGTGGGACAGGATCTGCCAGGACAGGCGGACCCCGGCCCGGACCATCTCTCCGTAGGCGTCGTTGCGCTGGTAGTGGTTCACTTCGCGTTCCTGGAGCGTCACGGTGCCGTCTCGCAGGTGCACGCGCGGGGCGGGCAGGTGCCTGCCGTCGCCGTGGAGGGCGGGGGCGTTGCCGATGAAGACCCGCTCGTCCGCGCGCCACTGCACGACGTCGGTGGCGCACTTGACCATGTGCTCGTACTCCCCGTCTTCCAGGTACTGGTCCCGGTACATGAAGGGCGCCATGACCATGCCGGCGTTGTCGGGGCTGTCGATCGCGCACGCTGGGGTAGGTGCTGCCGTCGCTTCCGGCCACGACGACGTTGGACCAGTCGGGGGGCGTTTCTGGGTTGGTGACCAGGACGTGCTGGATGGCCGTGTCGCCGTACACCCGGACGGCCAGCTCCCGGTCCAGGGCGCCGACGTGGACGGCGGCGGGGGCGTAGCCTTCGGGGTCGCCGGAGATGCTGGGGGCGGGGGGGACGCGGATGGCGTCGGCGCTGAGCCCGAACCGGCTGTAGCAGATCTTCTCCAGTTCCCTGCGGGCCGCCTCTACTATCCGCCGGTGCTTCTCGTCGTCCTTGCCGTACGCATGCCATTCGGCGACTTGCATATTGTAGTGGTCGGCTTTCCAGACGATCATGTCCCGGACGAGCACCCGGGGGTCTACTTTCTGCAGTTCCAGTGCGGCCTTGCGCAGGACCGTCTTCTGGTTGGCCCCGACGTACTCCCGCGCGTCGATGAGCATGGCGATCGCCTGGGTCGGCTTGCGGGTGGCGGTGATCAGGTCGATGTCGTCGAGGGTGAGGGCGGTGTCGGCGTGCATCGCGGGCGCGAGCTTGTACCGCTGGGCGTCGGCGTCCGGGCCGTCTGCCTCGGCGAGGCGGCCGTCGAGGACCAGCCGGGAGATCAGCTTGTGGTATGCCTGCACGGTAACGGTGTCGCGGACCAGGTCGCCCTGGACCGTCTTCGTGCCCGTCGCGGTCAGGTGGTCATACATCTCGCGGACCGTGGCGGTGGGCTGCTCCTCGCGCAGGTAGCGGAAGATGGCCTGCTCCCGCTCGACCACGCCGAGCTTGCGCTGCTCAGCCGGCATCGCGGGGCCTCCTGTCCACGATGATGTCCTCCAGTGGCTTCTTGCCGTCCCATCCCCGCTGCCGCAGGTCGCTGAAGACGTCGGGGGTGGCGCCGCCGTGGCTGGTCACCCTGCGGCGCACGTCCACCACGGTCGCGTGCCTGACCGTCTCGGCCACACCCGTCAGGACGCAGGTGCCGCGCGGGAGCTTCGGCAGGCCGCGGATCATCTCCGGCGGCGCGTCGGCGAAGATCCCCCGCAGGGAGTCCAGCTGGTCCGGCTCGATCGTATGCACGAAGCGGGTGAGCAGCCGCTTGAGCACGGCCCGGTCGACGTCCGACGGGCTCTGCGTGGTCAGGATAAGGCCCAGCCGGTAGTGCCGGCCGATCCGGGCGATCTCGCGGAGCACCTGGGTGGAGACGAGCCGGTCGTCGTTCGGTGCGACCAGGTGGAACTCGTCGATCGACAGCACCGTGAAGGGGATCTCCTTTGTCCGGGCCAAGTCCTGCAGGTCGCGGGCCACGGCGGCGGTGATGACGCGCAGGTCGCCCAGCAGCAGGCCGCGGCAGTCGATGTTGATGAACGCGCCAGGCTTCAGGGCGCGCACCCAGTCATACCGTTCGCCGATGTAGGCGAGCCGTTCCAGGGCCCTCACTCGCTGCTGGGCCGGCCGGAGCGTGCTCGCGTTTTTCATCTCCAGGCGGGGTGCCTGCTCTTCGATCTCGTTGACGAGGTCGTTCACGCTGAACTCTGAGCGGTTCCCTCGCTTGATCTCGCGGCTCAGGTGGTCGAAGGTGTACCCGATCAGGGTTTCGATGTTGGTGCCGCGGTTCACGCCGGAGACGGCCTCCAGCAGGTCCTCGCGGGTCAGCGATCCCAGCGGGAGCGTGAATCCGTCGCCGGGGCGGACGTTGACGCCGCCCATCTGCCGGGCGGCGTCGATCATCTCCCCGTTGACGTCGATGTTTACCTGCGGCACTCCCCAGCGGTGAAGTTCCTCGCCCAGCACGCCGCGGGTGTAGCTCTTGCCGCTGCCGATACCGCCCACGATCAGCACGTGCCGCTGCACCGCGCCGTTGTCAAGGGTGACAGGGACGGACTCGGCACCGTGGAGGTTGCCGATGTGCAGGCCGTCGCCGGGGTCGGGCGGGAATCCCATCGCGGCGGCGATCATGTCCGGGCGCGGCCGGAATACCCGGTCGCCGGCCCGGGGGAGAGTGTGGATCTCTCCCGGCTCGCCGACGCCGCCCGACACGGCCGGCAGCTCCTCCACTGGCTGGCAGCGCACGAGCCGGTAGATGACGGTCGACTCCCCCTCTCCCGAATAGGTGATGGGAAACGACAGCACGGCCCGCACCGTCGAGCTGTAGGGGTCCTCATGCGGGTTCACCTCGTGCACGTCCAGGATCCGGCACATCACCCAGGAGACCAGCGACCCGTCCCGCTCGCGGCCCTCGACGGCGACGAACTCCCCCGGGACCACCGCCTGCGCGGCGTCCAGCCGAAACCGGACCTCCTCGAACGTCGGCGAGGCGTCGTCGCTGACCACCGCACCGAGCACGTCGCCCGGCTCGTACACGATCTCGGCGTCAACCACCTCCTCGTCCAGCCGGGCCGAATCAGCCCCAGGCCTGCCGCCGCCGTCCCAGGCGGCATCGGCATCGGTCTCGTTCACGGAACCTCCATTAACCTATCTCTGACACACGGTTAATGGTTACCATCGCGTGCGGCGCAAGGCAAACAGCTGCCCCGGCGTGTCGCCAGCGCTTCTCCGGGCAGGCACCGTCAGCCGGGCGCTGCAGCGGGGAGAGGGGACTCGACGTCCCGGAGGCACCGAGCCTGGACTGGCGGGCGGGGGCTGTCCCGCGGATGCAGGTTTGGGGTGCTACGCGGACAGGAAGTCGTGCAGTTCGGTGCTGACGTGGGCGGCGATGGCCTCGGCCCACAGCGGGGGGAACGCGTTGCCGACCTGGCGCTCCTGGACGCCGGGCCGCCCGGTGAACTCGAAGTCGTCGCGGAAGCCCTGGATCCGGGCGGCCTCGCGGATGGTGAGGGTGCGGTCGAGGCGGTAGTGGAGGAACCGGCCGCTGCCCGGGTTGTGGAAGTTGGTGGTAATAGTGCGGGCGAGCCCGTCGCGGTGCAGCCGGGTGTATGCCTGGGAGTAGTAGCGGCGGCCGTTGGTGGCCTCGATGGGTGGGCGGCATCCCTCGGGCACCTTGTGCATGCGCGTGACGAGGTCGCGGCCGTGGTCCCACGGCACGTGGCTGCTGACTTCGCCGGCGCCCGCGCCCAGGGCGCGGGCGTAGTCGGACGGCTCGGCTGCTGCGCCGTCGTCTTCGAGGTCGCCGATCGCCTCCCCGGTGGTGACGAAGGGAGCCAGCTGGGTGATCTCTACGGCGTAGTGGGGACGCATGCTGTACTGGGCCGCCCGGGGCGCGCCCAGGCGGGGGGCGGCCCCGAGGATGGCGTCGAGGGTCTCCGCGCTGGGCTCCACGAACGCCTCGGTCCGGTAGTCCCAGATCCTGCGCCGTCCGCCGTGGGTGGGCAGCAGGCAGGTGGGCACGACGCCGGTGTCAAGGCGGTAGCCGATCACGAGGGTCCGCTGGCGGGACTGGGGCAGGCCGTACGCGGCGGCGTTGAGGACTCCCTGCCACGTCCGGTACAGCCCGTCGAACTCGCCAAGGCACGCGGCCAGCTCGGCCCTGTCCGCGACGGACGGGACGTTCTCCATGACGAAGAACACCGGGCGCGTCGTGCGCACCATGCGGAAGAAGTCGCCGAGCAGCGCGTTGCGCTCGTCGGCGGAGTCCCGCTGCCCGGCGGCCGACCAGCCCTGGCAGGGCGGGCAGCCGAGCAGCCCGGCCAGGGGGCGCCCGTCGGCCGCGTCCAGGACCCCTTTGCCGGCCAGCTTGGTGACATCTCCCACCTGGTAGGCGGCCTCGGTCCCGGCTCCGCTGTTGGCCAGGTAGGTTTCCCTTGCGGCGGGGTCGATGTCGTTCAGGTACGCGATCTGGAAGCCCCCCGCTCGCGCGAAGCCGCGGGCCACGGAGCCCACCCCGGCGAACATCTCGGCGACTGCCCACGGCACCGCCCAGGCCGGGCGGGCCTGGCTCTGGGCAGCGCTCACGGCGGGATCCTCCTCGGGTCGCCTGGAAGACGGCCCTGGTGTCCCGGCCGTCCCGTAGAGAGTACGACGTTTTATATAAATGACTCCAGGACCCTTGGCAAGTCGCACCGGGGCCGCGTGGTGGCCCGGGAAGGTCGTGGCCAGTGCGCGGCAGCCGGCGCAAGACGAGCATCGAGTGGCCTGCCGACGTCGATGAACGGCTCCGGGCGCTAGTCCGGCTCGCGGAACAGGACGGCGCCCTGCGGGCGACTAGCGCATCGGAGCTGCTGGCGGCCCTGGTCTGCGGGCAGCCCGCAGACGGCGTGGGCCTGGCGGCGCTCATTACCGCCTACCGGCAGCGCGGTCGTGAGCCGGCCGAGGCGCCGGGGCCGCCGGAGGGGCCGCCGTCCCCGCGCAGGCGGGGCCGGCCGCGGCGCGGCCTGACCCGCCTGCGTGCCCCCGACGGCGAGGACGAGGGCTGACGCCCGGGTAGCGAGGCGGCACGCCCTACCGGGCGGGGACGCTGATCACGGCCACCGTGATCCCGTGGGCCTCCAGCTGCTGGACCAGGTGGACGAGGGTGACCTGGCTGAAGGTGAACAGGCTGCCGGCGGTGAGGGGGCGGGGCGTGCCGATGGCGAGGATGATGCGCCGAGGCAGTTCGGGCGCGGTCCGGGTCCCGCCGCTGTGCCGGGCGACTCGCTCGGCGAACTTGGCCCGCGCCTGGCCGTCCAGGAGCAGGGCGGAGGCGGACACCAGCGTCTGAGCGAACAGGTGGCTGGCGTCGCCCGAGCGGCGCAGGTGCTTGACGTGGATCAGCTCGCCGTCCGGGCCGAGCAGGTCGCAGGTCTCGATGCCATGACGGTGGAGATCGGTGTGGATCTTCCGCCGGTCGAGCAGCACCAGTCGGCCGTCGGCCTTGGCGGCCTCTTTGTTGTAGGTCTCCTCGTCCCAGTCGTCGTCCCAGGGGATCAGCGTGAGCCCGGCGGGGGCGGCGAGGATCCGGTCGGCCTCGCGGCGGACGTGGTCCCCGTAGCGGGCGTCCATGGTGAACCAGCGGCCGTCGGCGAAGAAGTACAGCCTGTCGCGGTCGCGGGCCTCGAACGCGATCCACTTCAGCAGCGGGATCGCGGGGCTGACGGCACCGTCCTCGTCGTGCAGGGTGACCCTCGCCTGCCGGAGAACTTCGACGGAATCCCTCCCAGGGAACCTGCCGACCAGCGCGCTGACGTCCTCGATGGCCAGGGACTCCACGCGCACGGTCGGCGACCCGGGGACGGTGACGGTCACGAAGTCGATCGCGGCGAGGTCGTCGGCGTGCTCCCATGGCCACGCGACGCCGAGCCTGGCCGCCTCCGGCCCGCCGCGCAGGGCTTCCGCCAGCCGTCGGCCGAGCGGCCCCCGGCGGCGGTCGCGGTCGCCCAGCGGGAGCAGCCTGCTGAGCAGTTCCAGGTCCGGGTCGGTGACCGGGGACCGCAGCACGCCCTCGATCTCCTCCAGGTCCCTGACGAGGGTGCCGGGCTCACGGCTGAGCGGGAGGTTCAGCGAGTCCGCGCACCGCACGGTCACGGCCTTCCCGGTGCCCCCCAGCTCGACCGCGCGGCCGATGACCCTGCTCGGCACGGTGCCCAGGTCGGCCAGGCCGAAGGCCCGCACGTCACCGCCTGCGGGCAGGGATCGGCGGTCTATCCGGACCCGCACGCTCAGCGCGTGGCGCGTCACCGAGCGCAGTTCCCCATTGAGCTTGCGGGCCGCGAACCGCAGGCCGAAGCCGGGATCGACCGTCTCGTAGTCGAGCATGAGGTGGCCCATCCCGTAGGTTGCCGCGTAGACGGCCTCGCCGACGGGCAGCAGCAGCACGGCCGCCGCCGCGCGGTTCCCCAGCGGCAGGCCGGCCAGGCCGGCGAGCCCGGCGAGGTCAGCGGCCCACTTCGCCTCTTCTGTGGTGAAGTGACCGCAGACGAGCAGCCCGGCCACCCCGCCCACCATGACCTCGGTGGCAGTAAACCCGGGGCGCTCGGTGTAGCCGGGCCGGATGTACCCGGCGAGGGGACCGCCGGAGGTGATGAGCCGGTAGGTCGTGACACGGCTCCGCAAGGATCTCGAACGTGGCATGGTGCCCTTCTCCAGGACCGTAGCTGCACCGCTCCCGGCCCAACAACCGGGAGTACCATTAACCAGTCACCAGTTAGCGGTTAATGGCTCAGTCTGGTTTACCACATCAGGCTCGCCGGAGGCGAACGCGACGCGCGCGGAGTGCCTATGCGGGCCGAACGCACTCACTCCTACTCGCCGGTAGCCATTCGCCAACGATGCCCGGCGCGACGCGAAGCGGGCAAGTCGCTGGCACGGGCAGTGGCCGGCTCCCGAACGCCCAGCCTGCTGACGCGGATCCTCGATCGCGTCGAGGACCGGCTGCTCGCCGCGGCACGCCAGGCGACAGGCACCCCAGGCAGACTGACAACCAGACCGGAGAACTCCGGGCCGGTGGCCGTCCCGTCCACCGCATAGGACTCCCGCAACGGGTACCCATTGGCGATGGCGAGCCAGAACGCAAGCCGGTTGCACACGGCCACTCCGGCGGGTTATGCGCCCGTGTCCGCCGTCAGCCTGTCGGCAGCTCGGGATACGTGCTGGCTAGCGACGGCGTTGTCGCTGTCTGATCAGCGAGAACCCGCCCGCCAAGGCGGAGCTGCCGCGGGTATGCCTCATCCGCGCCTTTACGCGCATGCAACCGGCGAGCGGACTAATAGTTCTCCCTGATGTAGGCGTAAGCACGGTCGAACAGCTCGCCGGCCGATGGTAGTCCGTACTTTTTCAGGGTTAGCCTGATTTCGCGGCGGACAGTGCGGTCTCCGTTCTGTGTTTGGGTCCATCCGGTGAAGCGGACCTGCCGGACGATGGTGTCGATGTCGGTGACCACGTTCTCGACGATCACCGGCACATCGGGTGGCGCGTACTCGCGGAAGATCTGTGTTAGCGCTCCGAAGTTGGGATCTGGTAGGACGCTGATGGAATCGAGCTCTCCGGTGTCGTCCGCGCGCTCGACGGCGGTGACCTGCTGGGCTAGGTCGAGGATCTCGTGGAGGAATTCCACCGAGGCGGACGCTTGTGAGAGCTGCCGGTGCCGGAGGCGCTCCAGTCGCTCGGACAGGGCCACGTAGACAGGATGGTTGCCCGAGGATTCAAGCCGCCGCCGGATTCTGGCCTCGATGGTATCCAGTGCTTCGCCCACGGTCATGGCCGTGTCGTCCGCGTGCGACGCCGTGGGATCAGGAAGGGTGAGCTGGCGGATGGCTTCGATGGTGTCAGCGTCGACGATGACCTCGGCGAGTCCGGTGCCGGTGACGCGGACCTCGGTGATGTGGCCATGGACAAGTTCCAGGGTCTTGGCCCCGAGGCGGTGCCAGAGGAGAGCATCGCTTGTCCCGGTGGGCTGGACGGATTCATAGACTTGGGCGAGCCATCGGTAGTCGCCGCGGTGGGCGTTCGTCACGGGGGATGGGTCGAGGAACTCCCACAGTCCCTGTACCTGGAGGAAGTCCCGTGCGAAAGCATCGCGTGCTTCCCCGGCTGGAATGCGCTCCTGGGCCGCCATGAGCGCAGCGAAGCTGGTATCGCTCCGGTCGATTCCCGTGAAGCGATCAACGGCGTGCTCGATGGACGTCACGAATCCCTCTGCCAGCCCGTCCACGTCCACGGGCCGCCGGCCGCCGCGGTCAGGGTCGGCATCGCGCAGTGCGCGAGCGATCTGGTTTCCGAGTCCGACGTAGTCGACGACGAGCCCGTAATTCTTCTCCTGCCCGGTGAGCGGGTTGGTCCAGCGGCGGTTGGTCCGGCAGATGGCCTGGAAGAGGGTATGGAGCCGCAGCGGCTTGTCGAGGTACATGACCCCCTCAGGCTCGGCGTCAAACCCGGTGAGCAGCTTGGCGGTGACGATCAAGAACTTGAGGGGATCGGCCGGGTCGCGAAAGCGGGCTTTGACGGCTGCTTCCTGCTCCCTGGAAAGCTCGAAGCGGTCCCGCCAGCTGGGCGGCTCGTCCTTGGTGGTCCCGATCGTCATGACGACTGCGGCGTGGACCTGATCGTCCTCGCCGCGATCGGCGAGCAGGCGCGTGATCTCGTCGTAGTAGGCGGCACACAGCTCCCGGTCATAAGCCACTACCTGGGCCTTAAGTCCGAGCGGCGCAACTTTGGCCAGGTAATGCTTGTCCGCGAGCAGTTCGCGTTCCTCGTCAGTGAGGCGCTCCTCGTCGGCCATCGCAGCGAACGCCTCGTCGAGGGCCGCCTTGCTGATGTGGAAGTCCACCAGTCTCGTCTCGACGTGAATCGGCACGGATGAGCCATCCGCGATGGAGCGCTCGATGGAGTACCTGTTCAGTACCCAGCTCGGATCGCCAGGGTCGCCGAACAGCTTGAACGTGTTCCGTTCCGCGTCCGAGATCGGCGTGCCTGTCAGCCCGAAGAACTGGGCGCCGGGAAGCGCGCGGCGCAGGTCGTCGCCCAGCCGGCCCTCCTGGGTCCGGTGAGCTTCATCAACCAGCACGATGACGTTCTCGCGCGCATTGAGGAATCCGGCATCCTCGAACCGGAAGATCGTGGTCACGATGATCCCGCGCTGATCCTCGGCGAGCATGCGCCGTAGCGCATTCCGTGTACCCGCGACCCGCAGCCGGGGCAGTCCGGCCGTCTGAAACTGCCGGACTGTCTGCTCGACAAGGTCGACGCGGTCAAGCACGATCACGACCGTCGGGCCGCCGATGGCGGGGTCATTGAGCAGGCGCAAGGCTGCGAATGCCATGAGGAGCGTCTTTCCGGTCCCCTGATGATGCCAGATCAGGCCCTGACTCCGCGTAAGGTCCATCACCCGGCGGCGGATCGCCTCGACCCCTTCCACTTGCGGATACCTCGGGATCAGCTTCTGCAGTATGGCCCGGCCGCCGATCTTCGGGCGATCGAACAGGACATAGTCCCGGAGAACCGACAGGACTTGGGCTGGCGGAAGCAGCAGGTCGATCGAGCGCATGACCCGCTCGCCGCCGGAGAGGTCCCAGGGGTCCGAGGTGGCTCCCCACATCAGCCAGTGCTCAGCAGGATGCCCGACCGCCCCGTAGTGGAACTCGCGTCCTTCAGTCGCGAATGAGAGCACGTTCGTCGCGAAGAACGACGGCGCATCCAGTTCATAAATATCGTGGATATCTCTCGCCCCGTTCAGCCATGACTTGTGGCTGTCAACCGGGCTCTTTGTCTCGCCCACCACCAGCGGCAGGCCGTTAACCCATAGCACGATGTCGAAGCGCCGGCTGTTGCCGGGCGTGCCGAAGGTCACCTCGTCCGAAACCACTAGGCGGTTCCCCGCAGGATGATCCAGGTCGAGCAGCTTTATAGGCACGTAGTCGTCGGTGCCGACGAACTTCAGCGTCTGGTGTCCGCGCAGCCAGGTTGTCATCCGCTCGTTTGCGGCAACCACGCCATCGTTGATCGCTGACAGCGCTACGGCCCGGAGTTTCGGCACAACTTCATCCAGGCGGCCCGACTTCTCGGCGATCAGGGGATTCAAGCGCACAAGCGCGCTGTTTACATCCTCCTCGAGGAAAATCTCGTCGCTCGTCCTGACGAGATCCCTGCCTGGCACATACGTCCATCCGAGCGTGACAAGGTGTTCGACAATCGCGCGTTGAACGGTCGACGACTCGGAGAACCCGGGCATAACGACTCCAGTAGCGTCTCGTATTCCTCTGGTATTTTGGTCGCGCCTGCAAGAAGTTCGGAGAGCAGTGCGGCCCTGAGGTTGCGAGCCGCCCTCCCGAGGGACTGCGCCCGTGCGGCGGCCGAACGAGCGGCTTCGCTCATCTCTACTGCTTCGACCTGGTCAGGGAGCGGCAGTCTAGGCAAGGGAAATCTGTTGAGTGTCGACATGCTGATCGAGGCGATTCCGGTCGTCTGGCCGCCGTTCTCGTAGAACCACTGCTGCCCGAAACTGTTTGCCCATAGCGACACGAATCTCGGCTCGAAGTCTTCGTCCTTTATTCGGGCTCTGAAGACATGATTCTGGTGCACGCACTCGGGGAGTTGGTCCTCCCAGATCCATCCTCTTCCCAGCTTGTCGCGATCGCCGCCCTCGTTCAGGAGTACGTCGCCATGGCGGAGGCGCAGACGCTCGACGACGGATGGCGGCACCTTGATCGTGGTGATCGTTGACAAGTCGATGAAGCCCCGCTGAACGTTCGCCACACGCAGGTAGGGCACTTCAACGAGGCCGTCACCGTCTTCTTTCTTCTTGTCCTTGGTAACCCCTCCGACTATTTCAGCCACCAGGCCAAGCGTGATGTGCTCGGCCCGTTCGCCAACTCGGCAGACGGCTATCTCATGACTAGTCGCTAGCTGAAGCGCGGCCAGCGCCTCTTTGTCCGCGGCATGTGCCACATCATCGACAGCACGGATGAGATCGACTATGCGTCGCTGCTCCGTGAGCGGGGGGAGATCGAACGTGATCTGCAGCAGCTGCCCCGGGTTTACCCTCTTGCGCCGCTGTACCGTCCCCGTTGAGCGATCGCGCATCTGCTCCCAGAACTCCGGTCGCTGGCATACCAGGCGCATGTACTCGGGCGACAAGACAGTCTGGTCGAGCGTGAACGTAGGGAACTCCGTCGAGACGACATAACCATCGAATTCCAGCGGAACAACGGTGATGGGGCCTTCCCAGGCGGTGAGCTTGCGCATTACCAGCTGGTTCGTCCTGAGCCGGTGAAGAGCAGGGTAGTTGGTAGCTGATCCGTCGATCGGATCGCGCTCAAGCATTCCCTGCCCGGCGTTGAGGACTCCGGCGATCTTATACGTCTCGCCAGCTTTGACAGGGACGCGCTCGATATCGAGATGCGCGACATCGCCGATAGTGATCGTCGCCCACCCCTCATGCAAGGCCGGCCGCCTTCAGCCGTACGCTCAGCCGGTTTTCGGCATCCCGGAGGGCCGCCTGCGCCTGGATGAGCTCCCGACGGGCTTCTTGGACTGTAATGGTCTGAAGGCTCGATGTCTTGAGATACCGCCCGATGTTGAGATCCCAGCTGCTGTCCTTGATCTCGGCGTGGCCGACGAGGCGGGAGGGGACGTCCGCCGATGAGTCGCCGATATATGCGGCCAGGATCTTCTCGATATCGGCGTCTGACATCTGGTTCTGGCTTCGAGGACCCTTGCCGAAGCGCCTGGATCCGTCAACGAAGAGCACGGTCCCATGCCGCTGCGTTGGTTTGGCAGACCTGAAGATCAGCAAGCAGGCGGGAATGGCCGTCGAGTAGAAGAGGTTCGGTGGGAGCCCGATAACCGCTTCCAGGAGGTCCTGCTCGATGAGGCACTGCCGGATCGATTTCTCTGCGCCGCCTCGGTGCAGGACGCCGTGTGGCATGACCACGCCAACCCTGCCTGTGCCTGTCCGCATTGAGGCAACCATGTGCTGCACCCACGCGAGGTCGGCTGTGCCGGCTGGTGGCACGCCGCACGCGGCACGTCCGTAAGGGTCATCCGCCCACGTGTCAGCGCCCCAGTTCTTCAAGGAGAAAGGCGGATTAGCAACAACCACGTCGAACCTTCGGAGGCCGGAGCGTTCGAGGAACCGCGGGTCGCGGAGCGTGTCACCGCGGACGATGCGGAAGTCCTCCAGGTCATGCAGGAACAGGTTCATACGCGCGATAGCGGCCGTGGTCAGGTTGACCTCCTGGCCGTAGAGCCGGAGCGTGCGGGTGTCGCCGCCGGCTTCTCTGACCTCGTTTATAGTCTCGACCAGCATCCCCCCTGACCCGCAGGCGGGGTCGTAGACCGCCTCTCCTGTTCGAGGACTGAGGATCCGGACAAGCAAGCGAACGACGGCCCGCGGCGTGAAGAACTCTCCCGCCTTCTTGCCCGACTCATCGGCGAACTGGCGGAGCAAGTACTCGTACGCGGCGCCGAGCATGTCATTGGAAACAACTGTCCGGTTCAATGTCAAGCGATCGAAGGCGTCAATCAGGTTGAGCAGCGCAGGCTCAGGCAGGCGCTCCTTGTTACCCCAGGCAACGTCACCGAAGATCCCCGCCAGGGTCCGGGGGTTGGCCTCGGCGAGCCGGTCGAGGATTTTCTGCAGAGCGACGCCCACGTTGGCGGAAACCTTCTGGAGATCTGACCAGTGGCAACCTCTCGGCAGGGCGAAACGGTGGAAGTCCGCCTCTATTTCCGGTGTCAGGTCACTGCCGAACCCCGCGACCGCGGCAGCATGCTCAAGATCCCATGTGTCGGAGGCCCACTTGAAGAACAGCAGCGGAAAGACATAGCTCTTGAAATCGGCCGGATCCACGGGCCCTCGCAGGCTGTTGGCTGCCGCCCACAGCCGGGATTCGAGTTCCTGCTGCGTCAGCGCCTGGCCCCGACGTGCCGAGGGCCAAGTTCCTGTTCCTGCACCTTCACTCGACGTAGCCACGCATTTATCCTCGCAGACAACTGCACCTGTGCGGAGCAGGTTGGCGTTGGCCGCACTTTGTGGATCTGGACTATCCCGCTGCGGCGCGCTGAGCGGCATGTATGAGGACAGTGCTGCGGGATCCAGGCCTTGAGAGTGGCTGTGTCAACCTCATTTAAGAGTGCTACGGCCATTGAGAGTCGGCGGCGATAACCATGTGAAGAGTCCCTGGCTGATGTGGTAGCCGTAGAACGCCGTGGGCACCGTACGAGGTCTTCACGGTCAATATGCGGCACATCGCAAGTTAGGGGCGACACTTGACCGAGACTGCGGGCGACGCGCCGGGGGACGGCCAGACGGCAGACGACGGGCGTGACTCTGAGGCGTACCGGCATGAGCCGGCCGTTGCCGAGGTGGCGGCTCGCCTTGCTGACTCCGCCTTTGAAGCAGCGCCGCGCTCATGGGATGTAAGCGAGCACGTGCGTGCCCTGGCATCCCAAGCGGGCCTGGATCCCGATGGGCCGCTTGCCCGGGAGCTGATCCTCGCGGTGTCGTACCGGCTCCGGCTGGAGCACGGGGGAAGGCCGGGCTGCAGCCTGAGGCCGAGCGCGGATTCTGGTCATTACGCGTGGCCGCCCCGGATCAGGGAGGTGGAGCCTGACGTGGTGGCCTTGTGGCGGGACGTCGCCGGGCTCGTGGAGCATCCAGCCGCGATCGCGCGCTTCCACGACCTGCTGTTCGAGCGGCGCGATGGCGCGCCACGAGATCGTGCCGCGACTGCCGTACGGGCGTACCTGACGGCTGCGCGGTCACGGCCACGGGCGGACCTTGATGCTGCCGCGTTCCTCGTCCGGGCGTGGGGCCTCGCGCGCAGCGTGGGGGCCTGGGACCTTGTTGCTGATGCCTACTCGGAGCTTCAGGGCCAGGCGGAAAGGGCAATGTCTTCCTCTGCTGCGGCACCGGGAGTCGTCCTGCCGATGATCGCGGCCGTGGCTGCCCCTGCGGCCCGCCGCCAGCCTCCCGGAAGCGTCCCGGACCCGGCCGTCCTGGATCTGCTGCTGGAGGCAGCATTCGCCAGGTTCCCGGATGGCCACCTGGCCAGCCAGATGGCCGCCATGATGCGTGCGCGCACCCGTGACCCGGTAAGGATCGAAGAGATCAGTCGGCGGGAGGTCTCCGCTCACCTTGCCGAGGCGGTCTCGTCGGCGGGCCTTGCCCGGCAGATGCACCTTGGCCAGGCCATCGAGATCGCCAGGGCACATGGCCTCACGGATCTGGTGCGGCAAGCGACCGCGGAACTGCAGTCGATCCCGGTCACGGACCTGGGGCTGAGGCGCCACTCCACCTCGGTCCGGGTGCCTCCAGACCAGGTAGAGCGGTTCCTGGACGGCTTCACGGCCAGCCCTGAGTGGCGCGACGGGCTGAGGTTCTTCCTCAGCACGGACTGCCCGACGGGTGAGCTAGCACAGCTAAGGCAGCAGGCTCAAGACATTGCCAGGCTCGCCGTCCTGAGCAGCGTGATCCCGACCACCATCCTCGGCGGGGACGGGCTGCCCCGGTGGACCGCCCGCTCCGCGGAAGAACGCGAGGCCGAGGGAATAGCCAGATGCGCCCGGATCCGGGCGGAATCCCAGGGCCAGCTCCTCGCCCAGGGACTGCACAGACTCGCGGAGCGCTACGGGGCACCCGATGAGGCATCCCTGGCTGCCTTCCTGTCAGGGAACGGGCAGTCAGACAGCATCCTCGCCACCAGCCTCGGCCGCGGGCTCCTGCACTTCTGGCGTAGTGACTACGAGGCGTGCGTCCACGTCGTCGTCCCGAAGGTCGAGGCAGCAGCCCGGGCGCTCCTGCGAGAGCTGGACGAGGGGATCTACAGGCTCCAGGTAGGGCAGGACCAGGGCCAGTACCCCGGGCTGTACCCGCTCTTGCAGGAACTGGAGAAGCTCGCCATGGACGAGTCGTGGACCTACTTCCTGCGCTGGCTCCTCCTCGGCCCCCCGGGCATGAACATCCGCAACGACCTGGCTCACGGCTTCGTCGGGGACATCAGCCCCGTCTACGCGGCGCTGATCCTGCGCGCTGCCGTACTGCTGATCACGGTCGCCGCCCCCCAGCCTCCCTCAGCGGCACGAGCCGCCCACGACCACCCTGCCGACCTGGCTCCGCTTCCTCACCGCGACCGTGACGACATCCTCACCATCCTCAAGCATCCAGTCCCCGCCCCGGTCCCTGCGCCCTGGAGAGACGGGCCAGTCGGCAGGGCCGCAGGGGTAACGGCCACGGCTCTCAGGACAACCGCGAACGTGCTGCAGCTCATGGCCCGCCACCTGGAACCATAACCCGCCGACACGGGTTCACGGGCCTGAGCTGAGCGTGGCTGCAAGGAGACCACATGCGGAATCGCGAGCATGAACGCCAGTTAGCCCGCCATGCTGGTCAGCTGCTTCCCGGCTGTCCCGAAGCTGGCCCTGTGTTTCGGGTGATCATGGTGGTGCTGGGCCGGGATCGCTACCTCTGTCAACGGTCATTAGGAAATCCGGTTGGGCGGTCTCGGTTTCTCCGGGCTGGCGGCCACCAGTTTTCCAGGCTGGTGGTCGGCTGCTCTCTCCCGGCGGGCATCCGCGCGCTGTTCACGGCGTGGGCGAGGGCGCCGCGCTAGACGAAGACCGCGAGTAACTCAGGCGTGTTCCCGTACGCGGGGTGAGTCGCCGAGTGAAGCCGCGCCCAGTCAGTCGGCCCGTCCCCCGTGTGTACGGCGAGGAAGCGGATCCCGCTGCTGGTGTGGTGACCGCGGCTGAGCGTGCGGGGATGTCTGGTCGGCAGCGTTCAGAGTGCCGGGCTAATGATGCGCAAAACAGGACGTTGCCCCTGGCGCGCAGGCCGGAGGCGCCGTCGTGACTCAACGAGTTCCAGGTGCACCTGTGCTCAGTCAGCGATCATCTTTAGCGCCTACACGTGGCCGCGTCTTCGGTGCCGATTCGATCTTCTGGCCAGGGTCCTTACGTGTCGTGCTGATCGCCCAGGGATGCGCGGCTGAGCCTCCAGGCTCGATTCCGAACCGGCGTATCCGATCCGCATATTCGGCGTAGCCGGTCTCTCTCACACTAATTGCGGCGGCCCTCGCGCTGAGCCTGTATCGCAACCTGTAGCTGCCAGCTTCGATGGCGCGGCCCCAGTAAATGAGTGCCTCGTCGGTGCGGTCGGCGTTGCGGAGCACATGGGCCGCCTCCTCTAGGGCGCGGGTTCGGCCGGCCTCAGCCTGATCCGTGAGCCAGCCGACCGCCTCGTCGGTGCGGCCGCTGCTTTCCAGCAGTTCGACGACCCGTAGTGCGGCTTGGAGCCATGCTGTGCCTTCGTCGGCGTCGTCGGCGTCGGCTGCGCGCTGGTAGAGAGTGACCGCTTCCTCGGTGCGGTCCATCTCGCGGAGCGTATCGGCCGCTTGCATGAGAGCACTCCAGCCGGGATGAGGCAGCTGCGACAGCCAGGTGATCATCTCCTCGGCGCGGTCGGCCTCGCGGAGCATCGCCGCCGCCCGGCGTGCGGCGGCGGTGTCTCCTGCCCCGGCGCGGTCCTTCAGCCAGGCGATCGCCTCATCGTCTTGTCCCGTTTCCAGGAGCAGGCCAGTGACCCTTTCCGCGGCGGCGGTGTCTCCTGCCTCGGCACGGTCCTTCAGCCACGTGATCGCCTCATCTTCCCGCCCGGCCTCGCTCAGCAGTCGGGCTCTGGCTGCTCGCATCGAGGCGCTGTGCTCGTCTGTGCCGCTGATGGCGGCGACCGGAAGGACAGCGAGGGCTTCTTCCACCCTTCCTTCCTTCTGTAGGAGCTCGGCCGCCAACGCCCGGCCGTAGGCGTCGCCGTTATCGGCCGCGTGCCGGCACAGGTCGATCGCTTCATCGGCCCGGCCTTTCTCCACCAGCTTGTCGGCCAGCCGCCGCATGTGGTAGCGGCTGGTTTGGGCGGCGTTCTTGCGCCAACTGATGGCCTCTTCGGTCCGGCCTGTCTCCTCTAGCAGATCAGCCATCGGCTCGATGGCGTAGTGATCATCTGCCCGCGCAAGGGTTTCTAGCCATGCGATCGCCTCCTCGAGCTGTCCCTTCTCTTTCAGGAGTTTCGTCACGTGCCAGTGGCAGCTGCTTTGCCCGGTTGTGACGCGGCGGCTGAGCCAGGTGATCGCCTCATCGGCGCGGTCCCAGTCCCGGAGCAGCCCGGCGGCGTTGTATTCGGCCGAACTCGCGAGCCAGGGATCTATATCTGGCGTGTCGGCAATCTGCTGATAGACGGCGATCGCCTCCTCGATCCGGCCTGCCTTCTTCATCAGGCCCGCCGCTTGGTCCAAGGCCTGGACTTCCGCGACGGTGCCGGCGCCGTGGGCTGCGGCGGCCAACTGGCAGAAACTGACCGCCTCCTCATAGCGTTCCTCCGTATCCAGGAGCCGGGCACCCACAGCCCCGGCCGTCCCGTTGCCCGCCTCGGTGCGGACCTTCAGCCAGCTGATCAGCTCTTCGACCCGGCCCGCCTCGGTCAGCAGCCGCACCACCGCCTCCAAGTCGAGGTAGCTTGCGTCGCCGTCCGCCTCAACGGCCCGCCGGTAGACCACGATTGCCTCATCCGTGCGGCCCGCGGCTCGCAGCATGCCGGCTAGCGACCGCATGTCATTGGCGCTGCCGTTGTCGGCTGACCGGCGCAAGACAGCCATGGCCTCCTCGGTGCGGCCCGCCGCGTCCAGCAGGTGAGCCAGCCAATGCAGGCACCTGGGCTCGCCGGCATCGACACGTGCCTGGAACCAGGTGATCGCCTCGTCGATCCGCCACATCGCCCGGAACAACCCGTCCATGCCACTGAACGCCCCCGGGTCGTCGGCCTGGGCTGCAGCGGAGTAGAACCGGAAGGCATACCGGTACAGGCCGCGTTCTTCGGCCTGCATGCCCAGCCGGACGAAGTCCGTGGCTTTGCTGTGAGCTAGCAGCGCGTCCCACAAGGCCGCGGGTGCCGACCGCTCCCGGCGCTCAACACGTCCGACCTGGTCAAGGTAGTCGCTTAGGCGGTAATAGGGCCGATCGGAAACCGGCTGCCCGGGCCGGGCGCGGATCGGGGTGAGCGGGCCGCGCACGCCTCGGCAGGGCTGCCCGGTATAAGCTAGGGCCTGATCCAGCCAGTCGTCATCCAGAGCTTCCCACTGCCGGTCGGTCAGGTACCCGAGGGCTGCGGCGGCTAGCACCGCGCGCGGCAGCATGGGGCCGTGGCCTAGGCGGCGGATGTCCATGGCCGCGTGGATGAGCGCCTTGGCCGAAGCGGGCGCGGTGCGGTAACGCTCCAAGAGCACCGGGACACCGGCCAGGTACTGAGTGACCTGACCGTCTTCGGCGTACCTTGCGGCCTGGACCAGCCGCGGGTCGACCGCGCTGCGCAATGTCTGTATCGCGGGCCCGGTGAACCTCTCCGGGACCTCAATGCTGACGCCGGTGAGCAGTGCCCGCGCCTGGGGATGCTTGCCAGATCCGGCCGGACCGGACTCAGCAGCCAGCAGCGCCCGGTACTCGGGCCATATCGTGCCCAGTACCAGCACGGACCCGCGGCGAGGATCCCGCAGGAGTTCCCGCAGCCCGGCGGCGACCTGTTCGCCCAGCTCCGGATCGTGCGTGAGCAGGTACTGCTGGGCCTCGTTCAGCCACAGCACCGTCCGCGGCGCGATCGCATTCAGGCCCTGCAGAACCGACTCCGCAGGGCTCGGCTCGATCGGGTGCCAGAGCCGCCAGTGCTGCGGGAGCCGCTGGATGGCCTCCCAGCAGGCACGGGTCTTCCCGGTCGAGGATCCGCCGACGAGCATCACGATTGTGCTGTGTCCGCTCGCGGCCCGATCGACGGCCTGGCCGAGCCGCATGTCATGTTCCCGGCATACGTAGGCGGGCAGCGGCGGAAGATCACCGGAGTGGCCATCAGATTCGAGGTCATCGGCGTCGACCGACCGGTGTACCTCCAGGGCAAACGGGTCGGTGAGCTCGCCGAGTGGCCAGCCGGGAGCGGCTGAAGCTACGGCGCCGTGCAAGTAGGGCTGGGCGGCATCCATCAGATCAGGGCGGTAACGCTCGCCGAGGCCCGGATCGCCGGACGACGCGGTGATGGCGAGGCCGGTTAGCTTGGAGGCGATCATGGCGGCGAACTGCTGCGGGGTCAGAGTGCGCAGGTCGGCCGCGACCATATCCGCTGGCAGCCCGGGCAGCGGCGCGTCGTCGAACCGGGCCGGGAGTATGTACTCCCGGCGTTCCCGCACCGCTCGGGCCAGTGCGGCCCGGCGTTCGTGCCGGGTCCAGTCCCGGGCGGCGTACTCGGCGGAGATGAACACTACGACCGCCGCCGCCTGCTCACCGTAGATGACAGAGAGTTCCTCGGCCAGGTACTTCCCCCACAGCTCGGTCTGCTCACTGGCGTCGTAGAAGCAGCGCACTCCCCGCGCCGTCAGCGCCGCGGCGACCTGCTGGACGTAGTCCCGCTGCGCGCCCGCGAACGACAGCGCCACATCCCACCGCCACCCCGGCCGTACGCCCGGGGATGCGCTGCCGCTGGCTTCAGCCATGACATTGAGTCTCCCAGCCAGCCGCCGCACAAGCACCCGTTCTTGTCCAGGAACGACGTCGACCTCGTCACCGACCTTGAGGAAGGAGTTAAAGCCTGTGGGTGCCGACATTGTTGTCACAGCCGTTGACCTGGTGTTCTCCTGCTGGATCACCGAGGGTGAAGTTCGGCATCCGGCTGCAGGAGAGTCCGGCAATCCGGCACTGTCACCAGCGGGGCGCACGCCGCAACAGGTACCGGCCTGGTGACGGCTCTGGCTCGTGCAGCCGCCCGGGCTAGGGGTGGTCCACCTGGCAGGCCTATCCGGCGGGGTCTTCCTGGACGGCCAGGCTGATGTCGCTGCCTTCTGCCAGGTGTTCACGCACCTCTAGGCGTCCCGCGCTCACGCCACAGGCATCGACGCGGCTGCTCCGGGATATGACCAGGGCTTAAGGTCGCCTACCTGCCCGGGAATGGGAAACCGGGCCGGACTAGGACGGCGGACAGCAGGGTCATGCGGCGGGCCGTATTCCGCCTGCGGACTGCCGGATGCAATGCTCAGCTAATGCTTGTGCGGGTTCGGCAGGCTGTGACGCTCAGTCGGTCTGGATAATGTGCCCTGAGCGCTGACTTCTTCAAGCTGAGTACGTACTTGATCAGCGCGGATGTCGCTGAACTCTTCGAATATGCCCACTGCCTGCTGCCAGGATTGCCGGGCTGCATCAGCCTGGCCGCCGGCTCTCTGGGCGTGTCCTAGTTCTACGAGGATATTGGCTTCCGCCCAGTGGTCTCCGATCTCACGGAATACCGCTTGTGCATGGTGATAGTTAGCCACGGCATCGCTGATTCGCCCCTGATCACGGTAGGCGCTTGCGAGGTGCTGGATAGCGTAGGCCTGTTGCCATTTGCTGTGGGTCCGGCCGAGGATAGCGAGTGCCTTCTGGTGCAGTTCAACGGCAGCTTCCGGGGATCCGAGATGCTGGTAGACAGCGCCGAGCCAGGTCAGGGACAGGCCTTCGGCACGAGGATTTGAGGCCTGGCGGGCTGCTATCAGGGCCTGCTGGATGCTGTCGAGAGCATCGGTGAACCGTTCAAGCCCGACGTAGGAGATCCCTTCGAGGTACCGTGCCGTCCACTGGCCGTATGAGTCGTGGTTTTCAGCGGATATGGCCCTTGCGCGCTGGCAGATCTCTGCTGTCCGGACTGGGCGGTCCGCTTCGAGGTAGGCCTCCGCCAGGCAGTGCAGGATCCATGTTTCTGCGGTGCGGTCCTCTCGTGCCAGGGCCGTGAAGAGAGCGCGGTCGAGTTCGGGGAGGAGGTCAGCAGCGCGTCGCTGGATGCTGAAGACGGGCAGGAGCATAACCGGGAGTTTCCAGGCGATGGCGTCGCCGGATAGCGTTGCGGCGCAGCGGATTACCGGTATCAGGTTCGCAAGCTCGCTTTTGGCCCAGTCCATTGCCTGGCGGTGGGTCGCGAAGGCCTCCGGGCTGCAGCCTGGCGGCGGCGGCCCGAGTGGAACGCGCCGGTGGTCGGGGTTGAAGGTCCGGAAGAACGCGTCCGCGGTATGCAGGTACCAAGTAAGCAGGCGGTGGAGGGCAGCAGCGCGCTCCGGTTCTGGTTCGCTGTCCTGGGCGCATTCCGCGGCATAGACGCGGACCAGGTCATGGAACTGGTACCGGTCCCGGCTGGTCTCCTCGAGCAGGTGCCCGCTGGTCAAGGTCTTGAGCAGCTGCCGTATCCCGGGGATGGGGGTGCTGGTAAGGGCTGAGGCGGCAGGGGTGCTGATATCGAACCCTGGGTGCAGGCCGAGCAGCCGGAACGCCCGGGCTGCCTCGGGCGAAAGCGCCCGGCAGGACCAGGAGAAGACGGCGCGGACCTGCGTGGTCTTGTCCTCTGCTGCGAGGACATCAAGGCGGTCGTGCTCGAGCATCAGTTCATCAACCAGGTCGCTCATGCTGAGGTGCCGGTGGCTCGCGGCGCGGTCTGCGGTAATCCGAAGTGCCAGCGGCAGCCCTCCGCACAGCTGAGCCAGCTTGCTTGTGGCGGCCTGGTCAGCGGCTGCCCGTTCGTGCCCGGCGATCCGGGCGATCAAGGTGACGGCTTCCCCGGGCGGGAGCACGTCAAGGGTCAGGCGCTGCGCGCCGTCGCGGGCAGCTAGGCTGCTGAGCCTGTTACGGCTGGTCACAAGGGTCAGGCACCCAGCAGTGCCGGGGAGCAGCGGCCTGACCTGCTCAGCGTTCGCTGCGTTGTCCAGGACGACTAGTACTCTCCTGCCGCTGAGCAGGCTCCGGTACATCGCCGCCAGTTCCTCCGGGTCAGAAGGCACCTGGGAGGGATCAGCGCCCAGCGCACGCACGAAACCCGCCAGGGCCTTACCCGGCTCCAGCGGGGACTGGTCGGGGTCGAAGCCCCGGAGGTTTACGAACAGCTGACCATCGGGAAATGCTGCCGCGATGCCATGTGCGAAATGGACCGCCAGTGCGGTCTTGCCGATGCCAGCGACACCATCGATCGCGGAGATCACCACCGTCGCGCTTCCCTGGTCACCGGCTAGGGACTCCAGTGCTGTCAGTTCGGGCTCACGGCCGGTGAAGCCGGGGATGTCATGGGGAAGCTGTGCCGGGACGATCCGCCGTCGGCCGCCCTCTGTGCGGTCCTCGTCGGCTGGGTCTGGCCGTGGCACGCCCGTAGCGCCGCCGCTGGCCAGTTCGCGAGCAGAGTATCCTGTGACGCCCCGGACAACAGGGACCCCGTTCCGGGACTGAACATCATTGCGCGGGTGAGACCGGGACGTGTCAGGATCAGGCACCAGGATCCACGCTGCCGCTGATGTTTCCTTGACGGATACCTCTACCTGACGGTAGGAGCCGGGAGCGGCCGCCGGGTCATGCCGTACGACCTCACTGAACAGCCAGTCAGACACGATGAGCGCGAGCATTCCGGGTGAGGCATCAAGGGCTGATCTCAGCACCGGCGCTTCGACCAGCCGGAACGCATGATTTACCGCCGTGCCGGCGACGCCATGCGCATCGCGGTACACCTCGCCGGCGTGCAATGCCATCCGCAACCGCATCCGCGCCGGCACGGCGCAACTGGCATTGTGCCGGGTGACCGCCGCCACGAGCAAGCGCGGCAGGCTGGTGACCAGGCGAGTCTTCGATACCTGCGGAGGGACCAGGATGAGCGCACCGTCACCGCGGTCTTCGCTCAGGCAGTCAGCCCAGGCTATCCCGCTCTTCCGGAAAGCCTCAGCCAGCCCTCTGTAAAGCCCGGCCCGGACCGCAAGCTGATTCAGGTTGGTCCTGACCGGGTCACCGAAACGCTCCACGTCAACTACGACGATCGCATGATGAACCGGCCACTGCCGATGCACAACGCCTCACCCCTTACAGGTGCGCAAAGCGAGGATAATATGAAAGCACCCCAGGTCATAAAGAGTTCTCGAACACCGCATAGTCGCGGCCGGGAAGGGTGATCTCCTAGAGTTCGGCAGCTGACCCGGCTGGGTAGTTGGCGTTCCTGAGAGGCGGCTGTTAAAGGCAGTTCGAGACGCCCCGGCGCTTCGGCCACCATATTTCGCGACCTAATTAGCTGGTCGTAGCCTGAGCGAGTGCTGCTCATGGCATCTCACCTTCCTAATGGCTGGGACGGACTTGCTCGGTGGGACTGACCGCCTTGGAGTGCCGTATACAGTCAGTGAAATGGACATAAGGACTCATAGCGGGATATTTCAGGTTCACCGGCGCCATAGCTAATGCAATCATGTTCTACGCACTTGCGTCACGCAATTCCGTAGACTTGCACTCGGTCAGCTATGGGTTCTGATGGGGGGTTTCCGATGCCGTTCAAACTGCCCGGGGATGGCCAGGATCAGACGGGGTGTCGAACTGGCAGGCCCAGGCCGGATTCCCGTTCACGCGATCTGCGCAGCTGAGGCGGCCTCTACCGCGCCGGCTGGCCAGGTTATCCTGCCTTTCTTCGGCCAGTGTGGTCAGGTCGGCTGCAGCGGCGCACCGAATTGCCTGAGGAGCACGGGATCAGGGTTTGCGGCCCACCGCGCAGAATTCGCCTGTCTCGGCCGGGAGGCCGGAAGGGGCGGGTCCGGGCCGCCAGCGAGAGCACGACACCAGTCCCGGCTCGGCCAGGTCCAGGCCAGCGAGGATCGAGGCGAGCTGTTCGGGGCTGCGCAGGCGATACGGTGCCGCACCGGTCAGGTTGTAGTCAAGCTGGGCTGCCTCGGCCGCGGGCCCGTCGACGGCGTTGGTACCGTCGCTGAGCACCAGGTAACTGCCGGAAGGCACGGAGTTCAGCAGCCGGGCCACGATCGAGCGCGCCTCGCCGTCGTCCGTGACGTGACCGAGAGTGTGCAGCAGCATGACCGCGACGGGCTGGGAGAGATCCAGCATCTCGGCGGCGTCGCGCATGAGCATTGTCGGCTCATGCAGGTCCGCGTCAAGGTACTCCACGATGCCCTGGGGATCGCTGGCCAGCAGCGCGCGGGCGTTTACCACAGAGAAGGGGTCGTTGTCCGCGTACACGATCCGGCAGTCCGGCGCGATCTGCTGGGCGACCTCGTGCGTGCTATCGCCAACGGGAAGGCCCACGCCGATATCCAGGAACTGCCGGATCCCCGCCTCGCCTGCCAGGGACCGCACCGCGCGGACCAGGAAGGCCCGGGCGGCGCGGGCGCTGGCCGTAATGCCAGGGAAGATCCTGCTGTACTCCTCAGCGGGCTCGCGGTCGACCGGAAAGTGATCGTCGCCGCCCAGCCAGTAATTCCAGACCCTCGCGGAATGCGGCACAGTCGTATCGAGACCGGGCGCCCGCCGCGTGCCAGAGGCGTATGCGGCTGGCCGGCCGGTGACTAGCGGCGCAGGCGTGTGTGATCGCGGGTCCGCCAGCGGCCAGCCCGACAGGTCACGCATCAGATCCGTCTTCGTGACGGTCGCGCCGGCCGGGGCGTAGTCATGTGCGAGTTCTGCCAGCCTGCTGAACAGGGAGCTGGCCGCCGCTGCGGTTCCTTCTGCGGTGATGGGCCTCAGCATCACGACGGCGCCGGTCCGGTCTGAGGTATCCGCGCCCTGGAGCCGCAGCAGCAGCACTCGCAGCGAGAACAGGAACCGCCAGGTGAGCTCGCCGGGCTGGACGTCGCGGGCGTCGATCCGCTGCGCAAGCGCAGCAGCGACAAGAGCATCAAGGTGACCAAGCCGGTCACGCAGCTCCCGGCGGTACACGCCATGCTTAAGTTTGTTGCGGAACGCCGTCTGGCTGCTGCTATTAGCCCGTGCGATCACGCCGAGCTCGCCGGCCTGGGTGACCGCTTTGCCCGGGCTGGCGGCTGCGAGGACCAGACGCCACCGGCCCGCCCGCACCTCTTCCCATGATCCGGCTACGACATCCAGATATGACCTGATGAGGGGGACCGAGTCCTTCTCGCTCCGGGTCAGTTTCGGCGTTCGCCGGACGCCGACCGAGACCCGCCGGATTCTGCCGTTGGGTGCCTGGCCCGAGACAAGCAGGTCATCGACCGGGCTGATGGCCGACGCCTGGAACCTGACTGCCGTCGGCGTGACATCATCGCCCAGCCCCGGCACCGGATTCCCGGTCAGCAGGTAGGCCAAGAGCACGGCGCCGTATTTGTGCTCGAGCACGATGCCCCCGCCGCCGGCTGCGTACGAGGAAGCGGTCGGCCTGGGATGGGTAGTCATTGCCCGGCCAGGTTAACTGCTGTCGTCCCACGCCGGTGATGTGCCGCGCCGCGTCCTATGCCAGATAAGACGGTAAGAGCCTGCTAACCTGTTCGGAAGATCCCTGCATGCCCGGCATGGCTGCCGGATACGGCAGAGCCGCTATGCCTATGGGGTCCGGCGGCCCTGCCCTCGCCGCATTGATGTCCTAGCTGCTGGTGGCTTCCCGGTACTGGAAGACGAAGAGCTCCTGTTGGCTACTACGTGAACTGAAACAGACAGCGGCCAAAGCCCTATCGGGGCGTCAGGTGTTGACATGAGGGTCTGGCGTCCTGAGCTGTCCACGTTCGCTCCGAAAACCAGCGCGGCAAGCAAGGTGGAAGCCGATCCCGTTGAGACCAGGGCGACCGGCCGCTACTCGAACCTGATTTCGTATCATGATCTTGTGGCCGCGCAGGACGGTGGACCGTATGCCCGCACGCCATGGTCACCGCCCATCGTGGAGATGACCGGGGGCGGGATCGGCCATCTGTTGTGCTGGGAGAGGCACGAGAGAGACGGGACCTGGTATGCGTGGGTTTCTTGGGTCCAGTCCACTGGCGACCCAGTGCGCCACCGCCACCATGTCGTGAGCGTGCGCGTCGAGGCAGTACGGCGCCTGGAAAACCCGGAGGCGTACAAGAGCGTGCCGCGCCGCATGCTCGGCAGCGACGGTCGTATCCGGCCGTGGACCCCATCCGCGTAAAGCGCGGTGCCAGGTGGCCAGGCCTTCCGAGGGTGGACTTGAGACGACCTGTCGGCAGGCCGTGCATTCACCGGTAAATCGTGCCCTGGTAAGGGCGAGTACACACTGCCTTCGCCGCAATTTGTACCTGCCTAGAGACTGGACGACCATAGGCGGCTACTGTAGAGACTTAGCCAGCAACGGACTCATCAGAAGGCGCTCATGACCTCGGCTCTCACCGGATTGGCGGACCCGCGGGCTTATGTGCGCCTGGCTGCGATCGTGCGCCTGCAGATCATTGACGGGACACTCGAACCCGGCCAGCCGGCGCCACCTATCACCCGCCTCAGCCAGGAGCATGGGCACGCGCGGCCCACCTGCGGCAAGGCGCTGCGCATGATGGAACGCGAAGGGCTGCTGACCCGTATCCCTGGCCTGGGCTACTACGTGACCCGAAGCTGACTCGAGCGGGTTCTGAGCCCAGACCACCCGGAACCCTGCACTGGCAGCAAACATCGCCAGCGCCTGCACGGATGGCGCCGGGTCGCGGAGGGCACGAGCGGGCCCTGGCCTCATACGAGCACCCGGCTGCCACAAACAGCGAACGAGTAAGCAGAGGCCCGCAAGGGGCGGAGCCGGGGGCCAGACGGCTCTGCCGGCCGGTCGCCGCACTCGCAATCCAGTTACTTCCGTCCCTTCCCCGGGTACGCCCTGGCTGATCGCTTGCCTTAAGGCTGGAGTGGCGTTACACCAACCGTTTTGGCGGCTTTCGCCCTATAATGCACATATCGCGGACATGTAACTTCGCCGAAGGGTGAGCGGGCATGCGATCGCGTGTTCATCAGACCGGAATGTCGGCCTTAGCGGCTACCCGGTGCATTTGCACGTGCATTTGCACAATATGTTACTAATCGGGCGGTAAGCTTGCCTGGCCTGGCCTGTGACGGGCGTTAGCAAAGGTACGGCTGGCATGCGGCGGTGCCACCGGATGCCAGACTTAGCCTTTTTTGCCCCGAGCCGTGTGTGCTGGCGGTAAAGTCAACCTCGTCAAAAGCCCCGCTGCGCGGGCCAGCCGTAATCCGGGCATACCGGGACGGTGCCAGGTCACGCCAGCCGGGGGTATGACACGCGAACGGGGGCCATCGCGTAGGGGAAAGCCGGAATACACCGGTACCTGCGGGTGGCCGCAAACCGTTCATTTCCGCCCTGGCCGCGTGGCCGGGGCGGATGCTTGCAAGGCCGGGGATGGCAGCGCTACCTACAGGTGGCCGGTGCCTGTCCGTCAATAGCCAGGCCCAGATACCGGAGGACCGCCCGCGAATTCCGTGGCCCACTGTGCGATCAGAACGCCACGGGACAGGCCGGGCGGCCCTCCCTGCTTACCTCCCGGAAGGAGGCGCACTGTGCACGACATTACTGTCTCCGGCATGCCTTGCGCGAGGAAATCGGCCGCAATTCCGCGGCATGAAACCGCCGGAAAGGCACAGGAACACGCCGATGACGAGCTGCTGGCGCGGTTGCTCATCACCAGCTGGACGCTGACCACCGGGCGCGCTCTCCCTGCCGGCGTCCCGCCGCAGCTGCTCAGCAAGGAAGAGCTGATCAGCTTCTGGGCCGACGACCAGATCACGCACGCTGGCCCTGCCGCTCCCGCTCGCCCCGCCTCACCCGCGGCGACACCGTGACCCGCCCGGCTGGCAGGCCGCCGTGCCCCCCGGCGGACGGGCAGGTATGTACCCTGTTCGCGGTCGACATCGCCGGATTCACCGGGCCGGACCGCGACGATGACATCCGCCTGTACCTGCACGAGGAACTCTACAAAATCCTGGAAAAGGCCTTCGACGGTTCCGGCATCCCCTGGAACCGCTGCGTCCGCGAGGACCGCGGCGACGGCGCGCTGATCGTCGTGCCGCCCGGCATCGCCTGCAAAGCCATCATCGACCCGCTGCCCGAACGGCTCCGCAGCCTCATCCGCCGCCACAACCACGTCTTCCGGGACACCGCCGCAATCCAGCTCCGCGCCGCCTCCCACATCGGCCCCGTCGACCACGATGGACACGGATTCGTCGGCAGCGACATTGACTTCCTGTTCCGCATGCTCGACGCCCGGCCGCTCAAGGACGCGCTCGCCGGCTCCGGCTCCGAGCTGGCGCTCATCGTCTCGGACTACGTGTACCGCACCGTCGTATGCCGCTACCCTAGCCTGGCCAGCCCGGACGCCTTCCGGCCAGTCAGATTCCAGGTCAAGTACACCCGGGCCCGGGCCTGGACCTACCTGCCCGGCACACCACCTCCGTTAGCAGCCCGCCCTCAGCCTGTTGGCTTCGCGCCGGCGCAGCTATCCGGATAGGTCACCCCGGAGGCCCGCCCAAGCCACGCTCAGCCCCCCGGGCGGGCCTGTCGGCGTAGCCAGGTGAGTTTGGACAGCTGGTCTTCGGCGTGCGTGATGCCGTTGCTGGCGAGCAGGTCTCGTGTCCAGGTTCGGAGTTCGCTGAGCTGGCCGAGTATCTGCCTCCGGCTGCCAGTGCGGAGAGTCCGGCTGCGTACGTATTCGACTTCAGCCTGGGCGAGGACGGCAGCGTGTTCCGCGGTGCACCGGTCGTACATGATCGAGAAGACATGGCCGGTACGGAGGCTTTCGAGCATGACGTTGTAGCGGACACGGCGGTAGGTAGCACCCCATGCCGGGGTCAGGCCGTAGCGGTCGCGGATGACCTGCGGGAGATCGGCGGGATCTGCTGTCAGGCGGGGGTCCTGGGTAAGTTCCTCGCGCCGGAGCATCTGGTCGCGGGGGTAGCGCTTGCGGCGGATGACATACCCGGGGCCGTTGATGGCTGGCATGAAAGCGATGTAGCCGCGCTCGCTTGCCGGCCGGGTGATCGCGAACAGGTGGCTGGTGTAGTCCCCTTGGGTGAATCCGCCGTTGTTGCCGTGCCCGCAGATCCACCCGCCGATCGTCTCGGCGCGGACGTGCTGGTGGGTGGTGGTGGCGAGGTCCCAGATGTCGGTGCCTGGGCTGAGGGTGAATTTGTACTCGGCTTCGAGGCCGGGCAGCAGGTTGCGGAACCAGCTGCTGTGGTTGTTGAGCTGCCCGCGGTGGGCGCGGTGGCGCGCGGACAGGTCTGCTGCCCACTGGGCACGGCAGTCAGCGCTGCCGGGGGTGCCGTGGACGGGCGGGCCGGGCAGGCGGATGTAGAGCAGGTCATCTCCGGTGTAGGACATGAGCGTGTAGGGCAGCCAGCTTGCCCGGGCCGCCGGCCGCAGTAGGAACACCGGCTGCAGGCTGGGCTGGCCGGCTGGGTCGTGCTCGGCGGCGCGGACCAGGCGGGCGGGCACGATGACCGCGTTCGCGCCGCCGTGAACGCCGTCTGCGGGGACGGGCAGGACGTGCACTGAGGTGCAGGTATCCGGGAGAGGGGCATGGCGGATGGCGGCGGGCGCGTACAGGATGATGCCGGGCTTCGTGTTCATCGGGTCATCCGTGCGGCAGGTGCTGGCGGGTGCCGTCTTGGTCAGCGCTGGCCTGCCCGGCGGGTCTAGACTCGGCACGGCGTCCGGCAGACGGGTGCCTGGCGGGAAGGTCATGCCGAGGGGGATCTGTGGCGGAGGTCGCGGGGCGGGTGATAATGGCCGCGCTGGTGGTTGTCCCCGGGCCGGGAGACACGGTGACGTTCGTCCGGCAAGAGCGCGGCCCGTACGCGGGCTGGTGGCTGCTGCCGGGCGGCAAGGTGGAGTTCGGCGAGCCGGTCATCGAAGCGGCGCGCCGGGAGGCCGTCGAGGAGTCCGGCTGTGACCTGGGGGACCTGGTGCTGACCGGGGCTTATGAGATCTTCGGGCCGGGCCATCATTTCGTGATGTGGGCCTATCGCAGTGACCGCGTCGGCGTGGTCCCGGATCGGTTCGCCGGGCATCATGTCAGCGCTGTGCGGCAGGAGCGGTGGGACCGGCTGGAGCCGCATCCGACCGACATGCCGATCCTGAACGACGCCGGAGCCGCCGCTTACCCGCAGGAGCTGATCGCTGACCGGCTTATCCGCGAGCAGATCGCCATGACCAGCCTGCTGACCGGCGAAGCCTTCCGCCCCGCGCCGCGTGCGGTCGCTGCCCGCCGGTAGCGGACTGGCGTTCAGCCGGGCCACCGGACGCCGCCGCCGAGGATGCCGTCTTCGAGGACTTCGCATTCGATCCACCGGTCCTCGCCGTGCCGGGTGCGGATCTGCCGGGTGATCTGCTCGGCGAGCTGCTCGCAGCTTTGCGTGCCGAAGTCGGGCGGCCCGCCGTTGCCGGGGGCGGCAGCGAGGGAGGGTAGCACCTGGGTGCGCAGCCAGCGGGCGAGGGCGTTGATCTCTATTTCCCGGTCGCTGTGGCGGACCTGCATGCGGACGGTCACGGTGAACAGGTGCCGGTGGGGCTGGCGTAGGTAGTCTTCCTCCGCGGGGGCGCCGGGCCAGTGATGCAGTCCTTCGGCCTGGGTGGTGACCCGGATGTAACGGCCGGGCGTCATGCGTGGTGTCTTCCCGCGCGGGCAGCTGATAGCCCGGCCGCGTCGCGGATCATGGTGATGCCTGCGCGGGCGGCGGCGAGTTGGGCTGGCGTGAGCCGGGTGGTTTCGAGGTCGGGCTTGGGCGGGGCTGGCCGGGCCATGGCAGTGCTGGCGGGGTTCAGCGGGATGCCGAGCCTGGCGTACCAGAACGCGGCGGAGGAATCGCTGCTGCGCACGCCGGCGTGGCCGCGGTCGCGGTGGGCGCGCAGCTCGGCGGGCAGGCAGCCGTCACCGCCGAGCAGGTGCAGTGGCCTGGGCGGCGTGCCGCGGCAGTGGAGTTCGGCGACGCAGGCGAGCCGTGCCGTGGCGATCCCGGCGCTCCAGCAGCGCGGGACCGACAGCTTGCTGATGCCGATGCTGTAAACGCCAGGCATGGCGGTGAGCGCGTCGTAGCAGGCGAGCCACTCGGCGCGGGTGCTGCCCTGGGGGATGGCCATGAACCGCAGGCTGCCGGTGACGTCGGCGGCCCGGGTGAGGAAGCGGCGGGTTGCGGTGATGGTGGCAGGCCCGTCGTAGGGAACGTCGGTGCAGACTACTTCGGCTGCGCCGGTCAGCTCGGCGGCCGTCAGGACGGGCCCGGCGTCCAGGCCGCAGCCGAGGGTCTCTTCCAGCTCATAAGCGCTGTTGTCGAGGATCACGGTGCCGCCCGCGGCGGCCCGCGTGGCGTGGTACGCCGCGTAACCGGGGTAGCGCAGGGCCAGGTGGGTCAGCGCCATGTCGATGCTGCCGTATGCCGCTACGTCGTGCAGATGTGCCAGCGAGGCGATCACGGCGATGTCGATCACCATGCGTCGCCATGTCCGGCGGAGGCGGGAGGGGGGCTTGTGCTGTTGGCTGTCGGGCAGAGCTGGTGCAGGAAGCAGTCACCGCAGCGGGGGACGCCTGCGGTGCAGGTGGTGCGGCCGAGGAGGAGGAACAGGAAGTGCGCGGGCGCGAGGCCGGGGCCGTGGCTGAGCATGGCGGACACGATCGCGTCCCGCACTGTGGCGGTGAGGGTGCCGTTGTGGCTGGTCAGGCCGAGGCGGCGGGTGACGCGGAACAGGTGGGTGTCAACCGGCAGCGTGCCGGCGGAGCCGGCGGCGAAGACCAGGACGCAGGCGGCGGTCTTGTGCGCGATGCCGGGCAGGCTGGTCAGGTACGCCATTGCCCGCGCGGCCGGTGCCTGGGTGATGATCCCGGCGAACAGGTCGGGGCCATCAGCTGCGATGGTGCGGGCGGCGGCGGCCAGCCGGGTGGCCTTGTACGGCCCGGCGGAGCGGATGACCTCAGCCAGCTCGCGGTCGCCTAGCGCGGCGAGCAGGCCGGGGGTCATGCCGCCGCAGCGGGCTTCCAGCCGCGGGTAGACCGTGCGGACGATCTCGCCGGTCCTGTTCTGCGAGAGCACGGTCAGGACCAGGGCCTCGAACGGGTCGGCGCCCATGATGACCACGCCTTGATAGTGGCGGCCTATCGCGGCCAGGACCGGGTGGCCGTCCAGGGCGAGCGCGCTGACCTGGCGCGGGAACTGCCGCCGCAGGATCGACGCGAGCAGCGTGCGGGTGCCGGCGGGCAGCGGGCGGTGGGCGCGGAAACGCAGGGCATGGTCATCTGCGGTGACGGTGACCTCGATTACGGTGCCGCCGATCCGGTAGGTACGGCGCCACGCCCCGTTGCCGTGGGGCTGCCAGGCCAGCGCGGGGATCTGGATGTCCATGGTGGCGGCCAGGTCGGGCTGGACGGGAAACGGCACGACCACCTCGGCGGTCATGATCTGCCCGTTTCCTGGCCGCGGGCTACGGCCGGCGTGCCGGTGGTGATCGCGTCGGCGGCGATGATGCCGGTGAGCGCGGCGGCGCTGAGGCTGGCGGTGTACCCGGCAGCGTTGCCGATCACGTACAACCCCGCGATGTCGGTGCTCTGCCAGCCCGGGTCGACCGGGACCTGGTAGGCGTAGTACTTGATCTCCGGCGCGTACACCAGCCCGTCAGCGGCGAGCACCGCGGGCTCGACCTGGCCGAGCGCCTTGATGTAGCCGCGGAACGAGGCCAGCAGGGCGGCGGGCAGGACGTCCTGGAGGCGGCCGGGCCGGATTTTCGGGTTCGTGACCTGGACCCCGGCCGGCTGCTGGCAGCCGGGCAGCAGGTCTGCCAGCTGCTGCCGGATGGGGTAGCCGCCTGCGGCGGCGTTGACGCGGGTGGCGAGCTGGCGGACGTAGGCTTTGGGGTCGACATGATAGTCCTGGGTGATGGTGGCGACGATGGCGAGGTTGGACTGGCCGCTTCTGCGGGCCAGGTAGGAGTGCCCGTTGACGCCGCGGATGCCCAGGCCGCGATGATATTCGGCGGCGATGTAGCCGTCACCGTTGACGCAGAAGCTGCGCAGCCCGATCCCGCCGGCGTGGCGGGCGAGCTTGAAGTCGTAGAACTCCCCGGTGAACGTGCCCAGGGCGGCGACGGTAGTTTCCAGGCGGATACCGAAGTCCGCCGGCCCTGTCCGCAGCCGCACGCCAGCCTGGCGCAGCTGATGCTCCAGCCATGCTGCCCCGGCCAGCCCGCAGCCCGCCACCACGTGCCGGGCGCGGATCACGGTCTCGGTGCGGGCATGGCGGTCCCGCACGACCGCCCCGGCCACCTGGCCGTTACCGGCGAGCAGCTGGGTTGCCTGCGTTCCCGTGGCCAGCTGCACCCCGGCCTGCTCCAGGTGCGCGGCGTACGCCCGGCCGAAGGCGCGGATGCCGTCGGACCCGAGGTGGATGAGCGGGTAACTGTCAAAGGCCAGGCCGGTATCTTCGTGGCCGCGCAGCGCGGCGAGGGCTTCAACCGGCGGGTAGTCGGCGACGGCCGGGGCGAACCGCCGGATGATCTGCTCGACCTGGCCCAGCAGACGGGCCTGCTGCGGCGTGAACAGCTTCTTACCGTGGGTCCCGCGGGTCGCTGACAGGGTGATCTTGCCGTCGGAGAAGCTGCCCGCGCCGCCTTCTCCCTCCAGCACGTCGCAGGGGCGGCAGTCGCACAGCGCCGAGTCCGGGCAGACCCGGCGCCGCATCGCCTTCCCCTGCTCGATTACCAGGATGTTCCCCACGCCGGCCTCCCGCAGCCGCCCGGCGCAGAACAGCCCGGCCGGACCCGATCCGATGATCAGCACGTCAGGTGCCCGGTCACGGTTACCCACGAGGGACTCCTTCGTGTTCGGCAAGCAGCGGCGCCAGGGCGGTCAGCGCCTGGGCCAGGACATCCTGCGGCGCCCTGGCTGCGTCCAGCCGCGTGACCTCCGCGTCCTCGGTGGCCTCCACCAGGTGCAGCGCGGCCTGGTAGGACTGCGGGACACGCGCGGCGATGCCGCCGCGTTCCCACCGGTCCCGGACACGGCCACCCAGCCGCGCCGCCGCGATCGCGGGGTCCAGATGCAAGAACAGGTACAGGTCGGGGCGGCGCACCCCGGCGTTGAGCCGCTGGTAGAGCAGCTGGCCGATGCCGTCCGCCGCGTGGTAGGCAAGCCCGGACAGGTAATACCGGTCGCTGATCACCAGGTCGCATCCCTGATCCGCGAGCCGTGCCTGCTGGTCGTAGCGGTCAGCGGCCGACAGCAGCGCGAGCATCACCGGATGCCGGTCCCCGCCCCGGCTCAGCGAGCGCAGCAGCCTGCCGGCAGGCCCGTCGCTGGGTTCACGGTGACCGGTTACCCGGATCCCGCGCCGGGCGAGGCCGGCGGCGAGCGCCGCGGCCAGGGTGGTCTTGCCGCTGCCGTCGATTCCCTCGATCGCCACCAGCACCGGGCCGGGAGCCCTGCGGTCTAGGTCACCGGCCACGAGTGTCCTCCCACAACAGGGTGTGCAGCCGGGGGGTCAGGTTCCAGCCGCGGGCCAGCACCGGGCCGGCCAGCTCACGCAGACGGCGCAGGATCTGGCCGCTCGTGGTGCCCTCCGGCATCACCCACACCGGGTCCAGGCCGTAGCGCTGCTGAAGGTCAGCGATCTCATCCAGGTCAGCTGGCCCGGTGACCACGAACTTCCACACCGCCTTGCCGGTGGACGCCAGCGCCCGGATCGCGTCCGGGCGCAGCCGCCTGCGGGCCGGCACGCCGCTGTTGGCCAGCTTGAGCGAGACGTTGAACCGGCAGTTCGCGCCCGCGATCGCGCGGCTGGGGACAACGGCGCCGTTGGTCTCGATCTCTGTCCATCGCCCGGCCGCGCGGCACATGCCGGCCAGCCATACCAGCCGGTCCTGCTGGAGCAGCGGCTCGCCGCCCGTGATCACCACCAGCCCGGCGTCGATAGCTTCCACCGCTTGCCACACCTCGGCCTGGGACATCCGCCGGGACTCGGCCCGCAGGGCATACCGGGTCCGGTCCCACGTGTACGGCGTGTCACACCAGACACAGGACAGCTGGCAGCGCGACAGCCGCACGAAGGCAGCCAGGCGGCCCGCCGACGGGCCTTCGCCCTGGAACGTCGGGCCGAAGATCTCCGCCACCAGCAGGCGGCCATCCGCGCGGGCCCGCGAGGCCGCCCGGCCTGGGGACCCCGGATGCGGCAGCAGGTCAGGCATCGCGCCTTACACCTGCCCGGCCTGCGGGCTGGCGGGTGCGTATTCCGCCCACGTGGAGGGAGACTCCGACACGCGGACCGCGGTGACCAGATGCCCGTCCTTCAGATGGTCCTGGCACCAGCCATACAGGTAACGGGCGATGTTCTCACACGACGGCTGTACTGGCAGCACCTCGTTGAGGTCGCGGTGGTCCAGCCCGGCATCGAGGTAGCCCTTCAGCGGGTCCAGCTCGGCGAAGTCCGCGACGAAACCCGCGTCATCGAGTCCGCTGGCCGCTAGCCGGACCTCGACGGCGTAAGTGTGGCCGTGCACGCGGGCGCACTTATGCCCAGCAGGAAGCCCATCGAGGTGATGCGCTGCGGCGAAGGAGAACCGCCTGGCGATAGTGAACGTCATCCGGACCTGTCCCCTTCTGCGTGGCCCGTGACGGCAGCGGTCGCGCGAAAGTAGTGCTCGGCTATGTCTGCCACGACGGAACCGGCCTCTGCCGCGCCGAGGGAAGAGATATCCACGCAGACCCAGCCGTCCTTGCCCGCGAAGGACTCCAGCACCTCGGCCAGGTCCCGCTGGTAGTCCGTGAACGCCGCCGCGGACAGCTCCGGGACCCCCTCACGATTGCCGGTCTCGCTCCCGGAGAAGGCAGGCTTGCGCGCTGCGGCAACAGCCGGGTCGGCGTGCAGGTGAATCACCACATCCGGCCGCAAGACCGCATGGAACACCTTCCATGCGGCATCGAAACTCACCCGGGCCGGCGGGCGAAGCGCCAGCTTGGCCAGGAACTTGTACCCCCATGTATCCGCCAGGACGATGGTCCCCCCGGCAACGGCGGGCATCACGACGCACCGCGCGAAGGCCGCATACCATGCCGCCTGCAGGTGGACCCAGTGCTCGTCCCCGAGATCCAGGTACGGAGCATCCGGCGGCTCGCCCCAGATCAAGTCCCGCAGAGCCGCCATGTGCCCGGCCACATACGCGGAGCACCGCGCGACATCACCGCGGGCAACGGCGACCGCATGCCGCCCCCGGGACCGCAAGACGTCCGCCGCGACCCGGGCGGCAGTGGTCTTCCCCGCGCCGTCGATCCCCTCAACGGCTATGAACAAGCCCCTCGGAACGCGGCCGGGATCACGGCATCTGTCACCGTTCCCAAGTCCGGCCTCCAGGCCCGATGCGGCCGTCGCGCCGCGCGGGCCTGGCCCGGATGCTACCGCTCCAGCCATCTCGGCTCCCCGGCCCGTGTCTTCCGCCAGGGACCAGCAACCATTCCCGGGAAGGCAGCCCGCGCAGAGGCCGCCCTGCGGGACAGGCGACTGCGCCTGGCGCGCTGCAGCGTGCCGCAGGAGGAAGTTCCGCTCGCAGATGCCAGCACCGTCCCTCCCCGTGTGTGTCATTGCAATCACTGACAGTCAAACGCGCGGGCGAGATACCGTGAAAGAGTTTCCCGTATCCCGAATTCTGCCGGGAAACAGGGATACACCAGGCGACCGCAGGGGGCACGCTGACGGAATCCGGTGATGAGCTGCACCGTCTCCTGGAGGAACGTCATATCTCCCTGCGCGAGGCTGCCCGCTGGGCAGGATGCAGCGCCGGGTACCTTGCCGAACGTGGCTGGCGGATGTAAGCCGCTGACACGCAGCCTCGCCGCGCGCCTTGACTACGCCCTCGGAACCGAGGACGTGCTCGCGGCCTACGCGCGCCGCCTGCAGCCTGAACAACCGCTCCTGCGGGAGCCGGATCGAGGCCCGCAGCGGGCGGGCAGGCTACCAGCCGTCCGGCACCGAAACGCGCTGACGTGCTCTGCGCGAGCGGTGGCCGGAGATCCGGCTGTCTCGTGTTTCTTTCCGGTACGGGCTGGCTGGATTCTGGATCCACCGCCCGGGCGACTGCTCGACGGCGGCATTCAGTTGGCGCTGCCGGTCCAGGCCTAGTTGCCGGTGGCCGCCCGGAACTTGGCGATCACGTCTGCGGGGACCCGGCCGCGGTCCTTGATGTCAAAGCCGTTTGCCTTGGCCCAGTCGCGTACCTCCTTGGTGCTGAGCCCGTTCGCGGCGTCCTTGCCGGTGTTCCGGGCCGGCCGCCGGGTGGTGCCGGTGACCTTCCGCGCTGCCTGGGTGTAACGGGCCAGGGCGGTTCGCAGCTCCTGGGCGTGCGTCGCGTTCAGGTCGATTTCGTAGTGCGTGCCGTCCAGGCCGAAACGAACTGTTCCTTCTGCCAGGCTGCTGTCATCAAGGTCGTCGATGTTGTCAACGGCCAAGTTACGGTCCCCGCTGGTGGCCAGGAAAAAGTCCCCACCCCTCGGGTTGATCAGGTCTTGTTCAAGGTGGTTCCTTTCCCGGCTCTGGCTTGGCGCATGCGGTAGGAGTCGCCGTCGGTGACCACGACATTGGCGTGGTGCAGCAGCCGGTCGAGCAGGCTGACGGCGGTGGTGTGCTCGGGCAGGAACCGGCCCCAGGATTCGAAGGGCCAGTGGCTGGCGATGCCCAGGGCGCGGCGTTCGCAGGCGGCGGCTACCACGCGGAACAGCAGCTGGGCGCCGGTGTCGTCCAAGGGCGCGAACCCGACTTCGTCGATGATGATCAGGTCGTTGCGGAGCAGGGTGTCGATGACCCGGCCGACGGAGTTGTCGGCCAGGCCCCGGTAGAGGGTCTCGGTGAGCTCGGCGGCGGTGAAGTAGCGGACCTTGTGCCCGGCCGCGACGGCGGCGATGCCGAGCGCGACGAGCAGGTGGCTCTTGCCGGTGCCGGCCGGGCCGACCAGGCACAGGTTCTCCCAGGCGCGGATCCATTCCAGCGAGGCCAGGTAGGCGAAGGTAGCCTGCGGGACCGAGGACACGCTCAGGTCGAACTCCTCCAGGGTCTTGGTCACCGGGAACGCGGCGGCTTTCAGCCTGGTGCGGGCGTTGGAGGCGTCGCGGGCACTGATCTCGGCTTCGACCAGGGTGCGCAGCAGCTCTTCCGGTGCCCACCGCTGGGTCTTCGCGGTCAGGAGCAGCTCCGGGGCGAGGCGGCGCATCGCGGCCAGCTTGAGCCGCCGCAGGCCCTCGGTGAGGTCGGCTGCCAGCGGCGGCGTGGCCGCGGTCACCACAGGCCGCCGATGGCGTAGTCCGACAGCGGGCGGACCGGGACGACGGGCAGCTCGAGCACCAGCGCGTCCCCTGCTGTCCGGGGGTCGGCTGTGCCGGGCCCGGCGGCCAAGATGGAGCGGACGTCGGCGGCGCGCCACCGGCTGAACGCGACCGCCCGGTCCAGCGCGGCCCGGAACGCGTCGTCGCCGTGGGCGGCGCGCAGGGTGTTCAGCTCGGCGAGCTCGGGTCCCAGCCGGGTGTGCCCGGCCGCGGCGGCGCCGGTGATGAACGCCCCGGCGACCGGCCCGAGCGCGCAGAACTCCTTCTCCGCAGCCGTTTTCGGCCGGACCGCCCGCCGTGGCGCCGGCCGCGGGCCGCCGTAGTGGTCATCGAGCACCGAGGCCTCACCCGGCGCCACCAGGAGGTGCTCAGCGGCGACCTGGCCGGTGGCGGTGACCACGACGAGCAGCCGCCCGTCATCGGTGCGGACCCCGACCTGGGTGCCGATCAGCCGGACCGGCACCGAGTAGCGGGCTGACCCGAACCGCACGCACGACAGCCGGTCGACCTTGCGGGTCACCAGCCGCCCGAGGCTGGCCCGCAGCGACGGCAGCGGAGCCAGCAGCTCCCGCTCGATCACCAGCCGCTCAGCCGGCACCGCGCAGATCTCGCTGTGGATCACGCCGTTGACCTCGGCGCACCACGCCGCCGCCTGCTCGTTAGCGCCGGCCAGGTCCCCGAACGGTGCCTGCGGCACCATCAGGTCGCTCTTGGCGTAACCGACGAGATTTTCCACGATCCCTTTCGATTCCGGGTCGGCCGCCTCGCAGAAATCAGGGCGGAACCTGTAGTGCGCCGCGAACCGCAGGTACTCCGGCGCAGGCACCACCACGTTGGCGACCACTCCGCCCTTGAGGCAGCCCATCCGGTCGGCCAGCACCTTGCCCGGCACCCCGCCCGGCACCTCCAGGCACTGCGCCAGCATCGCCAGCGTCGTCTCCGCGCGCTCATCAGCGGCGAACCGCACGAACCGGAACCGGCACCAGGCCAGCACCGCGCAGAACACGTGCAGGCCGCCCTCGGCGCCCCAGTCGATCACCAGGTGCTCACCCGGCGACCACACCGCCGGGCGGCGGCCGCGATGATGGTTCTCCCGCCAGGCCTGCTTCTGCGCCGCGACCAGGCGGCGGAAGTTCCGCGGCGACCCCGCATACCCCGCGGCGCGGGCTGCCGGCAGCAGCCGCTTCGCCGAGATCCGGCCCTGAGTCTTCCTGACCCGCTCAGCGACCAGCGCGGCCACGGCGTCGTAGTTACGCACCCGCGGCACCCGCGGCGGCGCGCCGCCGCCGGCCTCGTGCCGGGCGATCACCCGCCTGACCGTCTTCGGGGTCGTCCCGCTGATCACGGCAGCCCCACGGTAAGTACCTGCCTCACGGTAGGCCGAAATGATGTCCATCCGATCCCTCGCAGACTTCAATAGAAGCTCCCTGGGCGGTGATGGTGACTGGCTGACACCGCCACCGTCGCCGCCCAGGCCTCAAACACCCGGCCGACACGACGAACGAGGGATGGGGACTTTTAACTGGCCA
>WNGP01000808.1_pt1 | contig 49174 bp, 40 predicted proteins | sample 5407671 | NCBI WGS metagenome assembly WNGP01 (sample SAMN13153381, study PRJNA577476) | soil metagenome | isolation source: 40 cm soil or saprolite under Garry oak tree replicate 2 | place: USA:California | collected 2016-06-15 | reverse complement strand
GTTGAAGTTGATACGCTTGATCAAATTTCCCAAGCCAGGTGAGAAGCCTCGCCTGGTTGACTTCAGTAATGGCTATGGATCGTTTGATGAAGATTTCATCCTGATCTTTTATTGCAGGAAAGATTGCTAACATGTCTTCATACAAATGTAGCGCATCCTGATACTTTCCTATATTTTCGTAGATCACACCTGTATTGTTATCGATAACAGCAACCCAGTAGTATTCACTCAACCGCAAAAACACACTTCGAGCCTGAGCTGCCTCCTGTAGAGCTTCCTCTACATGCCCCAGCCATGCAACAGATGTAATCCAACTAATCCGCGAACGTGCCCAATTTCCTTCGTCCCCCAACCGTAGAAACTCTTCTTCAATCCCAGCGCATGCGAATACATATCTTCCGTAAGTTCACCATAAAAAATCAGCAACTCAGCTATCTTGAGGGAAAGAAAAGGAGCATAAAGTACGCGCAGAGCTTCATCCGCCAGCAATTCCCCAACGGCTTTGTGATCGGATAGCTCTGCGATGTGTTCCTGAATGTAGGTTCGCCCATCTTCTATGGGCAATTCACGCAAGCGTTGTAAAAATAAATCGCTATCCATGTCTGGTGATTGGCTCCCCACACTGAGCAGAGTAGTAAGCGCACAACTTACAGGGAAGTACTCAGGCAAGCTGCAAGGAAGTACCTGCGGTCAGGCAGGACGATCGTCCTGCCTGACCGCTACTCAACCACAGCCACTGCTGAACCCACGCTGGGTGCCTCTTTCAACTCTATCGGCTGGCACTGACACGCCGGAAAGACGGGTGCCTTTAGCTCTTTGTTGTAAAACAGGGCTTGAGAAGAGACTTCGCTCGATTGAATACTGGCGATGACCTGCTGGCTGGTCATCTGGGAGCCGACACCCCTCTCTTCCAGCATGCGTGCCACGAGGGCGCTGATGACAGGTGTGGCGAAGGAGGTGCCAGACCAGTAGGCCCAGGCGATTGAATTGGGAGCGTTGTAGTAGTCCTCGCAGTCTCCGCCAATACGTTTATGGTGATTGTGAGAATCGAGTTCCCCGGCATCGAGTTTCGGGTAGACAGGAGAACTGTAGACTCCAATGACTCCGTCGATATGGGTTGCGCCGGTCATACAATTGGTAGGCTCTGGCGCGACAGGCGGTGGCGATGTTTTCGAGGTGGGAGGCTTTACAGCTTTAGCGCGCTCTCCACCGTAGGTTGCAATACCATTCGGCTGTTCGTAAGAAGTTGCGCGATCACTAAAAGAGGAGGCTTTTTTCTCATTCCTGGTGACAGAAGCGACCGAAACGACTTCTGGGAAGTCCGCCGGGTAGCGCGGACCTATACGCCCTTTCATCTCAAGTGAATTTGAGTCGTTGCCAGCAGCCGAGACAATGACCGCACCAGCATTGACCGCACTGATGATCGCCTGGTGCAAAGCCTCACGCAGGGCGGTAGTCTTTCTATAGCGAAACCCTAACTTGCCGAGATCTCTAGTGAGTGGCGTCATAACCAGGCTCAAGTTTATCAGTACCGATTTCCCGTGCAAATCTTCCCCGGCACTCATACGGCCCACAATTTTCTCGAGCGCTTGTATCAGGTCGTTGGCTCTGCCAATGCCATAATCATTGAGGATACGTACACACTCGATATTCGCACCGCGTGCGAGATCGCGTATGATGCCGGTGACGAAGAGGCCATGATCCAGCATCTTGAAGCCATAGAGTCTCTTGTACAGGTCTCTCCCGGTTCTCGGAGACTGCTCACTCTCCAGCAATGCCGTGAACTTCTGGTAACGCACGTTGATAGCGGGAGCAGCCGCATTGAAAGGGTCGGAAAATTGCATGCCCGTTACCATGTCTTGCAGCAGCCGATTTCTGTTGGCTCCGCCAGGTGGATTGGCGAGTTCCGCTGCCTTTTTGAGTTGACCTTCTGTAGGGAAGGTGTCGAGGACAAAGACTGTGACTCCAGAGCCATCTTTGTCTTTCAGCTCCGATGAAAGTGACGGCAGATCGATGTGGCTGTAACCAGAGGCGATACAGGGATCGTCTTGCGCTACAGGCATAGGTGGAGAGGAAGGACAGCCATGTATGCCATCCTGGGTACCACCGCCGTACCAGTTGGGCATAGCAGGAGGAAGCGGAATCCGTTCCCCAGAGGGAGTTGTAATGAACTCGGTTGTATTGAACGCGTTCACAATCCTGATAGTATGATCTACTTCATCATCTCCGTCTCCATTCTTTTCCATTGCGGCCTGCTTTTTGAATGCCGAAGGAGTAGCCTGCGTAGGAGCCAAATTGAAAAACGTCATGATTACGCTCTTGCCATCGGGCGTGGGGAACAGGTATTTGCCAGGCGAACTGGTGAGAATCTGCTCACCGTGGTCAGCACCCTGTGTGCCTTCTTTGTCCCCCGCACCACCATCCAGTTGGGATTCGCCCATTTTCTCTCCTGTAACAGGATGCGTGACATCCTTATCGGTAAAGGATTGCAGGGTAACGTGATAGTTCTGCACCAGGTGATTATTAATGTCGTCCAGGCGCAACGATTCGAGAATGGGCTGTTTGTTGCCGGGAGTGGGTGGCAGCGAGGAAAAAAATCTCAGAGCGATTTGATTAGGGGACCACCATACTACATTTTTCCTAAGCATACCCATGCCCATTGATGCTTGTTTGTCGTCCATTGTAACCTCCATGTCTCTCCATCTCGCGTGGAGAAAAGGTATAAGTAGATTTTTCACCTAACTATGAAACGCTAGAGCATTACTTTTTTAGCGCTTCACTTTTCGTTCCAGGGGAAGAAAATGCCAGCTGTTGAAACATGAGAGGTCCAGCATCCCCAACCAGACGAAATGATGCCCAGAAATAGGGGTGTGTGTAGATTGAAGATGTGCGATCAAGCAAATTGCGCTGGGCCATGCGCAGCGCCTGTACCTTGCTTTCTCTTTGCATAAGGCGCTGGTAAAAGAGCTGCATCAACTCACTGGTCGCGTTATCCTCCACGGGCCACAGGCTCATCACCAGCGACGTTGCTCCAGCAGCCAGGAATGCTCGTCCCAAACCCAACTGCTCGTCACCACCACCGCTCAGCGCTAACCCGGTTTCGCAGCCGCTCAGCGTGACGAGTTCACACCCATGCAGGTTCAAGTTGAAGGCATCAATGGCATTGAGTTGTCCATCCGCCAGCAGTATCGAGGAAAAATTAGGCGCATCTAACCTGCTCTGACCATGCGTTGCCAGGTGAATAATGGGACTACCTGGAGCCTGCTCGATCAGACGAGTAATCGTGGCTTCATGCTCAAGGTAGTATCGCCCATCAAGCATGGTGGCGAGTGTCTTTGCCTCTTCGAGCGCGCGCTGCAACTGCTTATTGCCTGAGTAGCCAAAGATGAGTGGTTTCTGATACGGTTGCCCGTCTTGAGGGTCCACTCTACCAGGCTCATCCTTATGGGTGAGTAGTTGTGGCAGCAAGCTGCTTGCAGGCAGGTAGTTGATCTGAAAATCTTCAATCAGGAAGTGTGAGCCATCATAGAGCGCATGAAATGGAAGCTTGTGGAGCGGCCCATAAGGGACAATCGTCAGATACCCTGAAGATGGAGGCAACAAAGATGCCACCGGAGCTACTAAGAGATCGTAGAGTTTCTGCAAGAGACGACGAACCACGTGCTCCTGCCGACTAGACAACTCGGTTGGCAGTAAACGTATATGGAGTAAAGGCAACAGGCGTTCCAATTGCTCTAGACCATCAGGAACCTCGTGGGTCATCAACTGTTCTGCTGTAAGTGCAAAAATGACCAGTTTCCCTTTGTAAAGAAAATACTCCAGCAACAATTGCCCAGGAGCGAGGTGCTGGCGTAACCGAGTGACATCGACCTGTTTTGTACTACGCTTTGCGCGTTTCCTCATATGTGCTGTGAGAGAAGTACCAGACTGGTAGAGATAGAGAAGTTCGAATAATTCACTTATTTTTGCCTCACATTGCTTCAGTTCTTGCTGGAGTACCGCTCGATCAATAGAAGGAGACACGAGTGCCTCACCATCTGCCAGTAGAACACTGTAGCGACGGTAACTTCTCTGCCAGTTCTCTAATTCTTGCTGTGTACGCAATACGGCTGCACTATTCGCTTGTGACACGGCAGGTGACTTGGCTTCCTTATCTTCTGCTCTTTTTCCCTGTAACGTCTTTGATCTATCGAGGTGTTGACGTAATGCCATAGAACGCGCCTGTTCAAGATAGCCGAAAGCCCACTCTAACTGCGACTGCTGTAAACATAGGGCGATCATGTCTTCATACACCATCCAGGTAGTGTGCAAGAATGAAGGCGATAGGTCATATACAAGATCATCCAACATGCGTTCAATCTGAACAATAGCAGCCTCATAGTGCTTTGTAGCCTCTGTGAAGTTTTGCTGAAGAGCAAAAAGTTGCCCCAGGAGATACTGGCTCTGATAGACCTCCTCTTGCAGGTTGTGCTGGCGCGCCTGCGAAGATGCTGGCTTACATAAGAATATGGCTTCCTGTAGAAGAACTGCCTGCTGATTACTGATATCAGCTTTTCGTGCTTTTTTTATCAAGGCACCGATCATCACGAGGCTAGCACGTACAGAACGCGCTACCAGGCCTTGCGCTTCAAAATACTCTTTGAGCAGATGAGCCCGCTCATATGCAGCATCAAGAGATTCCAATTTGAGGAGAAGTTCGGCCTGCTGAAGTTTGGCGATAGCTGCATGATATGCAAAACCGCCTTTACTATAGAGCGTCCAGGCCTCATCCAGGGCTTTGATCGCTTCTTCTAACTTGCCAGCAGCTACAAGCATGATTGCATATTCGCGTAGCGCTTCACCGGTATCCAATGATATACCCCGCTGTCGGTAAGTCTGCACTGCCTCAAATGCCAATTGGCAGGATTCCTGCGCTCGATCGAGCTTTACCAGGCAGTTAGCGATACGGAGCTTGAGTATACCCAGCAACCAGGGATCATCAATCGTGTTTTGTACCAGGCTATCGCGAGCCTGGTAGTACCGTTGTAGCGCGGAACCATAATACCCCTGCGCATAATCGAGATTTGCCAGATTGCTCTCCGCGATTATCGCCAGATTTGTTTCTCCAAGAGTCCTGAAGGTGGTCAAGGCCTTCTGCACAAGACGATACGGCTCTCCAAATTCGCCGGTCCAGGAGAGAGTGATTGCCTTGTTCATTTCTGCCAGCGCTATAGCGCGCTTGATAGTCGCATCACTCTGGTCTGTCAGTGTTGGATAAATGGCGAGCATTCTGTCATACAGATTGATCTCTTCCTGATAGCGCCCCACATGTTTTAAGATCACTGCTGTGTTATTATCGATGACACACGCCCAATAATATTCACCCAGGCGCTGAAACACGCCCCGGGCACGAGCCGCCTCTTGCAGCGCCTCCTCGAGGCGACCAAGCCATGCACAGGAGATAATCCAGGTAATACGGCTACGGGCCCAGTTTCCTTCATCTCCCAGGCGTAAAAATTCCTCTCCAGCGGCATCCAGAGACTCCATCGCTGCCTGGTGAAGTCCTATAGCTCTGAGAGCGTCTCCTTTGGCCTTTAGACCGAGAGCGTGAGATGAGAGATGGGAAACGTACTCGCCGAAAAAAGTCAACAATTCTGCCAATTTGAGCGAGACAGCAGGATTGGTGTAGAGTTGCTTGAGCGCTTCATCTGCCAGCAACTCCCCAACGGCTTTGTGGTCGGCTAGCTCTGCGATATGTTCCTGAATGTAGGCTCGCCCATCTTCTATGGGCAATTCACGCAAGCGTTGTAAAAATAAATCGCTGTCCATGTTCGATGATTCGCTCCCCACACTGAGCAGAGTAGTAAATACACAACTTACAGGGAAGTACTATGGACCTCTCTATAAGGAAAGAGATGGGTCACCCGTGATCGATGTTCAATCCGTCAATAATAATTTCGCGGCCTGGCAGATGGATGATCATGACGTACTCGCCATCGGGTACGGGTTTGAAGACGACGTTGCCCAGGTCGTCTACCTGGGTGCGCAGCAACGGCATGGTCCTTGCGGAATTGCCATTCGCGGTCGCAGGGAGCGGCGCGGTGTAGAGTTCGGCAGCCACGCCTGCAAAGGCTTCCACGTCCTCGTCGGGATTGACGCTGGTCAAGATGCCCAGCAGCATATGCTCTCCACTACTGGTACGTGAGAGATGCAATGAAAGATCCACCGCTTCGGCTTTGTACTGGCGCGGCCAGGACGTTTCCTGCGCATCGCTGCGCAAGACGAATTGCAGTTGCGGGCGTTTCACCCGCGTCGCGAAAATGCGGCGTACCAGGGCATACGGAGTAAATGAAGGGACTGGAAACTCGAGGGGCTGCTCCTGCATATAGCGACGGGCTTCCTCGACTTCGGCCATACACAGCGGGCAATCGAGCAGGTGGCTGGCGATGCGTTGGCGGTCTTCGGGCGATAGGCCACCAATACTATAGTACGTCAATTGCCCGGCATCGGGACATTGACTACGATAGAAGCGCGAAACCAGGGATGCATTGGCACTCTGATAGCGAACCAGTCGTCGCTGGCAGGTTTCACACTGCTCCAGGTGGCTGCTGGCCTCCGCCGATAATGCCTCGCCATCGAGGGCAAAGCCAATAAGCTCCTCGTCGCTGGGGGCTATGTCATGTAAACAGTCCATCGTTCGTTCTTCCTCAACTGCTTCTAATTGGCACGTAGAGACCGACAGCCAGGTACTCTACAATTCTCACACGTCCGATAGGTGTGTCGATGTATAAACGATGCACCTGCGTTTTTTAGAGCATTGTTTCTGAGTAACCTGGCTGTCCGCATGATATTTTATTTTTCCTCGTCGCTCAGCCGCCAGCGAATCTGGTCGGCATTGCGTAAGAGCCGTTCAAGCACATTGCGATGCAAGCGATACACTTCCTTCACATTACTAAATTCGTCCTGGCACTGGCGTACCACCTCGCGCGGTTTGAGGCCACAGTGAATAATCAGGTAGGCAATCCGCTTTTCGCGCTCGGTCGGCAAGAAGCTCTCGATCACTTCCCACAGGTCGCGTCCATCATCCTGCTCTTCTGCCGCCGGCTCTTCGGGAAAGCCCGACCCAGGGTCCGGCAATGGGAGCACCTGGCGCGCATGCGCGCGAATCGTATCCTGTAGCTCTCCATGTAGACTGGCCTTCAAGTACGTCAAAGCGGCTGCCAGCGAATGGAACACCACCGCTTGATTGCGCGTGGCCCTCCAGAAACGGGTAAACGCCAGGTCGACAAAATTCTCTTCGCTCTCATAGCGCATGGCGCTTTCCCGCAGTGGGTGATTGCGCAGCCAGCCCACCACCATACGCCGAAAGTTGCGTGTTAGCAGTTCCCACGCACCGTTATCTTGTTTGGTAATGGCACGATAGAAAATTTCAAGGCAGTACCGGTCGTTAAAGACCTCACCTTTACGAAAGTTGGCGACCTCGCGCTGGCAGCGTTCTGCGAGTGCTGCCAGGCTCATTTGGTCAGGTAGGTCTTCCATCTCTACACCCATCATTCGACCTACTTTCTTGCAGGGGTCTTTCCTACACCCCTACAACCGTAACATAACTGGCACGTATGACGTGTGGGCCATGTGTGGGCAACACTTTTTACATGCAGGTATGTCAAGCCACTCGCTTCTACAAAACACTGTTACGATACTGTGATAGACGTATTAAACCGGCAGTAATCAAATTGCTGTGAAACGCTGGTCGCAGGTCCGTCTCTCCTAAAGAACCCGCGCGGAACGGAAGAAACCGACGACAACGGTATTTTTGCATATTTAAGCTCACATTTAGCTTAACGTACCGCTGCAATACTGTCAAGGTAAACAAGCACATGATGTGTGTGATTCAATTCACTTTCTGTCATCACATGTACACTTTGCCAGGCTGCATTTGTTATAAGCATAACCGAAACGCGTGGAAATGTGATGTGACAAATGACCCATTTGTCGAGGCTTTCCTGCAATAGAGGGCTTAATGCCTACTTTTTTTCCTCTTTCTCTTGTGACTTACTCTCTTCGTGTTTCTTTTAGAACTGTTGGGATTAATAGCCTTTTCTGCTTTCTCATCGATGAGATCCTCTTCGGAGGCCACTTCCGGGGTCGGAAGTGGCCTCCAAAGAGGAAAAGGGATGCCCAGGAAACGATTGATGATGATAGCCTGAAGTGTCAGTGCCCCGACAGCAAGCATGAGCACACCAAGTTGCGAGGGTTTTGACATGATACCCAGGGAGATAAGCAGCGTCGTTGCCCCAGCAGGTGGGTGAGGTACACTTAGCAGCACCATGAAGCCCGCAGTGAGTGCCAGTGAGAGCCCGGCAGCGATAACATGCCGCCACGTCACACCAAAGATAAGTGCTGGCCCCGCCAGCGTTAGACCAGTCACGACAAGACTGAAATACCCCGCGCATACACCAATCCCGTGGCCAAGCACTGTATTGCGGGGAGAGGCGCTTGGCGCTGTTGGTGTGGTGAAGAAGAGAAAGGCTGTGGGACCGAGTGAGGGGAACACAAAACGTGAGTTCGTCAGGACGGCAGCAGTTGCCATTACTCCCAGGCTGATACCAGTGCTGATAGCACTGAAAAGTGCGCGTGCAATGATATTTGAACCAGGCTGCAAAATCCATGAAAGCCGAATACGCATACTACTATTACCTCATTATGCGAGATAAATGGATTATAACGTCTGGTGTGAGTAAGCAAGTATCTCATTCACACCAAACATACAGCAACTATCTGCTACTCTCTATACCGGACAGCCGAACCCTTGAAGTGGTTCCTGCCAGGGGGCTGGCTGATAAAAAAAGTTTGGTTTGAGTTTCGTATTCTTATAGTGGGTAAGGTGGAAGACAGGAGTTGCTGAGCCGGAAATTGGCGGTACTATCCAGACCCAATGCGCTGGCACTGTTCGTCCAGCTTGACTTTCCAACTCCTCGTGACGGATAAATTGTCGGGTGGCGGTATGGTGGTCTACGATAGTGACTCCTTGCTTTGCAAAAGAGTCCAATACAGCTATGTTCAATTCGACCAGCGCTTGATCTTTCCAAAGCGAACGATCGGAGCGAGTATCGAGCCCCATTTTCTTAGCGACCACGGGGAGCATATTGTAACGATCAACATCTCCCAGGTTGCGCGCTCCAATCTCGGCACCCATGTACCAGCCATTAAAAGGTGCAGCGGTGTAGGAAATTCCTCCAATCTCCATGCGCATATTGGAGATAGCCGGAAGAGCGTGCCACTTGAGTCCCAACTCAGCGAACCAGGGGTAGACAGGATGACTTATGGGAACCTCAAGAACGGCTTCAGATGGCAGTTCAAACACCTTGGGAGGCTGATCCGGCATCTGAATGACCAGGGGAAGAACATCGAAAGGCGTACCTCTTGCACCATTCCAACCCAGTCGATGGATCGCTTCGGTCAGTTCTACATGGAGAGGGTCACCAATGATGGAGCCATCTGCCTGTCGGTAGCCCGCGTAGCGAATGTACTGCGGATTCCAAATGCGTATTCCCAACTGATGTGGCTTTTGTGGGGCAAAAATGGTGATCATCGGCCTCATTTTTCCTTTGTTCGTTGCAGCGTGGATGTGCTCAATGATCGCCTCGAAGACGTCCTGGGCATGTGTGAGGTGACGCATATCGCGCACCAGGAGAGATTTCCACTGTAGTCGTCCGATGCAGTGTGTATTATTGCGCCAGGCAACCTTTGCTCCATACACCAGCTCTTCAGAAGTGTGCTCATATGTTCCGGTGCGTTCGATCTGTGTTTGGATCTCTGCAAACCGCTCTGGATGGACGCTGGATGGTCCGCACTCTTGCTGAAGCACTTGCAAGTACCCACGTGCTTCAGCAAAAATCTTTTCATGATCCAGTAAGGAAGAGCCGTATTGCTCCTGGATCGCTGTTTGGACGTTTGAGAGATTTTCTAATTGAAGTAGAGAAACTGATTGTTGTGACACGGGTCTTGTCCCCTCCCGGCTTTTATGAAATACATTATTCCTTCTCGGTTGAGCAAGTCTCTCCCTGCTTACCTTTTTCCTTGAGGTAAGGCAGGTTGAAGATAGTTACCACCCAGTTCGTTATAAAGTGGCTTCAGCAGGGTACGACTCGGTGGAGCCAAAATGGGGCGATCTTTCTGCTTGGCGTCACGCAGCGCTCCAACCAGGCGTTCTGTCTCTGTCTGAATCATCCCAAGCTCACTCTGGACATAATTCGCTTGAGCCTGAAGCGATCCTACTATTCGTGCTGCGTTCAACTTCGTCTGATGGAGTTCAATATCAGCCTGGCTCAAGCGCTGGAGTCGAGCAAGTAAGTTATTGAGTGAGTAAGCAATTTGCCATAAGACATGATCCTCTGTCAAGGGAGCGCGCGCACTGAAGTTTCCATTGGCCGTTTGCACATGTGTTTGCAAAATTAACTGGATGCCTGCTTCGAGCTGGTACTTCTGTTCGGCATTGGAACGCTCCAGTGCAATGATCTCTGCTATTGTTTGGTTGAGTTTGTAGGCGGTTGGTCGGAACACGAATGACCCTTCCAGAAGTAAGACGGACAGTGTAATCCCGATCAAGATCAGTTCAGTTGTTCTCAGCGTTGCCACCCGAGCCTCTGCCTCCTTTTGGTACTGGGAAACGATCTGGTTCATTCCCACGAGGAAGCTAGCCTCCTGGGCGAGAATCGTTTGCACGAACGGTCCAAGAGTGACCTGCTGGTTCACTCCTGATTGCTCCTGATTAACCACCGAGAGGATGCTATTGGCGGCACCCAGCATTGCTTGATAGTTCGGCTCGATCACGCTAAACAGATTCTTGATCTCGTCACTATTGTTGCCAGGCAGGCCCAGTTGTGCATCGCCATGCTGCAAACCTTGTTGCGAGCTTTCCCACAGGGCCACGGCTTGCCGGAGTTCTCCTGTGCGTACCTTGCGCACTGCAGAATCAGTGGTGTACTCAATAACGAGTGCTGCTTTGCTGATTTTCTGGCTGAGCATCCTCTGTCGCCCGGCTATGTTGATCACTAATGCATCGCTCCCCTGCTGTTGGATCGCGACCTGAATCACGATCTGGCCGAGAATCGCTAACAGTGCAACCGTGCTAAGCGCACAAATATAGAGGATCGTGAGACGACGGGTAGGGGATTTCTTGTTGGGTACGTTGTCCATAAAGATGAGCCTCCGATTTCGAGTTTATTTCTTTATGCCAGATGAGAGCCCGATTATGGGGGGGTATTCAGGGCTTCTGTCTCGGATACACCATCTTTCTCAAAGTGGCCTCATCTATGCATCCATGCATTTCGACGCATGAATGGCAAAGATAATAACGCAACAAGTACTATAAGTATACAAGAAAAGTTTGTCAGGCTCTTAAGGCAGTTTGCTTGACTTTGCGTAACCGTTAGAGTGCGATAAATGCGTCAGTAACGGAAGTTAGCAGCAAAACATGTGCTCTTCTACGAAGATAAGGAGTGCGCTTCGCTCAGGCAATCGGAAAAAGGAAATAGCTTGTAGCAACCCCAAAAAACGGGTATACTGTAATTGGATGCTTTTGTATGTTTTGCCAATTATCTTGATTACTCGCAGGTTAGACCGGACAACTGAATGTGACAAGTTGAAGATACACAGTGGGAACGACCATGAAGAAGCGTATCTTGCTTGGGATCGATGCACCAATTTCCCCTGCCACGCAGCACGCGCTGCGCATGATCAGCGAGTTGATCGAGCAGGCTATACCACAACTCCACCTCGTGCTACTCCACGTAATCCCTGTCCCCAACGTTAACTCACCCGCGCTTGGCATGTACGTCGGTCAAATGCAGTCGGCCTCGTCTACCAGCGACCAACGCGCCGAAGGAGGATTGGCGTTGCGCAGAGCGCAGATCGAATTACAGAATCGCGGACTCGCGCCCGATCAAATTGAAACACTCACACGCCTGGGTTCACCCGCCGAAGAGCTGGCTAAAGCGGCAAAGGAATTACAGGTTGATGTGATTGTCGTAGGCAGCCGGGGAAATGGCGCCAGGCAGCAGGCGCGGCGTTTCTTTGCCGGGAGCATTTCGCGTCGCATTCTCGCGCTGGCCCCCTGTCCCGTCATGATTGTCACTCTTCCTCATCCCATCCACATCAAGCAACCTCATGATCTCGTGAAGTGGTACGAAGAATCGATTACCCGCTACCTGCAAGAACATAGGGGCGATCTCACCGTCTTTACCCCTCAAGAGGTCGCGCTGGCATTCATCCCGCCCCACAAAAAAGGGCCAGGGCGCAAAGAACGAGCCGCCGCCATCCTCGCCCTGGAACATCTAGCGCGCAATGGCGTCCTCTGCCGCCACGATGTCAAAGGCGAAATGCGCTACGTGAATGATTAAACAGGTACCGCGAGCCCGGCGTAGGGACAATGGGCGGCAGTGAAGAGGGGAGGGGGCCTTGTGCTTGTCCTTCCCGGGTAGGCGATGAGGTACAGAGGACAAGCACAAGGCCCCCTCCCCTCACCGCACCGCTCCTTGTCCCTACAACAGCTGCTCCAATTCCTCTGGTGTCGTAACAGGCACGAGGCACGCGAAATTCTGGCAAACATACGCTGTGGCCTTGCCATCTTTTGCTGGCCGATCGGTGAGCAGAGGGACAGCCTGGATGGCCTCACTATCGGTGGGAGCCGCGCAGGCCAGCACGCTATTGGGGAGATAGCGGCTGTTTATCACATGCAATAAAGCGCGCGTATCGGCCTGCTGCGGGTCGCCAATAATGGCAAACTCCTTCACGGGCGACATAGCAAAGTCGAGCGCGCCGAGCACATGCCCGAACGCCTGTGGATGCTGCACCATCACGTCAGCCAGCCCCCGCAGGTACTCGTCGGCGCGCTGGCGATACGACTCCTCGCCTGTGAACGCCGCCAGGCGCAGCAGGACCTCTATCGCCCCACTGTTACCCGCGGGCGTGGCATTGTCCATAATATCTTTAGGGCGGCTAACCAACGCTTCATGATCGCTGCCCGTGTCAAAGAATCCGCCTTGCTGGTCATCCGCGAAGAGTTTGATGGCCTCGTCCATCAAGCGGCGCGCCTCGGTGAACCAGCGTGGTTGCAGGTCGGCCTCGTACAGCGCCAGCAGGCCATCGGCCAGGAACGTATAGTCCTCCAGGTAGCCGTTGAGCCGCCCGCGACCATCCTTGTAGGTGCGCAGTACACGTCCATCCCGACACAAGTGCTGCAACAAAAAACCGGCATTCTTGACCGCTACTTGCAGATAGTCGGCGCGCTCAAGACAACGCCCCGCTTCCGCGAAACTGCGCAGCATCAACCCATTCCACGAGGTGAGTATTTTCTCATCGCGCCCCGGTTTGACACGCTGCTCTCGTACCTGGAAGAGCGTTTTGCGCCCACGTTCCAGCGCGTCCTGCAAGCGTTCCAGGCTTACCTGCGCCTGGTCTGCCACGGCCTGCGCATCTCGCTCGACATGCAGAATATTCTTCCCCTCGAAATTGCCGCGCCGCGATACATCATAATAGAGCATGAAGAGCGCGGCGTCTTCACCCGGCAGGGCTGCCTCAATCTCGTCAGGCGTCCAGGTGAAAAACTTGCCCTCTTCTCCCTCGCTGTCCGCGTCCTGGGTAGAGTAGAAACCGCCCTCCGGCGAGACCATTTCGCGCACGACGTAGTCCAGTGTTTCTTCAACAATGCGCCGGTAGAATGGATTACCCGTTACAAGATAAGCGTGTAGATAGATTCTACTGAGCAGGGCATTATCGTATAGCATTTTCTCAAAGTGCGGCACCAGCCACTCGGCATCGACCGAATAACGGTGGAAGCCGCCGCCCAACTGGTCATAGATGCCGCCACGTGCCATCTGCTGCAAGGTCGTTTCGACGATCTCTAACTCTGGCCGCGTGGCCTTTGTGCCAATTTCACCGCGCACGCGATGCAGGTGCATGCGCAAGAGAAATTCCAGGGCCATCGTATTGGGAAACTTGGGCGCGTTGCCAAAACCGCCGTGCGCCGCGTCAAAGTCGGCGGCCAGTTCCTGGCTGGCATTCGCAAGCATCTCCAACGGCATCGCGCCTGTAGAGGCAATGTCACCCTTGCCACGCAGCGGGGAACTACTGCGCTTCTGTAAGTAATCGGCCAGCTGCGCCGCCTGCTCCTCAACCTGGTCGCGCCGGTTCTGATACACATCGGCCATGGTCAACAGGATACGCGGAAAACCCGGCATGACCTCGCGCCCATATTGCCGGTCGCGCGGCGGGTAATAGGTTCCGCCATAGAAAGGGCGTCCATCAGGCGTGAGAAAGACGGTCATAGGCCAGCCACCTTGCTGTGTAAGGGCCTGCACCGCCTGCATATAGATGCTATCGATGTCGGGCCGCTCTTCGCGGTCTACCTTGATCGAGACAAAATGCTGATTCATCAGGTCGGCAATCTCTTCATTCTCGAAGGATTCGCGCTCCATCACATGGCACCAGTGGCAGGCCGAATAGCCAACACTCAACAAAATGGGCCTATCGAGTTCCTTCGCCTTTTGCAGCGCCTCCTCACCCCAGGGATACCAATCCACAGGGTTATGCGCATGCTGGAGCAAATATGGGCTGGTCTCATGAATGAGCCGGTTGGTATGTGTATGTTGCGTTGATGATGTTGTATTTGTTGTATCGGACATGATTCTCCTCAGGGTAAGCTTTCTTCAAAGTACATAGGCATTGTACCATATGAGGATTTTCGCCCTGGAAGTTAAATCACTCTACCCCGACACACTCCGCACAACAATAGTGATCTGGCTCGGATCCGTGGGCAATGTACTCCCTGTTATATCGGCCTGCTTTACACCGCTCTGCGCTGTTAATAGAGCCTGGGCATCCGTCTTACTCTTGCCGGCGATTAATTTCGCCAGTGCCTGCTTCTGAGCATCGCTGAAGTGGAAAACCCACAGGCCCTTCGCGTTGACAATCAATGTGATTGTCCCTTGTGTTACGGTGGAAGTGGTTATTGCAGTAGTCACCTTCCCTACAAGTGTATAGCCGCTACCAGGATTACTCCCAGCCTGTTGTTTGAGCAGTTGTTCTGCCAGCGCCAGCGCCCCAGCATGATCGTATACCTCACCCGTACATGTGAACGTCACCGTTACCGTCACGTTCGCTGCCTGATCACCTACTTTATGGTCGGAAGTCACATTCGGCTTGCATTGGGGAGTACCAATCAATTGTTCGTTGGCTTGAATTTTTGACTGCAACACCTGCTGCACATTGGGCGTATTTGCCGCGATCAAGGTGTTGGCTGCGCCATCGATGTCGCTCTGCTTTACAACAGTGGAGGTTCCAGCGTTCTGTCCACCCGTGAAAGGCGCGAGGTTATAAAATGCACAACAACTGTACGAACTCCCGTTATAGAAGCCAAGATTCGTATTACCATTGTGATCCCAGTCAATAACGTTGCCAATCGTTCCAGTCTGAGCCACATGGGCAAAAACATCCGCGGTACTGTTATTTCCATTCTTGGAACCTGGAATGGTCACAGCCGCATCGAGCACCATTTGTATAGAGGGGGAGTTTTCATTTAGAACGACGGTACCAGCATTGAATGTCGCTGGAGTACTGTCAAGATTAAGAATTGTCAAAGTGCCTGTCGCGTGTGTGCCTGAAGTAGTTGCCGTGCCCGTTGCCTGTACTGTCTGTGTTTGCGCCGGAGTGATTGAGGTCAACTGGCGTGCCTGTACTTGCTGCTTTGAGGCATCAGGGGTTCCTGTCACCGCCGAGATCGTATAGGTTTGTTTCAGGTCCGTACTTGCCGGGGTAATCGTCACTGTGCTCGCGGAGACCGTACCAGGTAGAAGCCCCAGCAAGCCAAACGCGGCATAGACGATGCCACCGGCAATCAGCAGCACAACAAGGGCGACCAGCGCAATTACGAGTAGTGGTCGGCGTTTGTTTTTAACGGGGGGAGGAGCGCCGCCTCCATTTCTCGGAAATGCAAATTCCGTTCTTGCCGAGTGATCGATTGCCTGGTTTCCTCCGGCTCCTGGAAGGCTCGCTGTCCCTACGGGCGGAGCAAATTGGACTTCTGTCTGCGCTACACCGCTTCCTGCGTTTTGCTGGCCTGACTGTGTGATGACAGTGGGTTGTTGCGTGGGTACTGCATCTACTGGGGAGGAAACCGGCAGCGTCTTAGGAGCAAATGAAGACGTATCAGCGCCCTGCATCATTTGCACCGCTTGTTGGAAAGCATTCGCAAATGCGGTGATAGAGGCAAAACGCATCTCGGTTTTTTTCGCCAGGGCGTGGAGGAGCACTATATCAATCTCTTTAGAAAGGCGTGGATTAAAAGCACTCGGCGGCGGAGCTTCTATATTAAGATGCTGGTACATCATACGCCCAAGTGATCCCTGAAACGGTGGGCGTCCCGTAAGCAGTTCGTAGGTCATCACTGCCAGCGCATACTGATCCGTTGCGGGCCGCGCTTCGCCCTCCCAAAGCTCTGGAGCCATATAGATGGGCGTGCCACGAATGGACTGGCTTGCATTAGCGGTAGCAGTTGTAAGTCTTGCGATGCCAAAGTCGGCCAATAGCACGTCGGGAAGCGCCGAATTTCCATCCCTGTAGCGCAAGAGGAAGTTGGAAGGTTTGACATCCTGGTGAATAATCTGACGAGTGTGAGCATGTTGTAGTGCGTCTGCCGCCTGGCGAACAATGTGGACGATCCCTGAGAGTGAGAGCAACTCACCGGTGTTACGTTGGCGCAGCCAGCTAGCAAGTGACCCTTCCTGGCGGTAAGGCATTACGAGATAGGTGAGGGTCATGTCATTGAGAAGTACTTCACCATAGTCAAAGAGTGGCAAGATGTTGGGGTGATCCAATTTGGCGATAGCTCTCGCCTCACGCTGGAAAAGACGGATCGCATCTGTCGCTGCATCCGTGGTGGGATAAGAACTCGCCTCAGTCCGAATTACTTTGATGGCTACTTGTTGTTCGATGCGCGCGTCCTCGGCAAGATACACATCGCCCATTCCCCCACTACCAAGCAGGTGTAAGAGGTGATAGCGACCAATATGCTGTCCTTCGAGTGACATATACCCTCCTCCACTGTCAATACACAAGCACAGTGTAAAGAGATGGAGATTTGCTCGCAACAAGAGTATAACACAAGAATTGAGTAGAAAAAAGTGACAGAATCCCATTCTAAACCCTTGACTTTATCCCACTCAGTCATTATAATTATGACCAGACAATCAAAATTAGTCACAATGACTGGCTGGTCATTTGGTCATAGCAAGACGAGAGGAAGTAAAAGCATTGCCAGGTCGGAGAAATAGCGCGGGTCTCCAGCAGGAAGAAGGTTCCAGGCGACAGGAGCGCGCAGAGCGCATTCTCGATGCCGCGTCTGAACTCATCCAGCGTTGGGGTTACAACAAAACCACCATTGACGATATCGCCAAACAGGCAGGCGTAGCAAAGGGAACCATCTACCTGCACTGGAAAACGCGCGAGGACCTGTTTCGAGCATTGATGAACCGCGAAGAAATGCTGATGGCTGAAGATATCAGGCAGCGCATGGCCAGCGACCCCGAAGGAATGACATTGCATGGGATGATGAAAAACGCGATGCTGGTTACCATGAAGCGTCCACTGATGAAAGCGGTGGTTTTGCGCGATACAGATATGATGGGCGAATGGGCGCGGAATGAGTACAGCACTGAAGCATATCAGAAAAGGCTTGAAGGATATAAAACCTTTATCGAGTTCTTGCGCAGTCAGGGAGCAGTGCGCACCGATTCCAGCTTTCGCGACATGATGTACCTCTTGAGCATACTCAGCATTGGCATGCTGGTGGTTGATCAGTGGTTGCCTGAAGAACTTCAGTTGTCTGACGAGGAAGCAGTGGAATTATTGGCGAAAACCGTGCAGCGCATGCTCGAACCACCTACGGCTCCTCCAGAGGATGCTGCGCGAGAAGTGTCAAATGTGTTCAAGCAATATATGGATTTTGTAGTAAATTCTACGAAAGAACAGAGTCAAAAGGAGATGGAGTTATGACCACTCAAGAGCCAACTATTGTTATTGACAATCTATACAAATCTTATGGCAAAGTTCAGGCGGTGAAGGGCATCTCAATGCGCGTGGAGCAGGGTGAAATCTTCGGCTTTCTTGGGCCAAATGGCGCCGGCAAGACGACGACGATTCGCTGCATGTTGGATGTGATTCGCCCTACATCAGGATCGCTTCGCGTACTGGGTATGGATGCACAGCGCGACAAATTGGCACTGCACGAGCATATTGGCTACCTGCCGGGTGACGTGCGCCTGCCTGGGCAAATGACCGGCAAGCAGGTCATCAACTACTTCTCGCGCTTGCAGGGTCGCGAACCGGTGCTGCTGAAAGACCTGGTGGCGCGTTTCGATGTGGAGTTGAAGCGGCCATTGAAGGGTTATTCCAAAGGTATGCGCCAGAAGATCGGTGTCGTACTGGCCTTTATGTGCGACCCCGATGTGCTGATCCTGGACGAGCCAACCTCTGGACTGGACCCGCTATTGCAAAAGGCATTCAACGAATTTCTACTGGAAGAACAGGCGCGCGGGAAGACCATCTTCATGAGTTCGCACATCATGAGCGATGTCGAGAAGGTATGCCAGCGTGTCGCGGTCATCCGCAAAGGCGAACTCGTTACCGTCGAAGAGGTGGAAGCGCTGCGTGAGAAGGCGGGTCAGCGCGTTACCGTAGAATTTGGCGACCCTGTCACCATCGAAGAACTGGCACGTATTCCCGGCGTGAGCAATGTCAGCCGCAGCAATAGCGCCTTCCACCTCAATATGAGCGGCAGTATGGATCCCCTCATTAAGGCATTCAGCCGCCACGAGGTCATACGCCTGCAAGTTGAAGAAGCGCCACTCGAGGAAGTGTTCTTGAAGTTTTATGAAGACACTGAGGCAGAAAAGACAATGATGGAGACACGCTAAGGCGGGCGTGATTAATCGGGCCTCTATGAAAGGAGAGCCAATAATGGCTACCACATCCATTTCAAAAAGCATCGCCGCGCCAAAGAAACGCGCGCGCGGCCTGACCATAGCAACCGTATCGCTTATCAACGCCAAAGTACCGTTGGGGGCTGGGGCTTTCTACGGGTTTTTTATCGCCCTTGTAGTTGGCCTCATTTACCCTGTACTGTCCAAGCTGAATTTTAATGCTTACCTCACCTCTAATGCCGTAGCAGGCCTGGTAGGAGCAAAGCTCAATGATGCAAGCAGTTTTAGCGCTTTGATCGGGCTTGAACTCTATGGCGCGTTCTATGGCCTCATCTGGGGAGGTATTATTGGTTATATCGCGGGTGCGGCTCTACCCAGTACTTTCGAGAATGGAACGCTTGACCTGGCGCTGGCTCGGCCCATTAGCCGCACCCGCTATTACCTGGAACTCTGGTTTAGCGCGGTCCTGGCTAGCGTCATCATGAGCCTGACAACACTGCTGGCGGTCTGGATCAGCGCGCTCTTCGTACAAAACGCCAATATAGATGGGGGCTGGCTCATTATCACCCAGTTGATCGAGTTCGCGTTCATGTTCCTGGCAAGCGGCATTGGCATGTTGTTCGGCTCATTCATGAATGCCAGCCGTGCTGCTGGCGGTGCGGCTGTCGGCATCATCGGCCTGGCTTACCTGATGAATATACTGGGCGGACTCTCCAGTAACCTCTCCTGGATGCAAAAGATCGAGCCGTTCTACTACGCGCAGGGTACCCTGGCTATTGCCACGCATGATATCACCGCCTGGTATCCCTGGGTGCTGGTGATTGCTGGTCTCATCTGTGGCGTTGCCGGGCTGGTCATCTTCAACAAACGAGATTTGCCTGCAGTGTAGGTGTATAATACAATCTAACACAGCTTGATTTACGGGATGGGCGTACAGGTCCATCCCTTCTCTTTCGATTATAGCTTTCTAGCATCGAATGCGATAGAATTAGAACATTATATCGTCTTAACCGGTTAAGAGAAAGAATCCAAATGACATCTCTTCATTCATGGCAGAATACAGTAAGTACAGCCACTACCTATCTTCGTGATCTTGACCCCATCATGGCCCACGCCATTGAACGGGTCGGCCCATGTACCCTGACCCCCAATCCCAACCTGTTTGAGACGCTGGTGGATGCCATCATCTCACAACAGATCTCGGTCAAAGCCGCCGACGCGATTATGGGACGCATGCGCAAGGCTGCTGTTGGCGAGTCTGGAGAATTGATCACACCGGAAGCTTTGTTGCCGCTCGATCATGACGCGCTGCGAGCGGCAGGCCTCTCACCACAGAAGATACGCTACATCCGTGACCTGACCGAGCGTGTGAGTACTGGCCAACTCGATCTTGAGCAGGTAAGCGCACTCGATGACGAAGCCGCCATCGCCGAGCTGGTCAAAGTCAAAGGCATTGGCCGCTGGACAGCAGAGATGATGCTGATTTTTTCGCTTGGTCGGCCCGATGTGCTGCCCGTCGATGACCTGGGCTTCCTCGAAGGGGTACGCGAAGCCTACAGGCTGGACGCCCGCCCAACACCGAAGGAGATGCGCGAACGTGGGGAAATATGGAGACCCTATCGAACCTTTGCGACGTGGTATATGTGGTCGATACGCAGGCTTGCGATGAAGTACGAGAAGGAACGGACACGGATCGTATCGCTGTAGATAATACACAAAATACAGGTTCTCGCCAACGAACTCAAGAGACAGAACCTTACTGAAACTATCCACGAGATCATGCGCTTCTAAAATAGAGGCATATTTGAAAAAGCCAGGTAAGGATACACTCTGACATGACAATAGACACACCCGACAACTACTACGCCATACTCGGCGTTCCAATAGATGCGGATAGCGATACGCTCAAGCGGGCGTACCGGCAACTCGCGCGGCGCTACCATCCTGATCTCGCGGGGCCAGAGGGCGCGATACAGATGAAACGCATCAACCGCGCCTACGATGTGCTGAGCGACCCGGAGAAACGGCTGAACTACGATACCATCATTGGCGGCGTAATTGACCTGCGCAGAGGAGGCATGGCACGCCCGCGCCCCGCTCAGCGCAGATTTGACCCGTCAGACGACATCGAGTTTTCCGGCCTCCGCATTTTTAGCACCAAAGGGCCATTTCAGAGCGGCCCTAAACTCCATACGCAGCTTGGGGTCATTTCTGCATTGTATAGTGTGCAGACAGACCAGGGATTGTTGGTGGCCGCCGGTTCGCTCGATAGCAAGGGACTCCTCTGGCAGACAGAACGCGATCAGACACCCATCAGTTTTGCTGCCGATAGCGCCTTTACCGTCGAGTCCCTGCGCGAATTGCGCTTCTCTGCTACTGGCGGCCTGGTAGCGGGCTGGGGGAGATTAGCCTTGCATGTATGGGATACCTCAAATGGCGCGCTGCTCTGGAGCTATGGGCCGGGTCAACGCGCTATCTCCGCGCATTATTCCTTTGATATAGTATTAAAGGAGACACAGGGCGGGGCGCGGGAAGTTTGGATGGCCTTGCCCCTGCTGCGTGATGACCCACTCGCGCCGCGTTCCCAGGGCGTGCGTGGAACCGATGTGATCAAGCATACCATAGGTGATCCCGCCGATGCACTCAGCCAGCCATTGATCTGCGCAGAAGATGAGATTGAGAAGCGGCAATTCTGGGCCATTCGCCTGCGCACGCTCGCGATGGATGCGCGCACCCTTCTCACCCTGTCCTGCGCTCATGTGCCGGGTGAAACACAAGAAATGGTGGTGATGCGGCGCTGGGATACCCAGGCGCGCGCAAAGACACGCTTCCGCGAAAGTATTCAGCCGCAGATCACCACCTCCTTGATTGCTGGCCTCTGCGCCGATTGTACTCCACCCTATGCCGTTACCCCAGATACACAGGCGCTTGCGTTTGTTTATGCAGGAAAAGCGATTCGCGTACACGACACTGTCAGCGGAACCTTCAGCGAACTACCAGGTGGAACTATGGGAGCGAGTTCGAGGCTCGCCATTTCACCCGATGCGCAATGGATAGCGATCGCTCGCGAGGATAGCGAGATCAACGAAGGGGTCATTGACCTGTGGTCAGTGGCGCAGAGCCAGATCGTGCAAAAGTTCTACCATCCCTGGCAGGTCAGCGCGCTGCACTTCGCGCAAGGGCAACTGCTGGTCGCGCTGACTGATGGTACCATCCAGGTATGGAGGAAGTCATAAATCTGTTGCTATTTTGTTCGCTGTTCGTTCGTGTAAGTAACAGGATAGAGTTGTCATTGCTCAAGGGTTTGCACTGCTAAAAAGCTCCCAAAGAAGCGAGGTATAGGCGCATGCGTATTTCAGTAGTTGTCCCGGTCTATAATGAAGAAGAGACGGTGGCTCAGGTACTTGAGTCGCTCTCACAAGTGCCACTTGATCTTGAAGTGGTCGTCGTTGATGATGCATCAACAGATCGCACATGGGAGATTTTACAGACACTGCGAAACAAAGAGCCGTTTAACACGTACCGCTACGTGCGCCACGAGCGCAACCAGGGCAAAGGCGCGGGCCTGCGCACCGGCTTCGGGCTGGTCAGTGGAGATATGGTGACGGTACAGGATGCCGACATGGAGTATAACCCGCAGGAACTGCCCCCGCTGGTACGCAAATGGCAAGAGGCTGTGGAGGCTGGCAATAGCAAAGTCGCGGTCTATGGATGTCGTGATCTCTCCCCACAAAAATTCACCACCCGTTGGGGCAACCGTTTCCTCACCTTCATCACCAACGTGTTGTACGGATGCCGCATTCACGACATGGAAACATGTTACAAGATGATGCCCGGTACCCTGGCCCGTGCCCTGCCGATGGAGGGCCGGCGTTTCGAGATCGAGCCGGAGATTACCGCCTGTATCATTCAGGCCGGATTCAAAATCCTCGAAGTGCCGATCAGCTACACCCCGCGCAAAGCGAAAAAACTCTCACCATTTAAGGATGGCTGGCCCGCGCTGGCGATGCTGTTGCGCCGCCGTTTCTTCAAACGCTTTCACTATACCCAACCGGTCCTGGCCAACGTAGAGGCAAAGCAAACAACGATCGTGCCCAAATAGACACACGAACCAGGGCGGGGACAAGCCCGCGCCCGTACCCTATACGGTTTTGCAAGCCACTGCGTAATAGGGTACGGGCGCGGGCTTGTCCCCGCCCTGGAAGTCCAGGCTTGCCCCACCCTGGCACACCATTCTACTAAAAGATGATACAATAGCCACAGAATATTTCTTTTGGAGGTCACCATGTCCAGTACGTCAGCACGTCCGAAGATTCTTGTCACACAAAAAGTTCCAGACCCGGCGTATCCACCGCTTGAGGCTATCGGTGATGTTGAAGCCAACATGGAAGAGGGGGTCATCTGGCCTTACGAAGAACTCCTGCGCCGTGGCCCAGCTCACGACTATATTTACAGCCTGCTCACCGATAACATCGACGCTCGCTTTTTAGAAACATGTGCCGCCAGTAATCCCCGCTTAAAAATGGTAGCGAATATGGCGGTTGGCTACAATAATATCGATGTCGAGGCCGCTACCCGCCTGGGTATCGCCGTAAGCAATACGCCCGGCGTCCTCTCTGACACGACCGCCGATCTCGCCTTCGCGCTCTTGATGGCAACCGCGCGCCGCATCCCCGAAGCAGAGCGTTTTCTGCGCGCGGGCAAATACACCGGTTGGGGTCCGCTGCTCTTTTGTGGCGCGGAGGTTCACCACTCCACCCTGGGCCTGATCGGTGCCGGGCGTATCGGTAAGATCATTGCGAAGCGCGCTTCCGGCTTCGAAATGAAAGTGATCTACTATGATGTATACCGCCTGTCACCGGAAGATGAAGCGGCCTACCACCTGATCTACATGCCAATAGACGAAGTCTTGCAAGAGGCCGATTTCGTCAGTGTGCATACACCCTACATGCCATCCACGCATCACCTGATCAGCGAACGCGAACTACATTTGATGAAACCCACCGCCATTCTCATCAATACTGCGCGCGGGCCAATCGTAGACGAGAAAGCGCTTGCTAACGCCCTGCAATCAGGCACAATTGCGGGCGCGGGCCTGGATGTATTCGAAAATGAGCCAGCCGTTGAACCCATCTTACTGACGATGGAAAACGTGGTACTTCTGCCGCATATCGCCAGCGCATCGCTGAAAACACGCACCCTGATGGCAACGATGGCCAGCGAGAATATCGTAGCGCATTTTCATGGACAGAAGCCACCAAATATCGTGAATCCCGAAGTTTTGGAATAAGGTTGACAATTTCCCTTTCCTTCTTTATAGTTCTCTCAAGAAGAGAACCATCTAAGGAGATACAGCTGGTATATGACACGCTCCGGAACTTTATTAGAGAAAGAGGCTGGCTTACACACCATCTTTCAAGGCAGCGAGCGAAGACGATATCCGTGTATCTATTGGAGAACCAATCACGCTTGAAGTAGTGAAAGTTGTAACCGACCGACGTAATGGAGTAGTACGCTTTGATTGTCGTCTGGTGAAGACGCAAGCATAAAAACCAAAAGGTGGAAGAGCTATGATCTGCCCTCGATGTAATACAGAACTACCAGATTCTGCGACCAACTGCTCGCGGTGCGGATCGCCTGTATCCGCAGCGCCATCATTTTCTTACTTACCCGCGGGTGCCCCCCAGTGGCCAACAATGTTACCCCCTCATTTCTCTTACCAGGCGCCCGCTATGCCATTTGCGCAACAGGCGGGTCCGGCGCCCGTTGCACCAGTCCCTGCCGCTCCGGCGAAAAAGAACAACTTAAGTATACCCATCGTTCTAGTGCTTTTTATTGCCAGTATCCTGGTTGGCGGCGGCCTAACATATGGCATACTTACGCTGCAAGGTCAAGCAAATTCAAACTCGCAGCAGCAACTCCCGCCCCTCGTGTTATCACCGGCAGCTGGTGGTACGACACCTACGCCCACTGCAACCGCATCGCCTTCAGCCTCAGCAACGACCGGTCAACTGCCAACGCCCACCTCATTTAAGAAAGGGACCAGTCCCGATCTAGGCTTCACAATGCAGTATCCTTCCGATTGGATCCAGGATACACCGCAATCGTCACCTGCCGGGAATAAAGCTATTGCTTTTCACCCCCCGACGCAGGCGCAGCTTCCGGTCTTTCTGAGCGTCGGTGAAATCTCCACCGCCAATTCTGCCACTGTGAAGAGTACAGCCGAGGTGAATCAAGCAAACACCGATGGCTTCGGATCAAGTAATAACTTACTCAACCCACAACCGGTCACGAGCGCACCAAAACAACGCACGATCGGCAGTGCTGCATGGGATGAACAGGATACCCTTTACACCACCGGGAATGGTACGGCCATCCACCTTGTCACCCTGACCGTGAAGCATAGCAAAAACTACTACAATATTCTCTTTTTCGCGCCCAGCGGCGTCTTTGACGAGGCGATGTCGAAGTACTACATGCAAATGCTGGGCACGTTCCAGTTCACAGTGTAGACAGGCATGATTTAGACGCAAACAATAAAACCGCTCTCTACTTTGTAGGTAGAGAGCGGTTCTCGTTATCGTTATGAAGCCGATGCAGTAAGCCTAATACTCAGGCATGGCCGGAGCAGCGGGCCTCTCCTTTTCAGGCAGATCGGTGATGAGGGCCTCGGTGGTGAGAATCATCGCGGCAATGCTGGTGGCATTCTGCAGGGCAGAGCGCGTCACCTTGGCCGGGTCGATGATACCAGCCTCGACCATGTCTTCGTAACTATCATTCAGGACGTTGTAGCCGATTTTGTCGCTCTTGCGCTCTTTTTGAGCGCGGCGCACACCTTCGACGACAACCGAGCCGTCCCTGCCGCCGTTGATAGCCAGCTGGCGCATTGGCTCTTCGAGGGCGCGGCGCAGGATGCTGACGCCGGTCGCGGCATCGCCGGTGAGGTGCAACTTGTCCAGGGCCTCAACCGCGTTCAACAGGGCCACGCCACCACCGGGAACCATTCCCTCTTCAACACCGGCACGCGTCGCTGAAAGCGCGTCCTCTACGCGGGTCTTGCGGTACTTCAACTCGACTTCGGAGCCAGCGCCCACCTTAATCAGCGCAACACCGCCGGAGAGCTTGGCCAGGCGTTCCTGCAACTTCTCACGGTCATAGTCGCTGGTAGTCTCTTCGATCTGGGCCTTGATCTGGCGGATACGGGCCTGGATGTCTGCCGCATCGCCTTTGCCCTCGACGATAGTCGTATCGTCTTTGTGCGCAACCACGCGGCGCGCCTGGCCGAGGTCAGCAAGGGTGGCGCTGTCGAGGCGACGACCCATCTCTTCGCTGATCACCTGCCCGCCGGTCAATACAGCGATGTCACGCAGCATCTCTTTACGCCGGTCACCGAAGCCAGGGGCTTTGACGGCCAGCACATTGAGGATACCGCGCAGCTTGTTGACGACCAGGGTTGCCAGCGCTTCGCCGTCCACATCTTCGGCGATAATTACGATCTCGCGGCGACCCTGCTGGGTCAGCTTCTCAAGCAAGGGCAGGATATCCTGCACGGCGCTGATCTTCTTATCCGTGATCAGGATGTATGGATCGTCGATAGAGGCTTCCATCTTCTCCGCGTTGGTGACGAAGTAGGCGGAGATGTAGCCCTTGTCGATCTGCATACCTTCGACGTACTCGGTCTCGAAATTGATACCGCGAGACTCTTCGACCGTGATGACGCCATCTTTGCCAACGCGATCCATCACTTCGGCGATAAGATTACCAATGCTCTCATCGGCAGCGGAGATAGCGGCGATCTGTGCAATCTCTTTCTTATCCTCAACGGGGATGGCCTTCGAGCGGATGTACTCGACCACCGCCTCGGTACCCTTATCGATACCCTGTTTGAGCTGCATGGGGTTCGCGCCCGCGGCCAGGTTCTTCAGACCCTCGTTGACAACGGCCTGCGCCAGGACGGTAGCAGTGGTGGTGCCGTCACCTGCAACATCGTTTGTGCGGGTAGCGGCTTCTTTGAGCAGTTGAGCGCCCATATTCTCAAAGGCGTTCTCAAGCTGAATCTCTTTAGCGACGGTCACGCCATCATGGGTGACGGTGGGCGCGCCAAACTTCTTGTCCAGCGCGACGTTGCGGCCCTTTGGCCCAAGTGTGGCTTTGACGGCCCCGGCCAAAATATCAATGCCTTTTTTTAGTGAACGACGAGCTTCTTCATCGAACACAAGCTGCTTTGCCATAATACTCTCACTCCTTACATACTAACCAATAATGGCCAGAATGTCATTCTCTTTCAGCACGAGATACTCTTCGCCATCCAGTTTGAACTCGGTACCGCCATACTTGGCGAACAGAATACGATCACCCTCGCGCACATCCATCGCCGCGCGATCACCATTGTCTAACAAGCGGCCGCTGCCAACGGCGACCACTGTCCCCTCCTGGGGCTTCTCCTTGGCTGTGTCAGGAATAACGATACCGCTCTTGGTGACTTCTTCTTTTGCGGAAGGTTTTACGACCACACGGTCGCCAACAGGACGAATCTTTTGCACGTCTAACTCTCCTTTTCAATTTTGATAGGTGTTAACGGGTAGAATAAAGCCCGGTCTCTATTCCGGCGCCATCCGTCTCAGTTAGCATCTGGACGATAGTGAATGACACCCGAAATGTTGACCGCGTGATACTGTGAATAATCACAGCTACAGGGACCGCCAGCTGCACATCCGGTGCAGCAATAGGCCATCCCCTGCACTATGATTGGAGTCCAGAGGATCTCGATGTCGCAGTTCGCGCAACGCAACACCTGGCGCTGCATGTTGTTCGCATCCTCATGCAGTTCTCCATTGTGTTGATGATTGGGTTGAGCGTTTCCTTCGTACATATCCTCTGGCCTGTGTCGTGTTACTCTTGATGCCCGTTTAACTTCCGTTGAATAGTATCTCACAGCATATGTTAGAACCGCATAGGAGAAGTGTTAGAGAAGTGTTAGAATTTTGGGGCGCAGGTAGGATTGTGTAAAGCTGGACAGGCGTAAGTGTGGCATGGCGACCGCAAGGGATCGCCACTACTATAGACGCAAGACGGGTAGGAAGCGTAGTATAGTAGTGGCGATCCCTTGCGGTCGCCATGCGTTGCATCCTTTCTCGCTCAATTCAGCTTCAAAGATGATAGAATATGCCTTGAAAGATATTACCAGGAGAGATGAGCATATGCCCTATATTTCCACCACTAACAACCAATCATACGTCATCAATACAGGCGACGAGAGCCAGCAGCGCGAAATCACAATAGACGGTCAGGCACTGCAAATCGACTGGAGCCAGCTTGCCCCACTTGCGGCAGATGCGAAAGGACAGATTGTCACAGGCGGACGCTACAGCCTCCTCATCGGAGGCAAATCCTACGAAGTGTACGCCCGCCAGGTCCACAAACCTGATACTACCGGTTCCTATTTTGAAATCATGATAGCGGGACAACGCTTCGAGGTGCATGTTGAGGATGAACGCGAAAAGGCCCTTACCGGCTCAATCAAAGGCGCTCACGAGTCCGGCGAGGCAATTGTTCGCGCTCCCATGCCCGGACTGGTGCTTGGCACTCCCTTAGAAGTTGGAGCCAGCGTAACACGCGGGCAAACAGTGGTAGTTCTCGAAGCTATGAAAATGGAAAATGACCTCCCCTCACCACTTGCTGGAACGATCAAGGAGATCAAGGTCACAAAAGGACAGACTGTCAACCAGGGGGATGCGCTGGTGATTGTAGCAGGTGAGTAATCTCACCTGTAAATACAAAGAGACAATGCCCTAAAACCTTCAGCCTGTACTCGCTGTGCCCGTACTTCTTTTATCTGCATGTACCTTTTGCCGCAGCTGTACTACCCAATCGTCCAGTGTGCCTGGCGGTTTAGGGCCAAAGGTCTCCAATATAAATGCGTCTAACTCACTTTTTTGTTGATCGGACATCTGTAACGGCACTGCCCCAGTTCGCCTGGTTGTCCAGTCTGGCAGTATTTCCTCGATTTTCGCCTTAGTCAGATCTTTCCACGGGCCTAAGACATCCTTCTTCACATCTGGATTGTACCAATGAAAGTTGCCTAGATGCCCCAGCGCTTCGTGATGATCACTTGTTCCCACACCCTGACATAGTGAGATCATATTCAAAGGGTTAACCGTAAGGTCTTCCCTTCCAATGGCATAACAAAATTCCACAGGCACGATATGATGTACTTGCACCAGATCTTTCCCTGTCAAATTGCACGCCACACAATAATCATGATCTTTCATGACGTGGAGATATAAGTATTCCACCTCGTGCCATTGATTGCTCTGATGAAAATTAGCCGCGTTAACTAATCCAGTTCCAGCGTTCGACGAACCAACATCTTGTTGCATCGTGTGTCTCCTCTCGACACTAATCCATCTCGCCTTTCGCGATAAGAGGAATGAATGTATCAACGACACTAGACATCGAGATTGAGGAAATCCTAAGCTATTATAGTCGAAAAACACAACAAATGCAACAGATTGCTCCTTTGGGTGGCTATGTATGTAAAAGTTGATGGATAGCAACCTCCTTTTCATCCATGCTATAATTGCATTGGCAAACCAGAGGGAGGACATGCATGGAACTGCACAGCAGCAAAGACGCCCAGGAGTGGCGTGAGACAACCTTACGCGAAGCCAGACAAAAAGCGGCGGAGCGGCAAAAAACGTTTGTTACCAGTTCGGATATTCCCATACCAGACGTTGTTACAGAGGAAGACCTGCCTGATTTCGATAGCCACACCCAGCTTGGCTATCCCGGCGAATTTCCCTTTACACGCGGCGTGCAGCCGACCATGTATCGCTCGCGACTCTGGACCATGCGTCAGTATGCCGGTTTCGCGACGGCAGAAGAATCGAATAAACGCTACCACTTCTTACTTTCACATGGTACCACCGGCCTCTCCGTCGCTTTCGATCTCCCAACGCAGATGGGTTACGACGCGGATCACCCTCTTTCTGAAGGAGAAGTGGGCAAAGTCGGCGTCTCTATCTCCAGCCTGGAAGATATGGAAACGCTGCTCAACGGTCTGCCTCTGGAACGCATCAGCACCTCTATGACCATCAATGCCACCGCGAGCATCCTGCTGGCCCTGTATATCGCCGTAGCGAAGAAACAGGGCGCGGAGATACGCAAGCTGTCCGGCACAGTGCAAAACGACGTGCTGAAAGAATACATTGCGCGCGGCACCTATATCTACCCGCCGGAGCACTCGATGCGCATCATCACCGATGTGTTCCGCTACTGCGCCGAAAATCTGCCGCGCTGGAATACCATCAGTATTAGTGGCTACCATATACGCGAGGCGGGCTCGACGGCGGTGCAGGAAGTGGCATTTACGCTCTCGAATGCCATTGCCTATGTACAGGCTGCCATCGATGCCGGTCTGAACGTCGATACATTCGCGGGCCAGCTCTCCTTCTTCTTTAACAGCCACAATAACCTGTTTGAAGAGGTCGCCAAATTCCGCGCCGCACGGCGCATGTGGGCACACACCATGCGCGAACGCTTCCACGCGCAGGACCCGCGCTCGCTGATGCTGCGTTTCCATACGCAGACGGCGGGTTCCACACTAACGGCGCAGCAGCCCGATAACAACATCGTGCGCACAGCATACCAGGCGCTGGCAGCGGTACTCGGCGGCACACAGTCGCTGCATACCAACTCGAAGGACGAGGCGCTATCGCTGCCCTCCGAGGATTCTGTGCGTATTGCCCTGCGCACACAGCAAATTCTGGGCTATGAAAGCGGTGTGCCCGACGTGGTTGACCCACTGGCCGGCTCGTACTATGTTGAGTATCTGACCAACGCCATCGAGGAAAAGGCGTGGGAATATATTCGCCAGATTGATGCGCTGGGCGGCAGCGTGCGCGCTATCGAAGTCGGCTTCATGCAGGGCGAAATCGAGCAGGCCGCTTACACCTACCAGCGCGCGCTGGAAGAAGAACGCGCCATCGTGGTGGGCGTTAATCGCTTCACATTGGAACACGAGGAACACCCTACCCTGCTGCGCGTAGACCCCGAAGTAGGGAAACGACAGGCTGCGAAATTGACAGCACTGCGCCAGAGGCGGGACAACGAACGAGTACAACAGGTCCTCACCGCGCTGGAACGTGGCGCGGCTGGCAGCGATAATCTCATGCCGCTCATTATTGACGCTGTCGAAGCATATGCTACACTAGGGGAGGTCAGCGACGCCATGCGCCGCGTCTTTGGAGAACAGCGTGAATTTCGTAGTATGGAATAGAGTTTAAGCATTGCATATGAATTTGTCACAGCCAGGCTACACGTCTCCCGCGCGTGATGCAGAACGCAGTCTGCACGCGCTTGACAGAGAAAAGAGTGAATCAACAGGAAAAGCAGAAGCCCCAATTGGTGTGTTTGATTCGGGAGTAGGCGGTCTAACCATCCTTTCAGCCTTACGACAAGAATTGCCCCATGAGAACTATATCTACTTCGGCGATACAGCCCATTGTCCCTACGGACTACGGAGCGAGGCTGACATTATCGAGCTATCGGTGCAGATCAGCCGTTTCCTCATCGCCCAGGGTGTCAAACTGATCGTTGTAGCATGCAATACCGCCTCACAAGCCGCCCTTGGCGCCTTACGCGCGGCATTTCCATCCATACCCTTTGTTGGTGTGGTGCCAGCCGTCAAGCCAGCCGCACGCGCTACGAAAAAGGGGCGTATCGGCATCGCCGCCACCAACCAGGCCGCCAAAGCTATCTACCTGCGCCAGCTTATTGACGAGTTCGCAGGCGGTATTCAGGCCTTTGCCATTGGTTGTCCAGAACTGGTGACGTTGGTAGAAGAGGGCCAGTTTGATGGTCCGGAGGTGGAAGAAGCCGTTCGACAGGGATTAGAGCCGTTATTGCAGGAAGATATCGATGTGATCGTCTTAGGTTGCACCCATTTTCCCGCCTTACGCCCTGTGATTGAACGCATTGCCACGCCACAGGTACAGGTGATCGATAGCGGGTCGGCCATTGCTCGCAGAACGCATTACGTGCTGGACACTGAAGGCATGACGCATCCAAATACGGAGGATACCGCGACCGAAGGGGAACTCCAGGTCTGGTGCAGCGGTGATCCCGAAACATTTAGTAAAGTTGCCAGTAAGTTGCTGGGCTATACGGTTATAGCCCGGCAAGCCGCTCTATAATTTTCATAGACATTCAGAAACGCTGCTCGCGCAGCTCTCATCTGAACGCAGGGAAGTATAAGGAGAAACGCGCAGAACCATGCAGGAACATCTTGCAGTCGATGCAGACGAACATATCATTATCGAGCCAGAACCAAAACCACTCCATGTGCGTATGGCCCGTCATGTTTCCAATATCCTATCGCCTGCATCGATTTCGCTTCCATTCATCGTACTGGTCGCATTGTATCGAGCAAGTGATAAGCTCACAGCGTTACTGTACGCCCTTATCACACTCTTCTTCGTAAGTGTCGGTCCGCTCGCCTATATAGTGATTGGCGTGCACCTGGGCAAGCTATCAGATATAGATATCAGCCACCGCTCCGAGCGAGCCGGGCCATTTCTTTTCGGCATCTCTTCCACGCTGGTGGGATTGCTGGTGTTATTACTCATCCAGGGACCTAAAAACTTACAAACGGCCCTCATCATCACGATAGTAAGCGCCATCATCTTGTTGATAACAACCTTGTGGTGGAAAATCAGCATTCACGCCTCATCGCTGGGAGGCGTGGCCACCATGCTCACCGCCCTGTATGGAGCAGCCATGCTCCCCTGCTTCTTCCTGCTAATCCTGGTAAGCTGGTCCCGCGTCGTACTTCGCCGTCACACCATATTGCAGGTCATAGCAGGGTCGTTGGTGAGCATTGTGCTCTCGCTGTTGATTTTGAAATTACGGGGAGTATAATACTTGTCGATCGTATAAAAACAGGGCGCGATAAATCGCGCCCCTACAACACCATTTGCGCTTACTTCTGTGCACCGCTTGCGACGCTGGTGCGTTCGGGCAACTGTCCGGCGACGGCGTCGGCGCGGCGGCGGGCGCGGATGGCGGGCGCCTGAGCGCGGCGAGTCGTCGCAGCGGTCGCCCGCCTGACCACGCGGATGAAGGCCAGGAGCATGAGCCAGTTGACGGCCCCCAGCACGATCAGGAAGAGCCAGTTGGGAGAGCCGAAACTAGCCATTACCAGGTAGATCAACCCCGTAATCAGAATATTGATCAGAGTGGTGGGAATGAGGATCAACCAGGCGTACTGCATCAACTGGTCTGCGCGCAGGCGCGGCAGCGTGCTGCGTACCCAGATGAAGACGAAGCAGAGCAGGTAGACCTTGATAGTAAAGTAACCGACGGCAAGCAGGTTCCCCAGCAAGCCCCAGCCGGGATTGCCCAGGCCGGTCAAGAACGCCACACCGGGGCCAGCAAAGCCACCCAAGAAGAGGTAGGTGGCAACGGACGATACAATGGTCATGTTGCCATACTCACCCAGGTAGAACAAGGCCCAGCGTAGACCGCTATACTCGGTGAGGTACCCCGCGACCAGTTCTGACTCGGCTTCTGGCAAATCGAACGGCGGGCGGTTGGTCTCAGCGAGACCGCAGGTATAGTAGATGACGAACATCAGGGGCTGCACCAGGAAGAACCACGCCCAGGGTGTATCGCCCTGGAAGATGAAATCGAAGAATCCTATGCCCTTACCTGGATACAGGTTCGCAGTCTGGTAGGTCATCATGTCGCGAATAGAGATAGTACCAAGTCCCGAATTCGCCAGGACGCTCGTCAACATCACCACGCCAACGAGCGCCAGCACCAGCGGCAATTCGTAGGAGATCATCTGCGCCGCCGAACGCAGGCCGCCTATCAGCGCGTACTTATTATTGGAACTCCAGCCCGCCATAACCACAGCCACCACATCAATTGAACTCAACGCCACATAATACACAATACCAGTGGCAAGTGCGGTTCCCGGAAAGGTCACATAGGGCGAGAACGGCAGCACGGCAAACGCGCCAATTACCGGGGCCAGGAAGACCGATGGGGCCACTATGAATAATGCCTTATCCGTCTGACTCGCGTGGATATCCTCCTTCAGGAGCAGTTTACCCACGTCCGCGACGGTTTGCAGCAGTCCCCAGGGACCCGTATGTATCGGCCCCAGGCGGTCCTGCATCCAGGCCATCACCTTGCGCTCTGCCAGGATCAAGATCACCGCGCTGGTCAGCACAAAGCCGAAGAAGGAGAGAAATGCGACGATGAACTGCAAGAACTGCCACGAGAAGATGCCGTTGAACAGTTGGCTTCCCAGGTCGTCAGCGAAAATACTTGCGATACGCATAGAATAACTCCACTATATACAAGGGCGCGATATATCGCGCCCCTACAGGGTGCTTCGAGGGCGCGATAAATCGCGCCCCTACAGGGTTTGTTTACCGGTCAACTTCTCCCAGCACGATATCGGTGCTGCCTAGAATTGCCACCACGTCACTCATTTTATGGCCCCGCAGAATTTCGGGTAGAATCGACAGGTTGACGAAGGATGGCCCGCGTATCTTCGCGCGCCAGGGATATTCGCTGCCATCGCTGATAAAGTAGATGCCTAGTTCACCCTTGCTACTCTCAATGGCAAAGTAGGTTTCGCCGCGCGGTGGGCGCAGCGCGATGGGCGTACGTGTACTGATGGCGCCACCTGGCATCTTATCAATGGCGACACGACACAGGCGGATGCTCTCCCAGATTTCCTGCATGCGCACTTTATAGCGGGCGAAGCAGTCGCCCTCCTGGCGCACCTGCACATTCACCGGAACTTCACGATAGGCCATATAGGGACGATTGACGCGCAAGTCCCAGTTGACGCCACTTGCGCGCAGCATGGGGCCGGTCAGCCCATAAGCAATGGCCTGCTGCTGATCTATATAGCCAACGCCCTGCGTACGCGCCTCAAAAATTTCGTTACCGGTCAGCAGCGTCTCCAGCTCGGCCATGTTCTTATCTAACTGGTCGAAAAATGCCTCGCATTCTTTCAGCCAGCCCTTCGGAAAATCGTGCAGCACGCCGCCAACGCGCAAGTAATTCACATTAAAGCGGCTGCCCCCCAGGGCTTCAAACAGTGAAAGGATGCCTTCGCGGTCGCGGAAGGTCCACAGCACGGGCGTAAATGCTCCCAGGTCTAGCCCATACGTGCCAACCGCCACCAGGTGACTGGCGATACGCTGCATCTCGCCAACCAGCAGGCGAATATACTGCGCGCGTCTTGGCGGTTCGAGACCCATCTCCTGCTCGACCGCGCCTACATAGGCGATTTCGTTCAGCATGGGTGACAGGTAGTCCGCGTTATCCATATAGCGGATACCGCCCATCACCGGGCGATTTTCCAGAATTTTCTCGATGCCGCGATGCAGGTAGCCGATGACCGGCGTGCAATCCACCACGGTTTCACCCTCGAGCATCAGCACCAGGCGTAAGACCCCGTGCGTGCTTGGGTGCTGTGGACCCATATTGAGCAGCATCTCCTGAGTTTTGACGCCCTCTGATCCCTCGATCGACTCAGGAAGCAATCTCGATTGATTTGTAACCATGAGTTTCCTCTTTATACTGCAATCCCGCCAGGTCTCTAAGCGGACCCGGCAGCATGATACGGCTTATTTTGTTTGCCGCAACGCCCGCAATTTACGGATGCGCACCACCACGCTGTACGTCCAGAGCAGCCCCATCAACACTGCCATGCCCGCGAAGATAAAGCGGTTGGGGTCGGTGTAGAAATACGCCAGTGTAAACGCCATACCCCAGCAGCCAAGCGCAACCATCGAGGGAAATATGAGACTTTGCGGCCCGGCCACCCTCGGCGAGACAAAGCGCCGATCCACGCCTGCTGCTCTCACCGGAGTTGGAGCGGAAGCGGGCATCGCCGCACTCCCCTGCGCGACAGCCGCATTTTGTGAAGCGCGTACGACGCGCGACTGCGCGGTCCCTATTTTTGCCGCTTTCTTACTTCTTCTCGCCTTTGGCATGCCATACATCACTTTCCTGGTTCAGATGTTCCTGGCACCGACTCACTTTGCCGCGTAGCATTCTCCTGGTTAGCTTCTTCCTGGTGACCTTCAAAAGCATGCCCAAAGGTGGGCGTACCCGGATGCAGCCTTTCTTGCTTGCCCTGTCCCAATTTCTTCTGCACCACCTGTTCCACACCCTTCTGCTGGTACTGTCCCGCGACGGCCATGTTCGGATCAACCTGCGTCGTCGCGCGCGGCTTGACTGTCATGGGAACCTGGTGAAAGCTTTTTAGCAGCGGATAGCCTTCAAAGTCATCATCCAGCAGCATACGCCGCAGGTCAGGATGGCCCGTGAATTTAATTCCATACATATCGTAGGTTTCGCGCTCCAACCAGTTAGCAGTTGGCCAGACCGAAACTACGCTGTCCACCTCCGGTTTTTCATGATCGAGGCGCACCTTGATCTGGAGCAACTGTCCGCGCGCGATCGATCGCAGGTGATACACCGTTTCGAGATGATCGAGCATATCCACACCGGATATGCTTACCAACAGATCAAAGCCCAGCTGGTCGCGCAAAAAGCGAGACACCGCTACCAGGTTGGTGCGATCAACTTCGATGCCCAGGTATTCGCCTTTCATCGTTTGCAACGCCAGTTCTTTCCCGGTGATCTGCGCTATCGGCGCCAGGTCACGCGCCAGTGCTGCATTTTGATCGCGATAGCCCCTATTTGAAGTAGGTAAACTCTTAGAACGCGGTACTATATCCATCGAATTACTCCCTTGCGCCAGGCATAGGCAAGACCGAGCGCGAGTACGATGATAAAGATAAGAATCTCAAAGAAGCCAAAGAAGCTTAATTGCTTGAAAATCACTGCCCAGGAGATGATAAAGACAATGTCTACATCGAAGGCCACAAAGAGCAAGGCAAAGATGTAGAAACCCAACGGGTACTGTACCCAGGCGGAGCCAATCGGAGTTTCGCCAGACTCATAGGTCTGGAGCTTTTCTTTGGTTCTGTTGTGTGGTGCAAGCAGGTTTGCCAGGGTCATCGCGACGAAGACAAATATAAAACCGGCAGCAATCAGGATACCGGCATATAAATAAGTAAGACTAGCTGTTGACACGCGCCTTCCTCCAAAATCTGCCCGTATTTGCGCTAAAAACGACGCGCACAGGCAAGAATCCTGTTTTGATTATAGCACAGGGAAGGATTCTGCGACAATTTAAGGGCGCATCGGTTGATCACATGGGTGGTAATTCCGGCACAGTAACGCTTTCGGGCTTGGCAAGCAACTGAATGCCCGTCATGCCGGTGTGACCAGAGGCTTCCGTGATCGAGACCACTATCACACTCACATTATCTTCACCGCCACCTTTGAGCGCGGCATCGATCAGGTCTTTGCCGGTCTGGGTCGGGTCCGGCGCGGGCGAGCTGATCACGCGTTGGATCTCGGGGTCGCGCACCATATCCCATAGCCCATCTGAGCACAGCAACAATTTATCGCCGACCTGCAGCGGAACCTTGAACGAATCCACCTCCACCACCTGCTTTTCCCCCAGGCTGCGATAAATCTGGTTACGTTTGGGGTGCGTATAGACGTCATCCGGCTTGATTATCCCGGCATCTACCAGGCTCGCCACCACCGAGTGATCGTGGGTGATCTTGGTCAGGCCTTGCGGTTCGCGATACAGGTACGTGCGGCTATCGCCCACATTGGCGACATAGGCGGTCGTGCCAATCACCAGTGCAGCGGTCATGGTCGTTCCCATATCGGCCCGTTCTTCCATATTGCGCTGGTGCACGGCCTGATTCGCGTGCTGTACCCCCTCCTCCAGCAGTTTTAAGTACGCGTCGTCATCGGTCACGGTCATGGTTGAGATTCTGGGCAACATGAAATCAATCATGTTTTGGATCGCCAGGCGACTGGCATCCTGCCCATTGGCATGACCCCCCATGCCATCGGCGACCACAAACAGTCCAAATTGCTGTGGCTGTGAATTATGCGTTCTCGCCCCCTGTATGGCGAAGAGGCTATCCTCATTTGGCTTGTGCTTGCGCTTAATGCCGGGATCCGATTCGTACCCAACCGCTAAACTCAGATTGCGGCCCTGCAGTTGCTGCACATTATAGGGCAGAGTTCTCTCTGATTCCTGCGCGCCATTCCTTGGCGACATCTCTACAGTTGGATACTCGCTAATGGATTGGGCAGAAAGTGGCGGTGGTGCGGCATACGCTCCTTGTGGCTGAGGCTGAGCTTGTGGAGAAGCAACCGGCGGCACAGCATACGCTCCTTGCGGCTGAGACTGAACTTGCGGCGCAGCTGGCGGAGGTGTAGCAGAGCGGTGCAAGCCAGAGGCGGAAGGTGACAGCAGATAGCGGCAATTGGGACAATAGGTATCCGTTTCTTCTATAGCTTCATGACAATTGGGGCAGCGCAATTCAGACACGGGGGACCCCAATGGTGCAGTCGTACCCGCGCCCGCTGGCTGAGCATACTGGCGCTGCGACCCCATTTCGGTGATACGCCTGGCTTCTCGTTCAGCAATCCGATGCGCCTCGACCTCCTCCGCCTTAAACCGTTCCATTTCGTGCCTGTCCCGCTTCCGCACCGCGCGCCTGCGTCCGAAGACCAGGCTCACCAGCACGAAGAGGAGCACCAGCACCAGCACTCCGGCGATCAACCCCACAATCAACACCCACGACATGGGTATGCCCAAAAAGCTCGACGATCCCTGCCCACTGCCAGGGGTAGGAGAGACTGTAGGTGTACCCTTGTTCCCGCTGGATATTTTGGCCGTCGCCAACTGCGCAAAGACTGTGGGTGCCTGAAAACTGAGATTGTCAGTCTCAATCGAGGTCAGTGTTTGCATCGCATGGGGATAATCACCCTGCTCGTATTGCCTGATCCCCATCTCCCATTTTGCGCTCAAGATGTTCTTGGCTAAGTTCGCCGACGGAATGAGTGGAGTAGAGAGCAGGCTCTGGATATCCGTCAGCTTTAACGGGGTCGTACTGCCTTGTAGTTGCATGCCGGCCAGCTGCCCATTGCTGTCGACAAAGGGCATGCCCGGCTCGTTGTTCAGTGGAGATGCTCCCCCGGAGATATTGCCAGGCGTCTGCGTATTGACGATGGGCCCCAGGAATTCCTGGAGGGAGGTGGTGGCAGAGACCTGCGGAGCCGGAGGCCAGGCCCCGGCTATATTGGCTAATTCGATGCCGGTAGGAGCGACCACTGTGGAGGTCTGCGCCACCTTGAGATAAGGCAGGGTATGAGTGGCATCGCTATGAAACGACAACAGCACCCCCCCATTGCTCGCTTTGGTCAGCATTTCAGAAGGTCCATTGTTGCCATTGAGCTGATCGAAGCACGGGCCAGCCTGGCAGTTCAACACATCCTGCAAGGCGAAGGTAGCATTACGATTGGTAAATTCGTCACTCACGTAGATATCGATCATGGTGAGCTTGCTCTGGGGCGCACAATTTCCTCCATCAGTAGCAAGCATCGACCCATCGGTCAACACCCAGTTATTCTGATCGGTCATACTGCTGGCAGGCCAGCTCGCAACCAGCGTGCCCAGCGCGGTACATTGGATAGCGCTATGGGTTTGCGACCGGACATAGAACATCTCCAGGCGCACCACTGACACCCCTGCCAGGTCGCGTATGCCAGTGGGAGAGAGCCCGGCAAGACTCTTCGTGGGGTTGGTGGAAGAGGCGAAGGCCACCGGTGGCACGAGCAATGGGAGCAGCAGCAGCAACCCGCCGAGTACCGAAAGCAGGGACAGGCCTCTCCTCTTGCACATCGCAGCTATGAAAGTATGCATCCTCATCATTTGCTCTTACTCCCTTACGTCGGGTCTACGATTCTATGTGCTGATATGTCCATGCTCAACGCCCCCCGCGCAACCGCGTCAACATCGCCTGTGCCGCCTGGTTGCCTGGAACAGCCTGGACATAGTACGTACATTCACGTAGGGCATCGGCTATCTTGCCTTCCCGCTCATAGACCTGGCTCAACAAGTACCGGGCTTCGTGAAAGGCCGGGTTCAACGTAAGCGTCTGCACGAATGCGCGTTCCGCCACCGGAAGCTGATTCAAGCGAAACGCCAGTTGACCGAGATCAAAGTGCGGCTGGAATCCCTTGAACCCAGGGGGAAGCAGGCGCACTCCTTCCTGGTACTCACGCAAAGCCGCCTCCAGCTGGTTGGTCCCCTCATAACACTTTGCCAGGCGCAGGTGTGTTTCAAAATCGTTGGCATTCAGGCGCAGCGATTGCGTATAGGGTTGGATGGCCTGCACCGGCTGCTTGCGCAGGTAGAAGAAGACATCGCCCACCAGCTTATGCGTCTCCGCGTCATTGGGATTGTTCTGCAACGAACGATTATACGCCTGGATCGCCAGGTCAGGCGTAGGAGGCTGGCGACGAGCAAAGACCTGCCCGTAGATTTTATGCACTAACGCATTATTCGGTTCGACTACATAGGCCTGTTGCACCGAGGCATAAGCTGGCTCAATCCGCCCGGCTGCCAGGTGATCCTGCGCGGCCCGAATATACATGCCGCCTGGCCCGCTGACTCCATTGCCGGTCGCCGCCTGCCCGATGCCCGGTGTCTGACGATCTCCGCCCTGCTGCTGCGGAGTCGGGACAGGACCAGGAGGCTGCACGGTAATAGGCGGAAGATTGATAATAGTCCGCTCCATCTCTGCAGCGCTGGCCCAGCGTTGTTCAAGCGCTGGGGAGAGCGCCTTCATGACGATTTTCTCAAAGGCAGGCGAGATATCTGGTCGCAGCAAGCGCAGCGGCGGAAAAGAAAAGATACTGGGTTTGTTGTTGGCGGCATCATGCTGGGTCAGCACTCGATGCACGGTAGCCCCCAGCGCGAAGATATCACTGCGCGGTTCTGGCATGCCATGTAACTGCTCCGGCGGCGCATACCCAATGGTCATGATGATGGTTGACTGGCGCTGCGATTGGAAGGTACGCGCGATGCCAAAGTCGATCAGTTTGATCTCATCACGCGTCGTCACCATAATATTGGAGGGTTTGAGATCGCGGAAGATAATCGGCGGGGCCTGGCGGTGCAGGTACGCCAGCACGCTGCAGACTTGCTGCGCCCAGCTGCGCGCGCGCGCCTCTGATACTCCGCGCGCCCCATTCAATCCGGGCACATTGCCCTCTTTGGCGAAGACTTCCGCCAGCGTCCGTCCCTCGATGTAATCCATCACCAGGTAGTGTTTGCCATTTTCTACAAAGAAGTCGCGCACGTGTGGAATGCAGGGATGATTCAGATCGAGCAGCAGGGTCGCCTCGCGCTTAAACCATTCTACCGCCTGGCCGCGTTCGGTCTCGTTCTGGAAGTCATCCAGCATTTCTTTGACGGCGCACGGACGGTTGAAACGCTGATCTATGGCGCGATAGACCGCGCCCATACCGCCTGCCGCTACTGATTTCTCAATCTTATAGCGACCTGCCGAAAGTTCTGTACCCGACGGCAAGCGGCGACTGCTTCCGGCGCCATTACCTCCAGAGGAGGGAGGGGCGGATTGCACCGACTGCGCCGACGAAGACACAGAAAGCGCATGCGGAGCAATCAGCTCCAAGGGGTACTCCGGTTCTGTCCCGCCCGGACCGCTCTGCGGCGTTGCAGGATTACTTATCGCATTATTCGGATCAGCTGGATAGTTACTTGCCATTTTCTCTCACACCGCTTTATTATAAAAAACGCTCTGCATTGCGCCTCTACGTCTCTGAACTATCATAACATACACAATCATTCCTGTAACCCTATTAACGTGTATCAACACGCTCTTTTTATCGGTATTACCTATCCTCACTTAGGCCGCATTATAACACATTCACGTGAATTTGACAGCTACCAGGGCGACCGCGAGGGCAGGAAGGGACGCCCCTACTCTACGACATTGCTTCTTCTACCCCTCGCGGTCGCCCTGGTAATCATTATTGTAACGCGACCTATCTCACATTTTTCACCCTGGCGTGTTACGCGCTTAGTTTCGCCAGCCTATCTGCCTCTTCCGCCGCCGCGACATCGGTCTTCATCCAACCCGCACCAAAGATGCCAACTAGCCCGGCAATAACCAGCGCTGGAGTACAGGTAATCAATAGCGCCTGGCTCAGATATTGGCCAGTAAGCTTTGCATTAAAATGAACCACGGGATTCGGATCAAAGTGGGTTGAGAGTACACCTACAAGGGTAGGAGCAAATGCGTCACCCAACAGGTGTGCAATCAACAGCGAGATAGCTACCGACGAAGCACGCAGCGCCGAAGGTACTACATCCTGGGTTGCTGCTGTACTGGGACCGGTATAGATTGTAAGTAAGATTGTTGTTAGCACAAAGAAGACGCTGAAGGTGAGGAAACTATGGCTGGTGATGGCAAGCGCAAAAGAGGGCGCGCCCAACAAGAAACCGATGCCACAAACCAGCACGCGCGCGCCCTGGTGGCGGCGATTCAACCAGTCAGCCATATAGCCGCCGAGCACCGTACCGGCCAGGCCCCCCAGCACAATCACCACCCCTGAGAAGAGGCCCGCATTTCCCGATGTTAGCCCGTAAGTGTCCTTTTGCTGGAGATAGGTTGGCAGGAAAACGACATTGACTCCCAGCACGAAGTAGGCAAATATCTGCATGACGATCAATACCACCAGGGTTTTGATGCGCAGTAATGTGCCAAGCTGCCCCAATATATTGGATGTCAAGGGGACCGCGTGGACCGGCTCCTCTAGCTCAGCTACCTTGCCTGATGTATAAGGGTAGGGCACGATTTCTTCTTCATCGGCCTGGTTGCGGCGCGGCTCACGCAGTTTCCAGGCCAAAAAAGCCAGGAACAGGCCTGGTATCCCGGTAAAGACAAATGCCAACCGCCAGCTGCCAGGAAATAGCCCGGCCAGTTCACCGCCAATCACGTAGCCAAAAAGAATGCCCACCAGTTGCCCGACGCTCCACCAGCTCATGATACGCGAGCGTTTGCTACGACTGAAATAATCGCTCATGAGTGCGGTGCCAGCCGGAAAATATCCTGCCTCGCCAATACCCAGTATCATGCGCGAAAGAAACAGGGTAATGAAGTTCGTTGCCAGCGCAGTCAGGGCCGTCGCTATGCTCCAGATAGCTACGCAAATGGCCACCACATTCTTGCGTTTAGCCCGGTCAGCCCAGATACCTAACGGTACTGTTCCCAGCGTATAGACGACGAGAAAGGCCGATGCGATATAACCGATACCATCATTAGTAAAGCCCAGGTCCATGGCGACAGTAGCAGCCGCGCCAGTCAGGACATTGCGGTCAAGATAGTTCAGGAAACTAATGCCAAACATCACCCAGAACACATACATGGCGTACTTGCCGCTTTTTTGCCTGGGAACTTCCAGGTCCGGCTTGGCAGACGATGGAATATTACTCACGAACGCCTCCATAACGAGGATATAAGTAGCAACGAGGCCAGAATCGATAAGCTTACTGTACCATAGATTGAGGTCAGTTGGAAGAGGGTAGATTGCTTGTTACAAAACACAAAAGTAGAACGTCTCTTCCAGTAGAACCTGTTTTTGTTAGCGCATAATTCATCGTGTGAAACAATACATTGGAAAAGCGCGTGTATCTAACGTATAAATTACAGGATCAGGGTTTTTACCCAAAAATATGGCTCAATAGCAAAGGAGAGTTATACCCATGCGACGTTCTATACCCGCATTCCTGGCAATGGTGGCCATCTTATTGTTTATGAGTGCCTGCGGATCGAACAGTTCTAGCAGTTTGAGCGCCGGGCAGGTTATCATCAACACTTCGAGCGCGATGAAGCAGCTCAAGACGGTACATGTGAACATGACGGTGGCAGTAACGGCAGGCGTCAGTGGATTGCCTACTCCCACCACAGGTTCCTCAACACCCAAAAGCTACACCATCAATATCAATGGGAGCGGCGATGAGGTACTTCCAGACCAGGCCTCGCTCAAACTCTCGTTGGGTGGCTTCGGCAGCAATTACAGCTTCGCGGAAATTACGAAAGGCCAGCAGGTCTATATCCAGAATAAGCAGGGACAGTGGTACGTCATCGATAAAAGTAAGCTCTCGAGCAACAGCTCAACTAGCGCCATATCAAGCGCGAGCGTACCAGACTTCAATAAACTGCTCGACCTGGCACAGAAAAACGCCAAATTGACCGATCACGGTGATGAGACCCTCAATGGTGCGAGCCTGCGTCATATCAGCGTTACGCTCGATAAAAACGGCATCAAGCAATTGCTTCAGAGTTACGGGCAGTTGCAAGGCATGACGGGTACAAACCAGCAGACGTTTGATCAGTTCTTCAACAGTGCCAAAGACCTCAACGCCACCCTGGATTTCTGGATAGACGAATCCACTTCCTACCTCCATCGTTTCGAGATGAAGTTTAATCTGAGCCTGGACTTAAGCCAGTTCATCACCCCAACACCCGGCTCAACGACAACCAGTGGTGCAGGCACGTCGATCAAGTTTGATGCGATCATCGATTTGAGCAAATTCAATGATTCTTCAATCAAGATTTCTGCTCCGCCCAACGCCATTCCTACCGACGATCCCTCTGTCATTTTTAGCAGCGGAATATAAGCGCACAAAATTCGTAGGGACAAGGGGCGGCGTGGAGCAGATGCGGGGGCCTCGTGCTTGTCCTCCCTGTGTGCCTTCTCGCCTACCCAGGGAGGACAAGCACAAGGCCCCCACCCATCCTCACTCCCGCCCCTTGTCCCTACGAATCCCCAGCTTCGCCATCACCGCGTTACGCACCAACGCCACCTCTTCCACGCGCAGCAACAGCACACCTCCTATATAAACCATTCCTGCAATGCCGCCCACCACGATGATGGTCAAGAGCTGGCCCAGGATAGTATTCAGTGAGAATAGGGCAGCATGTCCAAGTAGCGCTTGCAGGCCCCAGGCAACGACTAGCATGCCCGTGGCAGCCAGTAAAATCTTGAGGATCGTGGGCATAGTTTCGCGCACACGGATGGTGCCGATAGCCATACGCAGCAGGACAAGCAGGATGATAGCATGCAGCGAATTTTGTACGCTATTGGCGAAAGCCAGAGCAGGCATACCGATGGTCGAATAAAAGGGCAGGGCGACCGCCAGGTATCCAGCAATGCATACCACACCCACAGTGACAGGAGTCAAGGTGTTTTTGCGCGCGTAGAAGGCCGCGATCAAGAGTTGATCCATCGCCACAAAGGGCAATTGATAGGCATAGTTTTGCAAGGCAAGGGCCGTGCGCGCCGCCTCCTCCGGCGTGAAATTGTGGTGGCGGAAGAGCAGGAACACGATGGGCTCGCGCAGGGCGATCAGACCTACCGCGGCGGGAATCATCAGCAGCAGGCCAACGCGGAAGCCGAGCAACAGCGTTTGTTTGAAACGCCCGGTATCACCATTGCGGGCATGCTCTGAAAGCGTGGGCAGCACCGCGAAGGAAAGCGCGGCAGCTACCAGGCCCACCGGAAATTGTATCAGGGTTGTGGCTGAATTGAGGGCAAGTGTGTTTTGCGCTCCCGTTGAGCCGCTGTCGTGCGTGAGCGATGCCAGGTGCTGATCGAGAAAAACCAGGCCCATCGTGACCAGAAAACTGAATGCCACCGGGCCATACAGTTTCAGGATACGCCGCAGCGCCGGATGTTTCAGATCAAGCACGAACATGTAGTACAATCGTTTTTTGCGGATGCCCGGCAAAAGCAGCGCGATTTCACCGGCAGCGCCGAAAAGTACGCCTATGCCAAGCCCAAGATGCCCATTGTAGCGCGCTCCAAGTAATGCCCCGATCCCCGCGCCTCCTATGATGCCAACGTGATACGCGCCGGTAGCAAAGGCAGGCCAACCAAACTCTTTGAGCGCAAATAACGCCGCCAGCAAGACCGCAAAAGGCCCCAGCGCGAGCAGTGAGAAGAAGACAATCTGCGAATAGAGCAGCGTCAACCGTTTCTGATCGCCGCTAAAACCGCTTACCAGAAAGTCGACAAAATGTGGCGAAATGACCAGGTAGACTACTGCAAAGGCGAAGGTAACTATTAAAAGAAGGTTTACTATCGTGAAAACAATGCGCCGCAGTTCATCCCGTTTTTCGGGCGCTGCATAATCATTGAATGTGGGGATCAACGCGCCGCTGACCGAACCATTGACCAGAAAATCGTTGAATGTGCGCGCTGGCAAGAGCGCGGCGTTAAATGGCCCTCCGATATTGGAGCCAATGGCCGTGATCACAATTTGGCGCGCCATACCCAACACACTGCTGCCGAGATTGCCCAGCATCACCAGCGAAGCCGACTTCGCGATTTCTCGCCGCTCACTTGGAACAGCCTTTTCCGCCACTTCTTCTTCAACAGGTAAAGCCAGCTCGTTTTGCTCAATCATGCCGCCAGAAACACGAGGAATTGATTCAACGTCAGAAGTTGATTTTATGGATTCAGACTGATTTTCAATAGATTCTTTCGGCATTATCGATATGCTTTCCGTAATAAAAAATATCTTCCACTACTACAACGAACGAATAGAGGAAACCCGCACGTTTCCCACGCTTTTATGAATGTTCAGGTAACCTCTTAATCGCCTCGATCAACTCCGACGTAGAATGATACGGCACGTAGGGGATCAAACGCACGATACCGCCGTATGCCTGCACCACCTTTGCTTCGGGCAGCCGGTCGGCATCCACTTTATTCAATGAACTGTCCGCGCTGGCATAGTCGCCTCCCTTGACGTAGATGGTGGGTCGCAGGAGTTCGACCAGGGGGCCAGCCGTCGGTTCTCCAAAGATGGTGACATAATCAACACAGGTAAGAGCGGCGAGGATTTCGGCGCGTTCAGCTTCCGGCACCAGTGGACGGCCTGGCCCTTTCAATGAGCGTGTACTCTCATCACTATTCAGTCCAATGATCAGAAAGTCTCCCAGCGCGCGCGCTTCCTGCAAATAGCGCACGTGCCCCAGGTGCAGCAGGTCGAAGCAGCCGTTGGTAAAGACGCCGCGTTCGCCTGCCTGCTGCCTGCGAGACACGTCTTCGGCGAGTTCGTCGCGACGAAGTATTTTCTGGCGCGCATCGAAAAGCCTGTTACTCATGTAACGCACTCATCAATTCTTGTGGGGTGTTGCTGGCGCAGCCCAGGCGGCGCACAACCAGCGCTGCTGCCGCGTTCGCCAGGTATGCCGCCTCGGCGAAATTCGCGCCCGTCGTCAATGCCAGGGTAAAGGTTGCCGCTACGGTATCGCCTGCTCCGTTGGTATCCACAATTTCGCTGGCATGATCCAGGCGATGCACCGGAAGATGCACAGGCGTTTTCCCCTCCTCAAACAGGCTCATCCCCTCAGCGCCGCGTGTAATCAAAATACTTTGCGCGTGGCTTCCATGCAGCAAACGCTCTCCCGCCTCATTCAGTTCCGCCAGCGTGTTGATGCTCGTGCCCAGGGTGAGTTCCGCCTCTGGCTGATTCGGCGTAATCGCTGTGACGCCTTGAAACCGTAAGAGCGAACCATGCGAATCCGCTACAATCACCTTATGCAGTTCCCTCGCCGCGGGAAGGCAGCTTTCGAGAATTTGCGGGCTGATGACGCCATTTTCATAATCGGAAAGCACAACCGCGTCCATTGTTGGCAGCATGTTGTTGATGTAGTCGAGAATATAGCCCTTGCTCGCCCCCGCCAGGTCCGAGGTATCCACCCGGTCAATGCGCACAATATGCTGCTGCACGATCTGCGGACTGCCCGCCATGATGCGCGTCTTGGTGGATGTCGGACGCTGCGCATCTGTTACCAGCCCCTCCTGGTGCATTTGAAGATCACTGATGGCCCTGCGCAGGCGCTGGCCGGGCAGATCATCGCCGACTACCCCGGCCAGAAATACCTCCGCTCCCAATGTGCAGGCGTTGACCGCTACATTGGTCGCTCCCCCTGGAACCGTACGCTCCTCGTTGAGTTCCAGGATTAACACAGGAGCTTCACGCGCAATGCGTGTAGGCCTGCCGATCATGTATTCGTCGGCAACCATGTCTCCTATCACTAAGACCCGCTTCCCCGCGAATCTCTCAATAATAGTATGTAGTTGTTTTACGGCTATAGGAAAATCAACGGCCATTGCTTCTCTCGTTCTTCCGTCTCCTGAAGAGAACACCGATCATAAATCGTGGGATCGCCAGCATGCGTTTCCATCGCCAGGGCTCGCGGTACAGCCGGTAGAGCCATTCAAGTCCCAGGCGCTGCATAACGCGGGGCGCGCGGCGTTGGCGCCCTGAAAGAAAATCATACGCGCCACCAACGCCCATCGCCACCGCCACAGGTAGGCGCGCCAGGTTGCGATAAATCCAGAGTTCCTGCGCAGGCGCCCCATAGGCAACACACAATACATCGGCGTTGGGGGCGCGAATACGTTCAATGATGGCGTCTTCTTCATCCTGCGCGGGTGATCCTGCATAAGTGCCTGTGATTGACAGGCCGGGCGCGATTTTTTGTAAATACGCGGCGGCTTTTTCGGCCACTCCTGGGGCGGCCCCCAGTAAGTAGAGTCGATAGCCTGACGCGGCGCAGCGTTGTGCGAGGGCTATCAGGGTATCGGTTCCTGTAACACGTTCCGGCGCTGGCTCCTTGCCAAGATGCGTCGCCCACACAATGCCGATACCATCTGCCACGACGAGCGCGGCGGTATTGATCGCATCCCGAAAGGCGCTATCTTGCTGGGCCATCATCACGAATTCGGTGTTGACGGTGATAACCTGCTGGCATGGCAGGCTATTGCCGCTGGTGCGGCGCGAGAGGATCAATTGCTCGATTATATCGAGCGCCTGGCCCTGTGTCAGTTGATCGACCCGCACACCCAGGACGTAGGTTGATGCAGGCGCATGGTGTTCATCTTCTTGCGGCATACTTTTTAACTGTAATGACATAGGTTTACAAGTGAATAATTTCGACCTCATTGTTGGTGATAAGCACATCCGGGCGTGTCTCTTCAATATACCGTTGCACACGCGCCAGCACTTCGTCAACATGTTGGCTACTATTACTCACGCAGCTCACTCCAAGCATAGCAATTTGCCAGCGATCCTGTTCATCGACTTCGGCAATCGCCACTTCGAACTGGTTACGCACGCGCGCCATCAACGATTTGATAACCTGGCGTTTATCTTTTAGTGAATGACACCCTGGCAAATGCAGGGTGATCTTGCTCACGCCTACTATCATGGC